>Ga0315309_1001671_pt1 | contig 13171 bp, 14 predicted proteins | sample TDP4_MG_FD_203080 | JGI IMG/M metagenome (GOLD analysis project Ga0315309, IMG submission 203080) | Freshwater sediment microbial communities from Lake Towuti, South Sulawesi, Indonesia - TDP4 | ecosystem: Environmental > Aquatic > Freshwater > Lake > Sediment | place: Indonesia: South Sulawesi...
GGTCGGACTTTATCTGCTGGGAGTGCTGGCTGCCTGAGGGGAAAGGGTCCCTAGTACGAGAGGAACGGGACGCTGTGGCCTCTAGTTTACCGGTTGTCCGACAGGGCAAACGCCGGGCAGCCACGCCGCTGAGGATAAGGGCTGAAAGCATCTAAGCCCGAAGCCTCTCCCGAAAATAGGCAGCCATTCCTCGAACGTGCTGGGCTGGCAACAGCTCATGCCTCGAGGACGAAGGCTCCCATAGAAGATGGGTTTGATGGAGCCGGGGTGTAAGCGTCAAGACTTCGGTCGAGACGCTCAGCCTGCGGCTTCCAACCGCCTGAGGTGTCGGGCTAACGCGGTGTCTGGACGATATTAGCGTGTGAACCTTTACGAGTGTGTGTTGTTGGAAAAGTGGCTTGTGCATGGTGATTATGCCTTTGAACTTTTGTGCTCTACGGTGACTAGACCTCCCTTATATATAGGTTGAACCCCCAAACCCAAATTTCAACCTTGAGTAGGTGTACGGAAAGAGTAGTCGTATGGCTTTATGGGTATGTTTTTCCACAATTGACTGCGATTGTTACTATGTCGTATATGTTTATAATTCCCTGTGGAGGTGCTAGGTCTGCATATGAATTCCAGTTGGGGTCTCCTGGTCTAGAGCCGTAGGCAACTGAGGCTAAAACAACATCGTAAATGTCAACTTTGCCATCGCCGTTCAAATCGCAGGGTCCTTTAGGCAGGGATGGAGCCCAAGGCTTCATAAGAGGATAACGGTCCCGATTATTCCCATCAATAACATATGCAGTATCGCCTATTCCATCGCTTCCAGACCTGCTTTGGTCTGACCCCCATTTCAGGTCAACCCCAGAATAATCGCTCCAGTAGTTTCCGCCAGAAGGATAACCATCATCCCAAACATTCATCGGGCGCGCGCGAGCTGGATCGTATGGATATATGTATACTTGCTGTCCGTTATCTTTGAAGTTGTTATGGCAAATAGAGTTGTTTGAACAATAGGGGCCAAAACCGATGCCAACCCCCCCGTTGTTTGCTATGTTGTTTTCAGAAATGCTGTTGTTTAAAGAATAATAATAGAGCAAGAAGCCTTCCCCCCAGTTGTTTGTTACGTTGTTTCCAGAAATATTGTTGAATGAGGAAACATCGAGCCATATGCCACTCCCTATGTTGTTTGTTATCTTGTTTCTGTATATGCCGTTGTTTGAGGACTCCTGTAGATAGATGCCGTTTTCGTTGTTTGTTGTTATGTTGTTTCCAGAAATGCTGTTATTCAAAGACGCACAGAGCCGAATGCCATCATAGTTGTTTGTCATGTTGTTGTTAGTTATTGTCGAGTTTGTTGTGTAAGCTAGTAGTACGCCCTGCGAGTTTTTGGTGAGGTTTAGGTTTTGAACCGTTACGTGTGTGCAGTTTATTAGAGCTACATATCCAGCGTCAACTGGAACAATCATGTTCCGCTTGTTAATCCAGTAGTAAATCGGTTTGCCCTCAACAATGTTTGCAATATCAACATGGTTAACAAAATCCGAAAGATTCTGACCAAGGACACCAAAGTTTAAGTCGTTATTAGCCATACTGTTACTGCTAAGCGTGTTATTTCCAGAAAATACCAAATGGATGCCACCGTAGCAATTTGTTATGTTGTTTCCAAAAATGCTGTTGTTTAAAGAGTAATAGAGTAAGATGGCCCAGCTCCCGAACGCATGTCCTGGAATCTCTCTGTATTTTGTTATGTTGTTCCCGGATAAGGTATTATTGCTACAATACTCCAAGAGAAGGCCAGCGCCATTTACGCTGATTGCTATGTTGTTATTGCTTATGATACAACCTGAACAATGTGACATCCATATGCCACGACTGAAATTTGCTATATGCGCGTTTTCAATCGTTACATGGTCTCTTCCAGTCATGTTTATTCCCGGCACCAAAAAATATCCTCCTACGTATCCTAGTCCTTGAAGGGTGTAGCCTGCGCCATCAACCACAATGTTATTCCTTTCGATTACAATGGAACCATTAATGTTGTCTGTAAGAGTATAAGTTACATTGTCAGTGGTTGAAATGGGAGCTGTAGGCGGGTCAACGCTTCCATCAGCCTTAATGTAAATGGTTCCGCTTGCCCTAACAGGCTGAAAGTTAAAAGCCAAAGTTGACATGCCAGTTAACAGTAGTACCAACATTAATCCAGAAACAGTTTTCTTTAACATTTTCTCCTCTCTTCTCTGCAATTATATTCCTATGGATTGAATTAAAGGTTTTCCTAAATCAACTTATAGAGGAAAGTTCTGTTTGTTATTTGAGTATGTGTGTTTGGGTTTGGGATATAGATTGAACCCGTGGTTCTGTCGAGTGTTTCAAGTCTTTTGGAGGATGAATATGTATGTGCTGGCCTAAGCTCGTAGGCAGAAATGCGGGATGTGTGCAAATCCCACCCCGCCCGCTCTGCGACGTCAGCACTTCTTCGGAATAGAAATAAGCCTTGTTTAGTCCGATTCTTTTTCTTTGAGGAGTGCTAAACCTTTTTATAAGAGAATTGGTGTTTAGTAAAGCTGTCACATTAATTCGTGTAATTAACGAAGCTTCTGAAAGCTTTTGGAAAATGCATTCAGAATTTTTGTGGCAGGAGAAATGAAAAATATGGAAATACAGTACTTTAAGGATTTACCATTAAGCGCGGAAGTAATGAAAGGTATTGAAGAACTAGGGTTCAGTAACCTTTTTCCAATTCAGGCTCAGGCCATAATTCCATTACTTGAAGGAAAAGATGTTATTGGGCAAGCGCAAACTGGGACCGGTAAGACTGCGGCTTTTGGGATTCCGATGGTTGAACGAATAAACCCGAAAGTTAACAGTGTTCAAGGTTTAGTTTTAGAGCCGACTCGTGAACTTGCTGTGCAAGTTGCGGAGCATATTAGCCGATTTGGAAAGTATGCAAGGCTGAAAGTCTTGCCCGTTTACGGTGGAGAATCGATCGAAAGACAAATATACGCACTAGAAATCGGCGTCCAGATTGTTGTTGGCACACCAGGCCGCATAATAGACCTGCTTCAAAGACGCAAACTAAATCTGGCATCAGTGAAGGTTGTCGTTCTCGACGAGGCCGATAGAATGCTTGATATGGGATTTATAGACGACATTGAATACATACTTTCAAAGGTCCCAAGGAACAGGCAGACGAGCCTCTTCTCAGCAACAATAGACCAGTCAGTCATGAACGTGTGCAATAGATACATGAAGAACCCTGAACAGATACTGGTGAGCAAAGATGAAATAGCGCTTACACAGATGAATCAGTATTACATGGTTGTAAACCCTCACAACAAATTTGAAATCTTGTGCAATATTTTGGACGAGAACCACATAGAACGAGCCATAATATTCTGTAGGACGCGCATAGACACAAGTTTTCTAGCAGACAAGTTAAGAAGCAGAGGATATGATGCAAAACCGTTGCACGCCGGCTTCACTCAGCCACAGAGGGACTACGTTATCAACTCTTTCAGAAGAGGAAAACTGAAGCTTCTTGTTGCAACGGATGTTGCTGCAAGGGGCTTAGATATTCAGGGAATAACTCATATAATAAACTACGATATTCCGCTGGACGCGTTAGTCTATTTCCATCGGATTGGACGAACTGCTAGAATGGGGCTCGAAGGAACAGCCATAACGCTCGTAAGCTATGGAGAACTAACAGATTTAAACAACATAAAAACCTTGACGAAAACCACAATAGAAGAAATAAGGTAATCCTTTGGATACTAGTCGACAGAATCCACAACTAAATCTTTCAAACGCACTGCCTTATATCGTCGTGTTAAAAGCGATCCTGAAACCTTCATTTATGAATGGATAAGTTTAAAACGGTGTTGTTAATTAAAGAGGATGTGCAAGAAGAAGCATTTTTTGCACTAAATAGTACAAGGAGTTGAAATAGTCAATGTATGAAAAAGAGATGCACAAGGCAGTCTGTGCTGATTGTGGTAAGGAATGTGAAGTTCCCTTCAAACCAGACGGAAGCAGACCAGTATACTGCCGAGAATGCTATTCTAAACGAAGACCACCAAGAAGATATTAAGCTCACAAGCTAAAATCTGTCCTTTGTTCATCGCACTTTTCCCTTTTTCATCCGTTTCTGGGCCCTTTTTATAGCTAACCATAATAGGCAGAAAGCATAACTTATATTCACTAGTACATGAGGTTAAGAGTAAGATAATGCCTACGGATCCAGTTTGCGGCGCGATTCTAGATGAAAAGTCATCAAAGTTTAAGATCACTTATGAGGGAGAAACGTACTATTTCTGTAGTGTGACCTGCAAGAAAAGATTCAAAAGACACCCAATGAAGTTTGTGAAGTAAGCAGAATTGTTTGTATGACTTGATGATTGGAATATCAAACAGCGTTAGACATATGAATTCTATCAATGCAAAAGGAACTACACGTGTTGATCTAACCAATCTTGGATTGCCCTTATAAGGAAGGTTGAGGATTATCTAGTGGTAACGTTCTGTCGTTAATAGACGAATGGATCTGACAACGTTATGCACAAAAGAGTAGGGAAATAATGCGGAATAAAGCATCACCCGGCGAATATCTCGCCTTTCTTTCAATAAAATATGAAGTTGACCCTGACGAACTGTTCTTTGCATTAATCTCAGCGGGAGAAAACCAAAAATCCACATGTGGAAACCTCTCAATCAAATCCCGAGGCAAACAACGAAACAAGATCGTCTTTCTAATAACAAAAGGTCCAAAAGTTGTTGCTCAATTCCCGATACCTGAAGAATTTCTCTTGGAACAAAGCAATCCAATCAAAGATTTCAGAAAAACCGAAATGCTGCTCCGCAGACATCTAATCAAGAAGGATAGCGGGCCACGCTCCCTTCAAATCAGAGATTTACGATCTGGAATGAAAAGAGTTAATTTGAAAGCGAAGGTCTTGGAAATTGCAAGACCAACGCTTGTCTTTACAAGGTTTGGAAACTACGCCAGTGTGGCCAATGCTTTGATAGCAGATGAAACTGGAACGATTAAGCTGTGCTTGTGGAACGAACAGATAAACTCCATATCCATGGGAGACACCGTTCAAATTGAGAATGCAAGCGCAGCCACGTTTAGAGGCGAAAGACAATTAAGAATTGGAAAAAAAGGGACCCTCCGTAACGTGGGAAACTTGGCCTCCCAAACTAGAAGTGCATAGATTTAGAGTATGCTTGCTTGGATGTATTCTGAAGACTTGGAACAGAAAAAGAGGGGTTTCGCGGGAGAATTCGAATGCATTCAACAATTCGGAATAAAATTTCTCAGAATAACTTGTTCACTTAAAGACAGTGATGTTTCAGCCAGTCCGCTTTATGAGGTTTAGCGAAAAAATAAGAGAGCGAATGGTTTTTGTTGACGTTCTGTTTTAGAATAGTGACAGTGAAACCGTGTGACTTTGATTTCTAAGTTCGATCCTTGGTGTTCTAGGCTTTGTACGTGTCCGCCTAAATTGACCTTTAACCCTTATACTGGATGTGACCACAAGTGCGTTTACTGTTATGCCTCAAGTTATATCCCAAAATTTTTCGATTGCAGACCAAAAAAGGACTTGATTGAGAAGTTAAAAAGGGAAGTTGTGAAGCTTAAAGGCGAAATTATATCAATTGCCAATTCTTCAGACCCCTACCCAAATTTAGAAGCCAAAACAGGTTTAATGCGGAAATGCTTAGAAATTCTATCACAGCACAACTGTAAGATTCAAATAATCACAAAATCTAACCTCGTCATCAGAGACATTGACTTCCTGAGGAAAATTCCTTCAATGGTTTCTTTAACCATCACAACAGACGATGATAACCTTGCAAAACTCATCGAACCTCACGCTCCCTCACCATCAGAGCGTCTGGAAGCTGTCGAAATTCTAGTTAAGAAGGGCATTCCAACATCCGTACGTATAGATCCCATAATTCCCTTCGTAAACGAAAACCCAGAAAACTTGATTAAAACTCTCGCCTCCATGGATGTCAAACACATTACAGTTTCAACCTACAAAGTTAAGCTGAATAATTGGCAAAGATTCAGCATAACACTGCCGAAAACAGCAGAAAAACTAAAACCGCTTTACTTTGAGAGAGGTGAAAAAATTGGCAGATACATTTACTTGCCGAGAGATTTACGATTTAAAATAATGAAAAGCGTAGGCGCTGTAGCTGATAAATACGGCATGAAATTTGGAACATGCAGAGAAGGCCTAAGCCATTTGAACACAGCCTCATGTGACGGTTCATGGTTGTTGTCACGCGGCAGTAGTATGAAATCTTTTTAGCAAACCTTATTTCTGCTCTTTTAGCCATTCTATTATTGAACTGAAATGTCTTCAAAAGAGCAAGGGAACAAAGTTAAAAGCTTGCCTCCAGGTCAGAGACCTGTCAAGCGCCTTTTAAGATGGGGAAAAGACCATCCAACCATTACGGGTTCTGTTCCAAAAATTGATTTGGGAAGCTGGACTTTAGCAATATACGGAGAGGTTGAGAAGCCCTTAAAGTTGAATTGGAACGATGTCCTAAAACTTCCAAGGATTGAATTTATGAGCGACTTTCACTGTGTTGAAGGATGGAGCGTCTTAGGCTGCAGATGGGAAGGAGTCCAGTTCAAATATATAGTAGATTTAGTTAAACCTAAAAAAATCGCCAAATATGTTTCCTTCGAATGTGCAGATGGATACGCAACCTCCCTTTCCTTACAGGAACTTTTAGGAGGCGATGTTCTTTTGGCTTATAAGCTTGATAGGAACTTTCTTGAGGAAGCTTTAGGTGCTCCATTGCGATTGGTTGTTCCCAGCAAATACGCCTACAAAAGCGCCATGTGGATTATGGGGATAAAGTTTACATTGAGGAAAGAGTTGGGTTATTGGGAAAGTCGAGGTTACAGTGATAATGCAGACGTTTGGAAGAATGACCGCTTCTCAAGATGACAGTTAAAATGCAGCGTTTTGGTAGCCCGAGATAGGTTCAAATATCGGTTTACTACGATAAAAACTTAGATTTTGAAATGACATTTAAGAATAAACAATAGGAAACAAAAAGAGGGACGCGGGGGCGATTTTATGGTTCTTACAGGTGTGCGGTTTGGCGGTCAAAAACGGACTTTGCAAAAATTAAAATCGTTTTTGTCAAGTCCGCTTTTAGCTAGCTAGCTAGTTCTTTAAGAAAACAGTATTTGGGCACCTGCACGTCTCAGTAGTAGGACATGATAATGCTTTCTCAAGACACAAGTTTTATTTGTATATGAGGCAATATCACTTAGCATGACCTATTCTAATGGAAAAGTTGCAGGGGCACTCATTTTCGTTGCGGTTACTCAATTCGTTCTAGGTGTGATTGTTTCAGAAGCGTTGTATTCAGGCTACAGCATATCTGAGAACTATCTAAGCGAGCTTGGAGTCGGGTCTTCTTCGATGATCTTCAACTCGTCCGTGTTTCTTTTGGGGTTGCTGTTGATCGTTGGAGCCTATTTTCTGCATCGTGCCTTTGGTTTCACGATGTTGACCGTGACGTTTGTCTTAACGGCTATTGGTTCAATGGGAGTTGGCATATTCACGTTAGACGCTGGCATAATGCACAGTGTGGCAGCGTTGTTTTTCTTTCTGTTCATCGGGCTATCAGCCATATTCGCCGTCATTTGCTCATACTATCACGGGTTCAAGTTGATGAAGATGCCGTTTTCTGCCATAGCCGTAATACTGGGACTGACAGAGCTTGGAGGGTTAGCCCTTTTTGTAGGCAAAATCCACTTCGGACTAGGTACAGGCGGAATGCAGCGCATGGTCCTTTATCCAGTACTTATATGGCTAGCTGGATTCGGGGGATACCTGATGGCGCACCCTGACAAACCGACAACTCAGAAAACGCAGTAACGTCTAGCTATGCACCTGTCTTCTTGAACACAAATCTAGCGAAAGCGTTAGTATCCTTAAGCATCATACGAAAAAATAACACCATGATGCGTGCATGCACTAAGTTTATGCTGGTTTGATGAGCTCTTTCGCCCATTTTCTTGCAGCACTTAGTTCTTCAGCATTTGGGTGACCACGTGCATCATGTCCTATAAGACGGCCTAAACCACTCCAGAACGCAGTGCGCCCTTCGCCGAAGCATTCATAGAAGTTATCCAGCATTACTTGCCCTTTAGCTTCGACTGCCATCTTTATTTTGTCGAATACATCTTTGTCGCTTTTTCCACGACCGAACCGTGTCAAAAAAAGCGCAAATTGTCTACTGTTCTTCAAGTTCATTTCTTTTAGGTAGTTGAGTAGGTCAGCATTCGGGTTGCCCCAGTAGTTCCCAATTCCAACAAATACCATGTCAAAATTATTCAAGTCTAAGGTCGACGAATCAAAACCTTCAGCTATTTTTACACATTGGCAGTCCAACTCAGAAGCAATCTCTCTGGCAACTTTCTCTGTGTTGCCGCCTATGGTAGAGTACAGAACAAGCGGCTTCAACAATATCACCCTTAATGCGCTCTACTGTTTGTCAGCTTAAAAAAACCTTTGGTGGTGGATTAATTTTTAATCTCAAACCCAAGTTCCTGTCTTCTCAGGATACCTCTCTGCATGCATGAACGTATGCTACCGTATCCAGACCATACAATTGAAACCAGATTCTGCATAGAATTTCTATCCCAAACCCTCTTTGACGGAACTGAACGACTGATGCTTCTCACAGACTTATTGTATAGTAATAAGTCGTATAGTCAGTTAGTTACCTTGGTGCGCTTCCACTGATCTTATACCTTGACGATCAGTGCAAGTGCGCCGCCGACGATGCCGAGTATCGCGCCAATGAATCCGTCCACAGATCCTCCGAAGAGGCTAACGATGGAGAAGACCAATATCGCAGTTCCCCACATCCTACAGCACACGCGTAAGCCGCGTGTACCTTCTCCAGGACGAATCTTGAGCATGATGGCAGAAATCAATACGACTATCCCTGACACTACTCCGAGAATCATCCCGATCCCCCCAATCGTTGCGTAGATGTTGCCCAGAATAATCAAGATACCAGCAACCAGTGAGATGACAATTGCTGCGGTGACCATCTTAGGTTCTGACGTCTTTACAACCCTTTCGAGAGTATGACGTCTGGTATATTTAACTTAATCCCTTCAAAAAGTTAGTTGTGTTGTGTGTGGGATAGAATTTTTATCCCCCAAATCCCCAAAACCCCAAACCCCAAACCCCAACACTTTCTTTGAATATATGTCTGTGTTAACGTAATCCTTTTTCCCATCGATTCACAATGAAATGCGCGCGCGTTTAGCTAGCTAGCCAAACCTTCTCTGTATACCTCTCTCAAGTCTTTAATACACCTAGCTAGCTAGAGAGGTATTGACTTAAACGCTGAAAAGAGATAATTTTTGGAGGAGATGATAAAATGGCAAGCGATGCCTTTGTGGACCAACCGTTCAAGAACCGTGAGCACGTAATAGCTGAGATTAGACTATGTGCGTTGGCTGGTGGCGTTGGTCAGCTTCTTAGCTTTCCATTCGTTGCTTTAGGAGTCATTAGTGATGCCTTGAACATCACTCTTGGTTTGGAGCCGATGTCTTGGTTTCTGCTGGCAATCATTGCGTTGTGTGCAGCCATAGTTCCACATATGCATCTTGTAGTGGCTAAGCACTTGCTTGGCATAGAAGCTGAAAGCAAAAAAGAATAGTGAGCTCTTCAACTATCCTCTTTTTTTGGGCACATCTTCATTTAATTTAAATTAGCTAGCTAGCCATTAATGACTTTTGAACATAGGTTTCAGAGAATGCTAAAGAAAAAATTATACGGGGTCAAAATTCGTTAGTAAGGCTTATGCTTGCTTTTTAGAATTCCATGCGTACCAGACAATCAATGCTGAAGCTACAATTCTTGAAATAAACATCAGTATCGCATAAGCAGGTTGCGCTGGTGACCCAAGTCAATCAAAGAGGCAAAGACCAGTATAGACTATGCCCAAAGCCACATTTGCCCAGCGATTTATCGAATCCTGCAAAGTTAGGGACAGAAAAGCCATCACTAACGGAACCAACATCATGATTGTGGTAACCAACATTAGTTCGGGTGTTATTTGCATGCCTGCCATTTCTCCTGCATTTATTTGCTCTATTGCACCTGGTTCAAAAAGCGCCAACATCATTGTAACCAAAAATGCCACTATCCAAAAAAGCCATAGCACTGAAATCTTTATCTTCCAATCTTCCAGAACTCTTCACCTCCCGTATAATAGTGTTTTAAGCATCTGTGACTCCAAAGCATATAAAACCTACATTTTACGATAGAAAATATGCCAAAGGAAAGCATCTCCCAAAAAAGAAGCCTACGTATCGGGTTTAAAGTCATTTCAAGAATACTTTACCGGCAGATGACAAATGCATCTTAACACCATGGTTTAAACCGATATTTTACATCAACCAAAGCTATGATCTTCTCAGTTTGAGAAATTTAAACGAGATAAGTCACGTATCCCGGGCTACCATGAACCCTAGTCAGGTCGACATTCAAACTCTCGGTTCGACGATGGTGCCTGGGGGTTAGGTTTAGATCTCGGTTTAAATTTTCGGAATTTTGTATGACAACGTAGTTTTATTGTCTTCTAATCTGCGGTTGTGACATTCCAATGAAGCCAAGTTCTATATATAACAAACGGCTGAAATACTGAGTCATAAGCAGGAAACTGGTTTGAATGCCTGATAGACCAAAAAGCGAAACATCGTGTAAACCTCTGCTTCCTTCGCAAGTGGTTGGCATAACAGCAATTTTCTGTGCGGTAGTTCTTGTAGTAATTGTGGCTCTTGGACCAATTTTAGTGGGCGTGATACAATATAGAACTTCTCAGTCGAGCCTGTGGCAGATTGAAGGAAATGACTTGGCTAATCTAATCCTAATCGCGCCGATTCTGTTAGTTGGTGGAATCCTTTGCCTCGCCAGAAAGAACAGCTCGAAATATTTCTTGATACTGGCTCCAATAACCTTGATGTACACTGGGCTTTCTGTAGGAATCGGGCAAGAATGGAGCACTCCAACATACACTGGCAATGTTGAGAACTATTGGTGGCTGTTCGTGACTCTTGTGATAGGCGGTCTCATTCTGCTTATTAGCAGCCTAAGTATGTTTACAGAAGAAGACGCCCCAGAATTCAAACCGAAAGGTCTGCGAATCTATGTAGGGCTGGTATCTGTATTTCTAATGCTCTTTGCCGCGATGTGGGTATCTCAAATCATTCAAGTCATCAATACGGGAGACCTTGCCGATGGGTCATACACAGCGGCCCCAACCGCATTCTGGGCCATCAAATATCTGGATCTTGGGGTCAGTATTCCTGTTGGATTCATAGCGCTGTTTCTTCTTCTTTCCAAACCAAAGAAAGCATATCAGTTGTTGCTCTTGTTCTTTGGGTTCTTCATTACCACGGGAACCGCAGTGAATGCAATGGCCGTCCTGCAAATTGTCAACAACGATCCAGCTATCGCCTCAATGGGTGCCGGCATAGCAGTGTTCCCGATATTGGGAATACTGGCTTACGGAAGTCTCTTCTACTTGATCAAAGACAAAATCCGAAAGATGCAGAGGTAGTTTATAGACTTGCATGGTTACAAATGCTGTTGGCGTTTCTTTCTTGTGACTTCCAACCGCAATAGTTGTGGACCTTACTTCATGGTCGCCAGCAGTTGTGACTTCTTAGAGTAGAGATAGAGAATTGATATTGCTGGCACGATGAAGCCGATAGCTGCTGTGAATTGAATCGTTAAGCCCCATACGTCGAAGGCTATGGTTGCAACACTGACCAAGACTGTACCCCAAAATCCCCATTTTTGCTTTCTCCAGAGACCAAAAACGGCGACAAACCCGCACACTCCCAAGAACAAAAACATCACAAACATTACCAGAGATGTTGCATATGAAATGGGCACATCCAAAAACTGGCCCATCCCTCCGGGCATACCGATGAATGCGAAATAAAGCCTACCAACCGATTGAAGGAACCAGAGAACAGCCACAAAAATGACTCCTCTAGATCTCTTTCCTGAACTTTTTGTTTTTTCATTTGCCATATCCCATCATCAACCTGATCCGAGTTGAGTTGCTATCTTTTTTCCGAATTCTCTGCATTTTAGAAGCTCACCCTCCGCGATGGGTCCCTTCATCCCCTGAACTTTTATCGATAAGCCAGGTGCTATCTATTTCATTCCTGGAACTTTTTCTATTATTTGTTTCTCCATTTTCTTTACCGCTTTTTCGAAGTCCTTTCCAAGATATGTGTCAAATACAGCGAACATTTTCCCTTTTAACTGCAACTTACCAAGCTTATCAATGAAGCCTTTGATGCCTCTTGTTGGTCCACCCATATGATTTGGAGAACCGATCAGAATTGCATCATAATTAGGGATACTGCTGAGGTCAAGTTCTTTGAGTTCTCTAATGGAAGTTTCGATTCCTCCAACCTCGTTCACGCCTTCTATGATTGTTTCTGCTACACGTTTGGTATTACCGTACTTTGACTCATAAACGACAATTACCTTCACTACCATAACCGTCATTTACTTGTCTTTTGCTTTAGTTCTTAAGATTTGTGGACTTGCCAATCAGAACTCTCATAGAAGACGAAAACCGAGAATTTAAAAGCAACTAAACTTTTGGTGTGGGGGATGGGATTTGAACCGACCACTTTTGAAGACTTGAGGTTTTAGTCAAAGCAGCAAAATGGACTCAAACCCTTTTGAGTATGCGGACGGGCAAACATGTGTCAAATCTCTTAGATGCCATATTTGGGACATAACATGCTGGCCAAAATTCTCGAGCTCTCGCCTTCATAGCGAAAATGTGATCAAAATCTAGCCATTTCAATCGCGATTTGTCGGGTTTTTACTCGCAAATTGATAGTGTGCAGAAAAAGTTTGAACCGAGAGTTTGAAGCTATCCCGGGCTACCAACAAAAGCACAGTTTCCACAAGTTATTTTCCGAATTGACGTTTGAAAATTGAGTAAAAAGTTGTTTTAAGTAGTTTTCGATGTTTTTGAAAGGTTGAAGCCTAATTCACGAGTTTTTTCTATTAATCCTTTGTCTAGATACAACACGACATTTCTTTTGTTGTTCATTTTGCGTTTGCACCCGAGTGCATGTGAGGGCACTTTCTATGTT
>Ga0315309_1001674_pt1 | contig 13147 bp, 12 predicted proteins | sample TDP4_MG_FD_203080 | JGI IMG/M metagenome (GOLD analysis project Ga0315309, IMG submission 203080) | Freshwater sediment microbial communities from Lake Towuti, South Sulawesi, Indonesia - TDP4 | ecosystem: Environmental > Aquatic > Freshwater > Lake > Sediment | place: Indonesia: South Sulawesi...
TAATTCCACAAATTTTTATCTTGACCATCAACAGAAACTTGTTTACGCAATCACCCCACTAGTATGGGGCTCCAAGGCCAGAACAGAGTAGCAGCAAAGCGTAAGCTTTGCCTCTGTCTTGGCAGAGCTATCGCTCTGCAGCTACAATTCTATTGTTATATTTCTGACAACTATACGATATTTGGAAGGGCAGCCAGAGCCTCTTTTATCTTCTCTTCTGGATAGGCGTAATCCTCCAATTTCTTGGTCAGGTATGCATCATAAGCAGCAAGGTCGAAATGCCCGTGGCCGCTGAACGCTATCACGATGCACTTCTCCTCCTTTGTCTCTTTACATTTCCTGGCTTCATCTATTGCCGCTCTTATACAGTGAGCTGTTTCGGGAGCAGGAAGGATTCCTTCGGTGCGGGCAAACAGGACCGCTGCTTCGAAAACGGGATTCTGATGGTATGCTCTGGCTTCAATGACTCCTCTCTTGACGAGAAGACAAACCAGCGGCGCATCGCCGTGGTACCTTAAACCTCCCGCATGAATTCCCGGAGGCACGAAAGTGTGTCCCAGAGTAAACATTTTTACTAATGGAGCTGTCTCAGCGGTATCGCCGTAGTCGTATCGGTAAGGGCCTCTGGTTAAAGTCGGACAAGCTTCGGGCTCGCAGGCGATTATCTGTATATCCTCACCATCCAATTTATCCTTAACAAATGGAAAACTGAAGCCAGCAAAATTGCTCCCTCCTCCTACACATCCTGTGAGAATATCGGGTTTCTTCTCCCCCGCCAGTTTCAGCTGTTTCTTAAGTTCCAGCCCCACGACAGTCTGATGCAGGAGCACATGGTTTAAGACGCTCCCGAGAGAATACTTAGTGTCATCGTGCTTTACGGCATCCTCTACTGCTTCAGAAATCGCAATACCCAGACTGCCGAGGCAATTCGGATCTTTCTTGAGTATGTTCTTTCCGGCATCGGTTAGATTAGTCGGAGAGGGATAAACCTCTGCACCCCAGGTCTCCATCAGCACCCTTCTATAAGGCTTTTGCTGGTAGCTTACTCTTACCATATAGACCGTGCACTTTAATCCGAAGATGTTGCAGCCAAAAGCAAGGGCGCTCCCCCACTGCCCCGCTCCTGTCTCTGTAGTGATTCTTTTTACTCCCTCCTTTTTGTTATAGTAGGCTTGAGCAACTGCTGTATTCGGCTTATGGCTGCCGGGAGGACTCACGCTCTCGTTCTTATAATATATCCTCGCTGGAGTCTTGAGTTCTTTTTCCAACCGATAAGCCCGATGTAAGGGTGTCGGCCTCCACAGTTTATAGACATCCAGAACCTCATCAGGTATGGCAATCCATCGTTCCTGACTAACTTCCTGTTTAATTAGCTCCATAGGAAATAGAGGAGCAAGGTCTTGTGGTCCCAATGGCTTAAAAGTCTTCGGATGCAACGCCGGGGCTAAAGGTTCTGGTAGGTCGGGTTGGATGTTGTACCAGGCCTGTGGAATCTCTTTCTCTGATAGAACAATTTTTGTTTGTTCCATGCTCACCTCCTGATTTTAAATTCCCAACTCCTCCAATTTCCTGCCGACATCTTCACTTTCCAGCAAAACTTGTCCAATCAATATAGCATTTATTCCTGTATTTTTCAATAGATAAACATCCTCCCTTGTTTTGATACCACTTTCCGAAATAACTATCTTTCCCTGGGGAATTTTTCTCATCAATTTTTTCGTCACATTAAGGTCAACACTAAAATCTTTCAGATTCCTATTATTTATTCCGATAATCTCAGAAGAAGTCAAGAGAGCTTTCTCCAGGTCCTCTTCAGAATGGACCTCCAGAATAGCACCTATCCCGAGGTTTTTACTTATCTCTAAGAATTCAATTATCTTTTTAACCTCGAGAAGGGAAGCGATAAGGAGGAGAGCGTCAGCACCAAAAGCTCTCGATTCATAGATTTGATACTCGTCAATAATAAAGTCCTTACGGAGAACTGGAATGGTAACGCTCTGTTTAACGGAAAGGAGGTGAAGTATATCTCCTTGAAAATATTTATCTTCTGTCAATACGGAGATAGCCGCCGCGCCATTTTTCTCATAAGTTCGTGCTATATCTTGAGGGTGAAATTCTTTACAGATTAGCCCGCTTGAAGGAGAGGCTCTTTTAATCTCACAAATCAAATTTAGTTTTCCCGGTGGAGAGATGGCCTCCTTAAAATCCCTAGGCGGGGCAAGTTTATTAATTCTATCTCTCAGTTTAGCGAGAGGAGCATTCGCTTTGCTTTTAGCCACACCCTTTCTTCTATGAGAAACTATCTCCTCTAAGATATCCATATGCGACCATCGGCTACGAACATCTCCCGGTTCCATGAATTGAACCCCGCGCAACCTTTGCTTCACTTAAGGTAGCCGCAACCTGAAGGTTGCGGGCGGAAAGGCCCCGATAAGCGGCCACCGCTTTTGCAGAGCTTCGCTCTCAGGCTGCATATTTTTGGCTCCCAAACGGGAGATGACTACACTCTCCTATGACGGCCTATTGGTATAATTCTTTAGTAACTCTAACTTCTCAAGGGCTTTTCCGGAATCAATTGAATCTTCAGCCAATCTAATCCCCTCTTTGAAATCTGATGCCTTCTCCGCAACAACCAGGGCAGCAGAAGCGTTCAGAAGAACGACATTCCGCTTCGCTCCTTTCCCACCTTTAAGTACTGAGTAGACTATCTCAACATTCTCTTTAACGTCTCCCCCTTTTATCTCGTTTGGATGGGAGACAGGCAGACCGAAATCGTCAGGCCGAATATGATAAGTCTTGACCTTTTTCTCTTTCAACTCAGAAACTTTGGTTGGACCGGTAATCGTAATCTCATCCAATGTATCCAGGCCATGGACAACGAAAGCTCTCTTTACTCCCAGGTTATTTAATACCTGAGCCAACATTTCTGTGAGTTCACCATCATAAACACCAAGAACCTGAGCGGTAGCGCCAGCAGGATTCGTTAGAGGACCGAGTATATTAAATATCGTCCTGAGCCCAATTTCCCGCCTGGGACCTATGGCATATTTCATAGCACCGTGAAAAAGGGGAGCGTAAAGAAAACCAATGCCAATCTCCCTCACACACTTGGCTACCACCTCGGTGGAAACATCAAGATTAACTCCCAGACCCTGCACGACATCCGCACTTCCACAACCGGAAGAGACTCCTCGGTTACCATGCTTGGCGACCCTTACTCCACAACCGGCTACCACAAACGCTGTGGTCGTAGAAATGTTGAAGGTATTCGTGCCTGTTCCCCCTGTGCCACAGGTATCAACTATTGTCTCCCAATCTATGTTTATCTCATCCCGGTCTATGTCTACCTGCGGGAAGACATCAATTCTGGTTGCTTTGGCTCGCATCACCTTAGCACATCCTGTTATCTCTTCCACAGTCTCTCCCTTTATCCTCAGAGCTGTGATGAAGGCTCCTATCTGGGCATCAGTTGCCTTACCCGACATTATCTCTTCCATTACTTGTATTGCTTCTTCTTCTGTTAGGTCTTCGCTTCTCACTACCTTGCCAATTGCTTCTTTAATCATTATTTTCTCCTCTGTCTGAACCAACCGCTCATCTTTGTAACTTCTACCCCATTTCCAGAAAGTTTCTCAAAAGTTTTTTCCCCTCCCGAGTGAGAATAGATTCCGGATGGAACTGGACTCCCCAAACCGGGTAGTTCCTATGTTTAATGCCCATAATCTCTCTTCTATCAGTCTGGGCAGTGACTTCCAGACATTCGGGCAAATTATCCGACTTCACAATCAGCGAGTGGTATCGGGTCGCTTCAAAGGGATTGGCAATTCCTTTAAATATTCCCTTCTCGTTATGGTAAATCAGAGAAGTCTTACCGTGCATGACCCTTTCAGCCCTGACCACTTCTCCTCCAAAAGCATGGCCGATGCACTGATGACCGAGACAGACTCCCAGAATTGGAATCTTTCCAGCAAATTCATTTATCAGGCTACAGGATATACCGGCGTCCTCCGGTCTGCCCGGACCTGGTGAAATGATTATCTTTTCTGGTCCAGATTTCGCAATTTCCAAAACGGAAATCTTATCATTCCGAAAAACCTTCAATTTCTCTCCCATCTCTCCTAAATACTGGACGAGGTTATAGACAAAGGAGTCATAGTTATCAATTACGATAATCATTATTCAATTCCTCTCTCCGCCATCTCAATCGCTTCAAATAATGCTTTTGCCTTATTCATTGTTTCGTAGTATTCGTTTTTAGGAATGGAATCGGCTACAATTCCTGCCCCGGCCTGAAGAAAAGCCTCTTTTCCTTTTACCAGGATCGTCCTGATCGTAATTGCCATATCCATGTTCCCCTGAAAACTAAAATATCCGACTGCTCCAGCATACGGCCCTCTTCTTACATTTTCCAACTCCTCTATTATCTCCATCGCCCTGACTTTTGGCGCTCCGGAAACAGTGCCAGCAGGAAAGCACGCTTTCAGGACATCGAAGCTATCCACTCCCTTTCGCAGTTTACCGATCACTCCCGAAACGATGTGCATTACATGGGAATACCTCTCAACTACCATCAATTCTGGCACTTCAATGCTCCCGTACTCGCAGACCCGACCGAGGTCATTCCTTCCCAAGTCGACTAGCATAAGATGTTCTGCCCTTTCTTTGGAATTTTTGAGCAATTCTCGTTCTAATTTCTTATCCTCAAATTCATCTTTTCCTCTCGGTCTGGTACCAGCAATAGGTCGAACTTCAACTCTCCTTCCTTCCTGTCTGACAAGGATTTCCGGTGAAGAACCTACAAGATTCATCCCGTCCAGCGAAAGATAATACATATACGGCGAGGGATTGATAACCCTCAGTGCTCGGTAGATATCAAAGGGATGAACATTGACCTTCGCACGCAACCTCTGGGATAGCACAGTCTGGATAATATCTCCGGCTCTTATATATTCCTTAGCTATCTCCACAATTCTCTCAAAGTTCCTTCGGGTAAGATTTGATTTCGCAATTATCCTTGAAGGCCTTAGCCGTTTTTTGCCGGGCCGCTTTCTCGGTTCCTTTCTCAACTTACCAATCAACTTTTCAATATCATTACAGGCTTCATCGTACAAATTTTTTAGACTTTTTCCCATTCGGTCTAAATGGACGCAGGATACAACTTTTATTGTATGGGCTATGTGGTCGAAAATCATGAGATTATCTGTAAATATGAACTTGCAATCAGGCAGGCCGAGGTCGTCAGGATTGGTGTTTGGTATATCTTCAATAAATCTTACCATATCGTATCCGATATAGCCTACTGCTCCCCCGTAAAAGCGAGGTAGCCCTTCCACATTTACCGGCCTGTATTTCCGCATAATCTTTCTCAATTCTTCAAGAGGATTGTCTGACTTTATCACTTGACGCATTGATGGAGCCTTAAGAGATAAAGTAACCTTTTCACCTTTGCTTTCAAAGATCAGAGCAGGTCGGCTGGATAAGAAAGAGTACCTTCCAAGTTTCTCGCCACCTTCAACACTTTCCAGAAGATAAGCATACCTTCCCATACCAACTTTCGTAAATGCAGATACTGGAGTCTCCATATCCGCAAGGATTTCTTTATAGACGGGAACCAGGTTCCCTTCCTTGGCCAGCTTTTTGAATTGACTAAAACTTGGATAAAACATAAATTCCCCGAGAGACCCTCTGAACATCCATTTCTAACTGGGTCTACTTCCTTCCATAGACTTTTCTTGGGTCAAAGACTTTTTTTCCGACAATATCGTAATCTCCCTTTTTATTAACCCGCCGGAAAAAACACGACCTGTATCCCATATGGCAAGCACCACCCCCGAGTTGTTTTACCTTAACCAAGAGAGTGTCCCCATCACAATCGAAAAAAATTTCTTTCACTTCTTGAAAACATCCCGATTCCTCCCCTTTAGTCCACAGCCTCTCTTCGGAACGACGCCAGAAACAGGTTCTTCCAGTGGCTATTGTCCTTTCCAGAGATTTTCGATTCATATAGGCCACCATCAAAACATCGCCATTTCCATAATCCTGCACAATTGCCGGAATCAAACCTTCACTATCAAACTTCAATTCTCCCATAAACTTCATTTTACCTCCAAAAACTTTTTCCGCATCCTACCGCGTTGAAATTTGAAAAAATAGTTTGCGAAGAACTTCTGGAATTTTAGCCAAAAAATGAGGACGACTACTTTTCATTCAAGCAAATCATTGGCCGACGAGCGAAGAGAGGAGTTTTGATTTGCGCCCCGCAGAGTCCGAAGTTTCTTGGCGTCAAAAGATTCCTCAGTGATGAGCAAACTATTTTTCAAGTTCCCTACCCAGCCACCCCAATAACTATCCCAAACTCTTCTCTCTGATTCCGATGCGACGGTATTTCGTCAAGCGAGCATTATAATTTTTAGCCGAAATCGAAATTGTAGGGGCGACATTTATGACGCCCGATGATGCGGGTTCGATGAATCGAACCCCTACAACCTGAGATTTTGGCGGTGGTCAAAGACCAAAAAATTATCGGGCGAGCGGACCAAATCCCGAGCATCGCTCTGGCCGAGCGACTCCGATAACTACCCCACCTCTATTTCCCTCACGATGAAAGCGATAGTTACAGGAGCTTTAAATCGGCCAGGTTTCGTGTAGTGTAGCCCTTTATGGGCGTAATTCTTACGGGCATAAAGCCCTACACTACCGAGGGACTCCGATAACTATCGTTTCATCCCTTTCATTCTGCTATTCCTATAGCCTCCGGGAGCTTAATGTTACCAGCATAGAGCGCCTTCCCGATAATCATGCCAGAAACACCATATTTTTCGAGTTCCTTAATTCTTCTCACATCATCCAGAGTTGAGATGCCGCCACAGGCAATAACAGGAATTCCGACCTTCTCAGCAAAAGCCCTTATCCCCCTAACGTTAGGACCTTTCAACATCCCATCTTTCTTTATATCAGTGAAAATTATCTCCTTCGCCCCCATTTCTTCTACCCTCTTAGCCAGAACCGTTGAACGCACAGCAGTAATCTCTTTCCAACCCCCGATAGCTACCTTTCCGCCTAATGAATCTATGCTTATTACAATTTTATCGCCGAACTTCTTCAACGCTTTCCTTACCGTAACCGCATCATAAATCGCCGAAGTCCCCAAGACTACTTTAGCCACACCTCCAGACAACACTCTATTCATAGTTACTATGTCCCGTATGCCACCGCCAACTTCTACAGGAACATTGACGCTGTTTGCAATTCTCACAATCAACTCAAGATTTTGGATTACGCCAGAAAAAGCGCCGTCCAGGTCAACTATGTGGATTCTTTTTGCCCCCTGAGCTTGCCACAGTTTTGCCACAAAAACAGGGTCCTTAGAATATATAGTCTCCTGCTCCAATTTTCCCTGGACCAGGCGAACGCAATTTCCACCACGAATGTCAATAGCAGGGATAACGAGCATATTCAGTCTCCCACCACAAAATTTCCAATTACGACTGAAAGCCAATCTATTTCACATCCGGCCTTTGGTTGAAGGAACCCCTTTCAACTTGGGATTTATTTTGACTGCCTGACCAAAAGCCAATCCAAAGCCTTTAAAAATTGATTCGGCGATATGATGGTTATTTCTGCCATACCTTGAATTAATGTGTAGCGTAATTCCTGCATTAGCACATAATGCTCGAAAGAAATCTTCAATTAGCTCAAAATTGAATTCTTTCCCTTTCCCTTTTTCTCTCCCGAACTTGACATTGAATTGGACATAAGGCCTATTGGAGATATCCATGGAGATTTCAGAAAGTGCTTCGTCCATTGGGGTGACTGAAAAACCATATCGAAATATTCCTTTCTTTTTCCACAGAGCTTTCTTTATCGCCTCGCCAAGAGAGATTCCCAGGTCTTCGGTAGTGTGATGCTCATCAATTCGGATATCACCTGAAGCTTCTATCTTCAAGTCAATTAATGCGAACTTTGCCATAAGTTCCAGCATATGGCTAAGAAATGGTATCGGGGTATTTATCTCGTAATCACCCCTGCCATCTAAATTTAACTCCACACGAACCTTTGTTTCCCTGGTTCTTCTATCTATCTTTGCCTTTCTCATTTAACCTCCGCCTTTAAACTTGTAGCAGTCCCGATGCATCGGGACGGCTACATTTTCTTCCCTACCCTTACCTTTATTGACTCTGCGTGGGCCCGTAATCCTTCCGCACTTGCGAAATCAATTATATCCTGGGCAGAGCTTCTCAATCCTCTCTTCGAACACTCCACTACTACCATTCTTTTTAAGAAATCCTTTACCGATAGTCCTGAAGAGAATCTTGCACTGCCTCCTGTAGGCAGAACATGGCTTGGCCCTGCGTAATAGTCGCCGATAGCAACCGGAGACCATTTGCCAAGAAATATTTCCCCCGCATTTTTTATCTCGGGCAAAATCTTCTCCGGTCTCTCTACCACGATTTCCAGGTGTTCCGGAGCAAACTCATTGGCAAGCCGTATGGCCTCTTTGATATTCCTAACCCATGTAAGGTATACTCCGTTTTTCTTTGTTTTCTTTTCAACAATATTTCTTATTCTCCTCGAAGTTGTGATTAATCGGGCAGTAGCAGCCCCACCATGCTCCACCTGGGCCAATAGGTCGGATACTATATAATCAGGACTGGCAGTATCATCAGCAATAATCAATATTTCCGAAGGACCCGCCAAAATATCAATTCCCACATCTCCAAAAACGAGCCTTTTAGCGGTAGTGACATATACATTTCCTGGCCCCACAATCTTATCAACTCTGGGAATGGTTTCGGTTCCATAAGCAAGAGCTGCGATTGCCTGGGCACCGCCTACCCTATAAATTTCATCTACTCCGCATATCGATGCGGCCACCAAAACTTCAGAACTCAATTTTCCGGGAGGAGAAACCATTATAATCCGGGCAACTCCTGCTACTCTCGCTGGCACTGTGGTCATCAGGACTGAAGAGGGATAAGCATATTTTCCTCCAGGCACATAAACTCCTACTTTCTCAATGGGACGCCAGAGTTCAAGAAAACGAATCCCTTTCAATCTGGCTTGTAGAAATTCCCGGCTTCTTTTTGTAACTTGCCCATATTCACGAAGATGAAACTTCTCTACATTTTCCTTTGCCCTTTTTGCCAATCTAATAAAATTTGAGCCAACCTTCTTGAAAGCAATTTCAATATCCTTTTTTTTCACTCTCAATTCGGCTGGCCCTAATCGAACGCCATCGTATTTTTCTGTGTAAGAGACTAAGGCATCATCACCCTGCTTCTTGACCCTCTCTATAATTTCCCTAACTTTCTTTTCTATTTTTTTCAAACCTTTCCCTGCTCCTTTCCAACCTGACTATTTTATCACCAAGATTTAAAAGATAGTTTGTGAAAAGCATCGGCGCTGAACAAACTATTTCTCAATATCTCATTCTTTTATTCTCTTTATTCTCGCTCCTAAGCCCCTCAACTTTTTCTCAATATCTTCATAGCCACGGTCAAGATGGTTGACTCCAAATATCTCAGTTCTTCCTTCTGCCGCCAGAGCTGCCAGAATCAATGCCGCCGAAGCCCTCAAATCTGTAGCCATCACTGGAGCGCCGCTGAGCTTAGGGATTCCTTTCACAATCGCGCTATTACCCTTAACCTGGATATTTGACCCCATCCTTTGAAGTTCGCCAACATGGAGAAATCTATTCTCAAATACAGTTTCTGTAATAATGCTGGTGCCTTTGCTTAGGCTCATCAGAACCATCCACTGGGCCTGCATATCGGTGGGAAAGCCAGGATAGGGAACTGTTTCAATATCGGTTGCCCTTAGGTTCTTTCCCGAACTAACTCTAATTTCCTTATTATTCAAGGTAACTTTTGCTCCGGCTTCCCTGAGTTTCGTTACTACTGCTTCCAAGTATTCGGGGTTCGTTCCCCGTATAGCCACATTCCCTCCAGTGACTGCTGCTGCTACCATAAATGTACCCGTTTCTATTCGGTCCGGAATAACTTCATGGACTGTCCCAGAAAGTGTATTTACACCATCAATCTCAACAATATTAGTTCCTGCCCCTTTAACCTTAGCCCCCATCTTGTTCAAGAAATCCGCCAGGTCCTTAATCTCTGGTTCAGAAGCAGCATTTTCTATGATAGTCTTTCCCTTAGCTCTCGTTGCAGCCATCATCAAATTTTCCGTCGCACCTACGCTGGGAAAATCTAAATATATGTTTGCCCCATGGAGTCTCGGCGCATATAACTCAACATAGCCTCTCTCCAAACTCACCTTCGCTCCCAACTTCTTAAACCCTTGAAGGTGTAGATTGATGGGGCGCGCCCCAATAGCGCATCCGCCTGGCAAAGAGGCTCTCACTCGACCGAGTCTCCCGAGGAGAGGACCCATCACCAAAATTGATGCGCGCATCTTTTTTACCAGCTCGTAGGGAGCTTCGCCGTGTAGTTTATAGGTAGAACAGACTGTTATCTCTCTGTCACGATGAGAAATTCTTTTTCCCAAAATCCTCAATAATGCGAGAATTGTCTCTACATCCTGAAGGTGTGGCACATTCTTCACTGTGCAGTCGTCATCCGTTAAAAGAGTAGCGACCAGAATGGGCAAAGATGCATTTTTAGAACCACTCACTTTCACCACGCCCGAGAGCTTTTTTCCTCCAGTAATGACAATCTTTTCCACTTCTCCTCCTTATGTGAATCAGCCTGTGCTTCCCGATATTATCGGGACGTTCGCTTCGCTCTCTGTTTTCCCGGGGCGCTCACCACCTCACGCCCGCGCCTTTCCCTCGCTTCGCTCAGTCGTCGCTCCTTATTCGTCGCGACCGGCACCCCTTACCCCGACAAAGAGAGGAAAAGAACAACCTCCCGCCTGTCATCGGATAAGAACTCTCTTGTAAACCTAAAATCCCATTTTTTGAGCTACGACAACTCTATCCAGCCCGGCGTAATCTTTAATCAATTGGGGCGGAAAAAACCGTTTCTCCTTCTTAATCAGATTCACCACCGCCTTACCCTGATGCTCTCCAATCTCCATAACCAGGTGCCCGCCTTCCAATAGATATTTTAGGGATTCCGGAACTATGCGACGGTAGAAATCGAGACCTTGATTGCCTGCTTCCAATGCAGAAAGAGGCTCTCTCTTAATCTCGGGCTGGAGCAGAACCAAATCTCTTGTTTTAACGTAGGGCGGATTGCTCACTATAAAATCTACGGCTAAATTTGAATTGAGTTTCTCTAAAGGGCTGAACAAGTCCCCCAAAAGAAATTCTATTTTTCTCTCAACATCATGAAACTTTGCATTCTCTCGAGCAACCTGTATAGCTCCTTCACTTATATCCGTAGCATAGATTTTGCAGGATTTGATATTTTTGGCAAGACTTATGGCAATGTTCCCACTCCCTGTGCCGATGTCAACAATGGTCACAAAAGCGCTTCCGTTGAGATTCTCGATCCCCCGTGCTTTCTCTATCACATTCTCCACTAAGATTTCTGTCTCAGGCCGAGGAATTAATACATCCCTATTCAAGAAGAACTTCAATCCCATAAATTCCTTATAGCCAATAATATAGGCTACAGGTTCCCGGCCTGCCCTTCTTTCAATCAACTTCTCATAGGCCGATAACTCCTTGTCACTTAACTGACAATCGAGATTCAAATATATTTCCAGCCTCTCTATTTTCAAAATGTGTGCCAGCAGAACTTCGGCATCAGCCCTTGGCTCAGGCATTCCCCTTTTCTTAAGATACGCGGTGACAATATCTAATATTTCAGAAACTGTAGTTCGTCTTACCAACCGGCCCTCAACTTTCTCTTTCTTTCAATCGCCGCTCCTCAAAAGCTTCCTTCAACTTTCTAATAATTCGGCTCAGATCTCCTCCCAAAATATTGCTAAGACTGTGCCAGGTTACACCTATTCTGTGATCAGTTACGCGGTCCTGAGGAAAATTGTAAGTCCTTATCTTTTCACTACGATCCCCGGTACCAACCTGCTCTCTCCTCTTTGCTGTGAGGCTCAAGTTCTCCTCCTGCTGCATTTTCGCTAACAACCTGGCGCGTAGGACTTTCATTGCCTTTGCTTTATTCTTCAACTGTGACCTCTCATCTTGGCACTGAGCCACTAGCCCCGTCGGAAGATGAGTGATTCTGACTGCCGAGTAAGTAGTGTTAACGCTCTGTCCCCCTTTCCCGGAGGAACAGAATGTATCTATTTTCAAATCATCAGGGTCTATCCTTACTTCCACTTCCTTTGCCTCTGGCATAACTGCTACAGTTACTGCCGAGGTATGAATTCTACCACTAGCCTCTGTCACAGGCACCCGTTGAACCCTGTGAACGCCCCCTTCGTATTGAAAATCGCTGTAGGCACCTTTTCCCTCTACACTGAAAATGACTTCCTTAAAGCCACCCAATTCGGTGGGATGAGAATCCAGAATCTCTACCTTAAATCCTCTCTTCTGGCCATACCGACTATACATTCGAAACAAGTCACCAGCAAATAGAGCTGCCTCGTGCCCCCCGGTTCCAGCCCGGATCTCGATAATAATATTTTTTTCTTTATCCGCTTCTGGAGCAATAAGTAATTGTTTCAATTCCTTCTCCAGTCTCTTCCTTTCATCGCTTAGTTCTTCCAGTTCCTTCTTTGCCAGTTTTACCAGGTCTTCGTCTTCGCTAATGAGGACTTCCTGAGTGGAAGATATCCTCTTTTCAATATTCTTCAACTCCCTGAATTTATTAACAATTGGCTGCTTCTCCGCAAGTTCTCTTGCATATTTTTGAAAAGTAGCCTTGTCAGAAATGACTTTGGAGTCACTAAGTAAGTTTTCCAATTCTTGAAAACGCACCTCAATGATTTGCAATTTCTTTATCACCTTAAGCCTCCTTTATCAATATATCAATAAACCTAATATTCCGCAAAGAAGGATCAACCACATCGGATGCATTTTTAGGAAAAGGACTGCAAGAAATGATAAGGTGGCAATAACGCCGGCTTTCCAGTCAACAACCATCCCTCCTTTGGTTAAACTGAATAGAGCTGCGGCTATGAGGCCTATTACAGCAGGACGAATACCTTTAAAAACCGCCTCGACCGTTGGATGGTTTCTGTAACCATAGAAGAATCCAGCAACAAGCAAAATAACCAAAAAAGC
>Ga0315309_1001675_pt1 | contig 13146 bp, 11 predicted proteins | sample TDP4_MG_FD_203080 | JGI IMG/M metagenome (GOLD analysis project Ga0315309, IMG submission 203080) | Freshwater sediment microbial communities from Lake Towuti, South Sulawesi, Indonesia - TDP4 | ecosystem: Environmental > Aquatic > Freshwater > Lake > Sediment | place: Indonesia: South Sulawesi...
AAAAAGGGATAAAAGCAGGCATGGTGAAATTGAGATTTTTCCGGCCCTTCCCGGCGAGAGAGCTCGTAAGCTCTCTTTCTAAAGCAAAGGCGGTAGCCGTACTTGATAGAAGCGACACCTTCAGCACTCGCGGCGGGCCAGTTTTCAATGAGATAAGGTCAGCCTTCTATGAGAAAGAGAATAAGCCACTTATGGTTAACTATATATACGGACTTGGAGGAAGAGACATCAACGTTGATGACATAGAGAAAGTATACGGAGACCTGGAAAAGATTATTAAACAAAAGAAAGTAGAAACGCTTGTAAACTATCTCGGCGTCCGCGAATAGAACGCTAAATTTCCCTCTCCCCGTGGGGGAGAGGAATTTAGGTGAGGGGGAAATACAATGCCAACTCTTAAAGAACTCGTAAAAAGACCAGAAGTCTTAACCCCGGGGCATCGGCTCTGCGCGGGTTGTGGCGCTTCCATAGCCATCCGTCAGGTTCTTCTGGGAACAGAAGACCCGGTTGTTGTAGGATGTGCCACAGGCTGTGTTGAGGTAGCCACAACAATCTATCCCTATACAGCCTGGAAGTCTTCTTTCATACACAATGCATTTGAGAATGTTGCCGCTACGATAAGCGGAGTGGAGACAGCCTATCGGGCGTTAAAGAAGAAACGAAAGATAAAGAAAGAGATCAAGTTTGTCGCCTTTGGCGGCGACGGCGGAACGTACGACATAGGGATACAGTCCCTCTCCGGAGCACTGGAGAGAGGCCACAAAATGGTCTATGTCTGCTACGACAACGAAGCCTATATGAACTGTCTTAGCCTTTCCACCTTGATAGCCACCAGGGACGGCCTTAAGAGAATTACGGAAATAAAGCTGGGCGAAGAAGTCTATGCCTTTGATATGAAGACGCATCGGTTAGTTTTGAAAAGATGCAGTGGCGTATTTGATAATGGTGTACATGATATATATGAACTTTCCACCTTGCATCATTCCATTAAAGCCACTTCAAACCATCCTTTCCTCGTCCTCAAGAGAAACGGACGAGGCAAAGCCAATGAGTTAGTCTGGAAAGAACTAAAAGATATTTCACCTGGAGATGAAATCGTTGTTTCCAAGCAATTAGTTGGGAGAAGGTCAAACAAGCTAGACAGAATGGATAACTGTCTGCGCACTGACAAGGAGTATGGTTACATTAATTCTATCAGTTTGGCCGAATTCTTTGATTCTTTAAGTTCCGGTGAATGGGCAAGAGCTGAGAGTTTCCGCTCTTCGGTCCTTACGCTGCCAGAAGAAGAAAAATGTCTCGTTCAGGACTTTCTCATCGGAAACAAACATTTCGCAATCGAAAAAGTAGAAAATATAAAGTTAGTGGGCAAAGAGCCAACTTTAGATTTGAGAGTAGAAGACGAACATAACTTTATTGCCAATGGCATTGTTGTCCACAATACGGGCATACAGCGGTCTGGCGCAACTCCCTGCGGCGCTTCCACAACAACCGAACCAGCAGGCAAAGTGAGCCCCGGGAAACAGCAGTTTCGCAAAGACCTGACATCAATAGTTGCAGCCCATCACATCCCTTACGCAGCCCAGGCATCAATATTCTACTGGAAGGACATGGTCAATAAGGCAGAAAAGGCCTTCAAAGCAGATGGACCAGCGTTCATTAATATTCTCGCTCCCTGCCATCGGGGATGGCGTTTTCCCATGGAAAAGACAATGGAGATTTCAAAATTGGCAATAGATACGGGATTTTGGCCTCTTTACGAGGTGGAAAATGGTGTCTGGAGAATAACCATTCGTCCCAAACAGAGAAAGCCGATAATTGAATGGATAAAGAGCCAGGGAAGATACAGCCACCTATTGAAAGAAGAGAACAAGCCAGTTCCGGAAAGGATACAGAAAGAGGTAGACGACTACTGGAAATATTTGGAAAATATGTGCAAAGCCACCCAACCCCAGCAATAATATGCTATAATTAAGGGGACTGTCCCTCTAATGGAAAGGGACTGTCCCATTTTTTGGAAGCATGTGAATATTCACACTTGGTTCCCCGGTAGCTCAATGGTGGAGCATCCGGCTGTCCTTGGCAGCTTTCCCAAGCAATTGGGATTGAAAAAGTGGGCGAACTCAGGGAAGCCTGTACCCTAAACCCCACGGGGTCTAGGGATGGTAATCCTGAGCCAAGTCCCCGATAATACATCGGGGAAAGGTGCAGAGACTATCCTTGAAAAAGGAGTACTGTAAACCAAATCAGGTTTATAGGAAGCACCTACTACCCCGCAAAAAAGATGCTGACGGGGTAAAGAGATAGTCCAAGCCTTATGGAAACATAGGGGCTACTTGTAACCGGAGGGTTGTAGGTTCGAGTCCTACCCGGGGAGCCAAATTTTAAAAATAGCAGAATTTAAGTCCGCCGAGTTACTCCCGACACAAAGCGTCGGGATTTGCCTCGGCGAATTTTTTTGGGGCGAAGCAGGCGGGTCTTTCTCAATCTCTCGACGGGAAAAGGTGGTAAAAGAATTTATAGGGCGCGGCAAATTTCCTTCCAGAGCGATTTTATTGACGTAATTACAACGAATTACGAAATCCTTGCAAGGTTCGAGCCAACTATCGAGTTTTGAAATCAAATAGAATTAGAATCTTCTCCATACTTATCTATAGTAGTGTTGAGACTTGCTTGGGAAATGCAACTAGGTTACCGCCAGTAAATGACTCTTTGTTAAGATGGAGCTTTTCCCAGAGTTCAAAAATCTCCCTCTCTTGTTCATTGGGAGGACGGCCACCACCTCCTCCACCTTGGCAACCTGGAGTTGAAAGAACCATGTTGATAGATCCTTTCTTTATGGAGACACGAACACATACCGCTACGCCATCCCTCCGCCTGAGGTTAATTTGCTCATTGATCCAGTCGGGACTGACATCTTTAAACTCCCTCGGTTCATTACTTCCGATTTTTATTCTAATCATGCGACCCCCTCCTCTTCTTCAAAATTATTTTTTCAATGTTTCAAAATTCAAAAATTGATACCTAATTTTCTAAATAAGCTGGTGGTGGGTTACTCAGGCTAGCTTTTACTAGCCTTTACATAGAAGTGCAGACATTTCGCTCTCTTGGGACGAATTACTTTCCCATTACGAACTACATATTTACAAAATACTTCTACGTTGCCGTTTTTTTGCGACTTTTCATTTGTGACACTTCCTTCCACCCGATTTCTACACCTGTCGGGCCGAAAGAGAAAATAATACCATATATTAGGGCCCCGGGTAGAAATCGGTAGGTAAGTGAATCAAAGAAAGCCGCCGGCATTTTAAATACCCACCAACCAGCTATCTAAATTTCAATGAACTAAAATGTACCAGTAAGTTTGAAATTGTTATTCTAATTTATCAAATCTATTAAGAAACTTTCCCCACTTACCAAAATCTTTTGCACTAAAGTGTTTTCTGCCTTCCCGAGTCCAAAAGCATCTCTTCACTTTTATCGCCTTGCTAACTTAGACAATGTACCCGAGAATTGGCTATAAAGGAGAGTACCTTACCAATGGGCGTATGAATGGATATTTATGCTATCCGGTGTCAGTATGCTATATTACTTATCAGCCGATCTGAGGTCTGTGTCAACGTTATCTTTTATCACGTTGACAGCTTTTTTAAGTCCCTTTCTCGTTAAGACTAAGTTATCTTTCTCTTTATTGATCAACTTATCCTTCCATAGCTTTTTTAAAGCATTACAAATTCCTGGCTTCGAGCGTCTATCCATTGAGGCATAAATATTATTTGAACTTATATAGTTAGGGTAAACACTGTGTAATAGAACCAATATTTCATCAGCGATAGAAAGGTCACCATATACCAATTTTCTGGACCCAAAATCTTCTACTAATGAGTCAGCAGGGATCTGTATAAAATTGATCATTTTTTCTGCAGTATTCATATCTACACTTATAACCTGTCGGACTAATTCTGATAAGATCCACTGTGCGCCAGAATACAAAAATTTCAAATCAACCATATTTGGATCGATACCACCTTTGTGGCATATGCTACGCTTATTTCGTAATGTATAACATGCACGTGCAATCCGCGAACAGCAGATTTTGAGATCATCATTCAAATTAACTGTTTTGGAATCCAAAGTTCGCAGATATTGATCAACATCTGGTTTGTTATCATAGGTTTTTGAATCCAAGAATTGGAGAACTTGCACGACCGTTTCTATAAATTTTCCTATCGATGATTTGCCTAAATCCTTGGTCAAGCATTCTTTTCTGATGGCCATAAACTCTTTTATAAGGTCTTTTGCTAACTTGAGGTCAATAAACCTAGAGAGATTTTTTATCAGATTGTCGGAGCTCATAAGTAATCACTTTATTGGACAGAACCCAACATTTCTCTCACTCTGTTCAAGCCTTCTATGGTTACTTTATATTTTTTAGGCGCTTGTTGAGATGTCCCTTCTTTTCTTGTTTGAACCATTAACTTTGGTTTTCTTCCCTTCAGACTATTGATTGCCGCCGTAATATTGTTTATACCATGTCCCAAATGTTTCAACTGTCCATTTATGTCCCTACTGGTCAGCTCCGGTCTTTCTTCTTTTTCTTGTAAATACGCAGCAACAACTAGAGCCTTATCAGGGTCTTTACTGGGACTCGCTTTCGCAAAAACTTCGGCCACGGATTCGAATGATGTCAAACTTAAGCCGCCTCGTTTCGTGGCTCCTGCAGCAGCGGTGGATTGACGACCAGTTTCGGATGGAAAGAACTTCATATATAGAGAGTCTAAAACCCATCGCTTTCCATTATCGTCCAGCTCTTTTATAGCATTGAAGACCTCACCCAATGCCTTCATTTCTGCATCGTGCTTCATCTCAATCACCTCCATTAAAGAATCATTTACAACATTTACTTAAAATTATACTAACATATTAACTAATGTTTGTCAAGAGAAATCTACTGAATCCTACCGAAAATAAAATGTAGCTTATTAATCTATCATTTAATGTATAGATATTAACATTTAATTTCGGCAAGATTTATCTTTTTGAAGGAAAAGCTGGCGTGAGGTTCAGCACTGCTGCCGACTGTCAGCTAAAAATTGTATAGGCAGCAGATTGACGAACCGCCTTACATTCTAAATTTTTTGTGGATAGAGGAAACAATCCCACCGAACTCGGGATTGCGGGGCTACTGTCGAAAATTTAGCCCATCATCTCAAGGGTTCGCTTTAGATAATCTCGGATCTTACCCGCAAGGTGAAGCCGTTTTTTTGGGGAATCAAACTGTTATCTTTTGGCCGATAACAAATGTAAATCTAACTGGGACTTTTATTCATTTTTTGTTCATCTTTTTCATAGTCTCCCTACCTCCAGTTTTTCAAACATTATTAAAGTTCCCACTCAATTAAAGTTCTCACTCCAAATTCGTAGATCCCCTTCCTAAGAATCTAATCTTACCGTCCATAATGTATAGGTTCAATGAACTTGTGCTGAGTTTAATTGAAGTATCGAACTTGGATTATAACAATTGACCAAATAATAAAGATGATATACAATAATGTAAAATATAAAACATGGGGGTGGTTTCGTCTTTAAGGTGGTAGAATATCAAAAATCGTTTGTTTTTTCTTATATTGAAAGGCCAAAAATGAAGGTCAGGGAAAAAGGTCGGATTCTTGGCCTTCTCGCGCAGCCAGTTTTGGTGGTATTGTAAAAAGATATAAATAAATATTATAATGTACTTGACAAATATAAGCTTTTAGTATATACTTTCCAATGGGGGGTGGAAACGCATGAAAAGGGACAAGTTTAACAAAGAGACTGGAACGAGGTTAAGAACTATTAGAGAAAAACTTGGAATGACATTGGAACAAGTTTCCGAGCTTATGGATTTCCCAAATTATCAAACTCTCTTGAATATTGAGTCGGGGAAAAGGCCAATAAGAGCTCAAGAACTTTCATCTCTTGTAAAAATCTATTGTGTTGATGTTGAGTCTATTTTATTAAACAAAAGAGAGAACCCAGTAACTGTACTATGGAGAAATAGGAATGAAGCACAAGAGGTCAAACGAAGAGAGCAAGAATTTATGAAAATATGTCGAGATTATGACATTCTGGAGAAGAAATGCGGTTTAGAACCTAACGAAGAATATAAAACAATTAGATTTGACCCCAAAAAGTTGAACTATAACGGTGTCAGGAGAACAGCAGATATGTTTGTTAATAATTATGGATTTGGAGATATGCCATCTTACTCCCTTGAGAAGATACTGGAAGAAAATTTAGGGATAAAAATAATCTATTTAGACCTCGTAGGGATTGGTTCAGCTGCCTCAACGATTGGAGAATTTGGTGCGGCGATATTGGTAAACAGGAAAGAGGCACCATGGCGTATTAAATTTAATATTGCTCATGAATTTTTTCACATAATCACTTGGGATATTGTAAAAGACAAGGAGGGAATAAGCTGCAGAGAAGATGAAGATAATGTAATAGAAAAATTAGCAAACTGTTTTGCTTCATCTTTACTTTTACCTGAAAAACCTATAATTGAAGAAGTTCGTAAGAGAGCCAAAGACAATGAAATTAGTTTCTACGATTGTATATATATAGCACGCAAGTTTTATGTTTCCACTCAAGCTTTTCTTTGGAGATTGGTAGACTTAGGAATGTGCGAAGCAAGTGAAATAAAGGACTCCTTAAAGGAAGGAATAATCAAATCATTAGATAAGGAACAAAGACAGGGTGATTGGCGAAGTGTGGAAGTTCCGATAATATCAGAGCGATATATTTATCTTGCCCTTAAATGTTTTGGAAAAGGCCTAATATCAAGAGGTAAACTTGCTGAGCTTTTACGAGTGGGACGGGCAGAGCTTCCTAAATTACTTGAATCTTACGGTTACAATGAAGAAGGAGAACGTGACATTGTCTGCACCGTTTCTTCTCGACGCTGATGTAGTAATTGGTTTACATGAGTTAGGTTTATGGAACAGCATTGTAGGGCATTACGGAAAGATATTCTTGTCAGAGGCTGCATATAAAGAACCCCTATTTTATTACTCACCAACGAATCAAAAAATCCCCATAAATCTTGAACCCCTCGTTAAAAAAGAACAGGTTAAGGTATTAGAAGGAAAAATAATAATAGAGAGTAAGATTTTAGAGTTCTTAAATAGATTTGATATCACTGAAAGACCCTGGCTACACCCCGGAGAACTTGAATCTTTAGCAATAATTGTTGATTCGCAGGACATGCGTTTCTGTACAGTTGATAAAGGTGCGATAATAACACTATCGATGATGAAACTCCATGATAGAGGAGTATCGTTGGAGGAGCTTATCTCTAATTGTGGAATTAGAAGAAAACTCGGATATAAACATACAAAAGAATATTTTGGAAGATGCGTAGTTGAAGGCAAATTTAGACTTATCTCCAATCCCCAAGATTTCCAATCATAAGGAAAAAGATAGAAATTAGAATGACGTTAGGGACTTATTAAGGGAGGAGACTTTTGAGAAATCGGCAGTAAATGCATCAAAGCATTATCCCTTAGTAGATTCCTAAAGTTATATATATTTTGAATTTCTGCTACAACTTGTTTCCAACTAAAGTCTATTAGGGGAGCCAGTTCATTTGAGATGAACTGGCGACTGTGCTCACTTGCCGAAGGCGCGAATGCCGCCCTTATAGGAGGAAGAGCACTGGAAGTGCGGAAGTGAGTGCCCAGCGTGATGTACCGGGAGCTAAAGGTAAGTGAAAGAAAGCGGGTCCTCCCCGGGGCCGACCGAGACTATTTCGTTCTCAAGCTGGTAGAATATCAGAAATCGCTTGTTTTTTCTTGTATTTGAAAGGCCAAAAATTAAGGTCATAGAAAAAGTTCGGATTCTTGGTCCTCTCCACGAGCCAAATTCATCGTTTCGAGCCAAATTTTTAGACGCTCGTCCGGCTCAGAAAATGGGGGCAGTCACTTACTTTTTCAAAAAATGGTCGCTATCCCTATTTTCGCCACGAATTTGAGAAAATGATTTGAGGTTAGAGATATTGCTCAATAAACTGTCACTAAATTTATGGGAAATCAACCTGAATTAAATAAAGAAGCTTTACTTGAAGCTTGCAAAGAACTAGTTAAGTATACATTATGGCAAACACCTGAACCTCAACATATATCAGATATTATTGACACAGAACAAATCAAAAAAACAACGCAGAAATATTTTGAAGAAGCATTAAGTCACGTAGAATTCATAATTGAACACAAACGTGACCCTAATTTAATAACCCGAGCCGTTCTATATCTTTCACAAGTCCATGCGATACCACCCATGAAAGAGGATTTGACCTGGTTTAGTAACATGCTCGAAGCTGTCATAGAACTTGCTTGTCCAAATGCAATTCATTCGAAAGAAACAGCTCAATTTTTATACGACATAGAAGAAGGAATTAAGGAAATCCGTAAAGACACGGGAAAAAATAAACCAGAGAATTTTAATGTCAAATCCTGAAATTCAAAAAAACAAATATGGAAATGTAGTCAGACGGGGGTGATTTGAGATGGCAAGGAAAAAGGTAAAAAAGAAAAAAGTAACAGGCGACGAAATAAAAAGAGAAGTTTTTGCTGGCAATAAAGGTTATGAAAGGATAGTTTTAACAAAAACTATCAATGTGGGACATTTAAAAGAAACATATTATGATATTAGAATTTTTAATGTTAGTGAGGATAACGGTGAGAATCTACACCCTACCAAAAAAGGAGTAACTATATCTGAACGGACATTAAAACGTATATGCGTTTTTCTTATTAAGGATTTATTATCTGTCGGAGGAACTTTGGAGTAGTATCCTGAAATATAATAGGGTATATTTGTTGTCTCGCAAGTAATTCTAAGAAACTTGGAAAAAATATTTTTAGAAAATAGGGACAGCGACCATTTCTTGAGATAGGTGCCTGTCCCTATTTTGTTTTTGATGAGATTTCATCATTTTGGCCATTTTCACCAATTGGTGAAATTAGCACTTTGAAATGTTTTATCTTGACTTTCCAGAAAATACTATGATATACTAAATCCGCAATTTCATTTTAGGTCTATGAAGATGAGGTAAGGTGAGAGATGAGGAATAAACCAGATGAAAGACTTATGACATTAGAAGAGATATCCGATTACCTCCAAATCAGCATTCATACCTTATACAAAATGGCTCAACAGGATAGAATTCCTGCATTTAAGGTAACCAACAAGTGGCGCTTTAGGAAAAGTGAAATAGATGCCTGGATTGAGAAGAATCGCAGGAGAGACAATAAAAAGAGGTGATTATGAAAGATAAGAAGGAGAAACAAGAATTTCCATCTTTGAAGTGGGAGCATCCTGGTGGGAAACTTAGAGAGGTTGGACCCCGGTCATTAAGCGATGCGGAATTGCTATCAATACTTATATCATCTGGAATAAGAGGCAAATCAGCAGAAAAGATTGCCGGGGAAATTTTGGAACGTTTTGGCTCTTTTCGCGGGATATCCAATCAACCTTTAAAAAAATTTCTAGAAATCAAGGGATTAGGAGATGTAAAGATAATAAGGATTGCTGCGGCGTTTGAGATTGCTCGCAGGATGGTCCAAGAGGCCCTTAAAGAGCATGAAGAAAAGTAGACTGGTTAAAAGTTCACAGCGCATACCGAGTCCAATAGAAGGGTTTGTTCAAAAGACCGAGTGGACTGCCACTGCCAAGATAATGGAATGGATTAATTCAATAATCAAAGATAAGAGCTTGCCTATTGGCATATCTGAGGTAGAGACTAAATTAAAAGGAGAAGGAAAACGGCCAGATATCGTCATATATAGAGGTAGACTTGACGAAGAGATTATCTGTGTATTGGAATTTAAGTCTCCATTCTGCGAATCAGATGATGAAGAGAATCTCAAAGAGCCAGCCAGAAAGAAAGCAACTAAGAGGAAATCCCGTTACTTTACCACTTCAAATTTTCAGTCATTGATTCTTTTCAACACTGAGAAAGTTAATGCAATGAAGCCCATAGAAGAACAAATTGTAGACAAATACTCTCTCTCTACCCTCGAAGACCTCAACGAGATTGAGACGCCAAAATTCCGGAACAGTATCTATTTTGGCTTAGAGAAATTCCTCTTAGATTTAACTGAATTTGTTATAGGTAAAAAACCCGAACCATTAATAGAGATTAACCTTTTATTGGTCTGGCGGCTCCGGGAAAAGATTAATCGGTTGGCTCGGTATTACAAAAGAATTATAGAAGACGAATGCCATAAAAATAAAGAATTCCGCGGGGAATTAAAAAAGTGGTTTAGTGACCAGATGTGGGAATTCAATGCACAGGAAGCCGATTTTGACAAAGCAGCCCGCCAGACTGCCTATCTTTTAATTAATAAGATTATCTTCTATCACGCCCTTCAATCTAAGCGCCAAAGCCAACTCGACCCTCTCACAATTCCAGATGATTTGACTAAAGGTGGCTTGCTTCAGAGGCACCTGCAAAACTATTTTGAGGATGTGCTTAGAGAAATTGACTATGAGACTATCTATTCAGCAGATTTTATCGACTCCTTAGCTTTCCCGGAAAATGAATCAGTTGTGACTGAGATTAAGAATCTTGTGAAGATTCTAAAAAGATACAATTTTTCTAAACTTGGCTTTGACATAATCGGCCATATTTTTGAGGGTTTGATTCCTCAGGAAGAGCGCCACAATTTAGGGCAATATTTCACCAATCCCAACATAGTGGACCTCATTTTGCGTTTTTGTCTACAACACGAAACAGACAAAGTCCTTGACCCTGCCTGTGGTGCAGGAACATTTTTAGTCCGCGCTTATCAACATAAGAAGATGATGAATTTCACTTTAAGTCATGAGGACATCCTTGATTCACTCTGGGGAGTGGATATTGCCAAATTTCCCGCTCACCTTTCCACTATAAATCTCGCAATAAATGACTTATCAGTAGATAAGAACTATCCTAACATCTTGCCTCAAGATTTCTTTAATTTACACTCCTCACTTGAAGGCTTAGAATTACCTGGGAAGTGGCGGAAGGTGCGAGCAGTTTCTTTAGGTAAGACGCCGAAAGAGATAACCTATCCGCGTTGGTTTGATTGTATTACTGGTAATCCTCCATATACCCGTCAGGAAGAGATCAGTGAGATTGCCCCCGAAGACAAGAAATATAAGACAAGTCTAATTCAGAAAGCTTTACTGGACTTGAATGGCAGAAAAATAGCAGAAATATCTAAAAGAGCCGGAATTCATGCGTATTTCTTTATTCATGGTGTGAAGTTTCTTAAGAATGGCGGAAGGTTTGGGTTCATTGTTTCTAATTCTTGGTTAGATGTGGAGTATGGTAAAGGCTTACAGGAGTTTTTCTTAAAGAACTATAAGATAGTAGCTGTTATAGAATCCAAAGTTGAACGCTGGTTTGAAGATGCGGATATTAACACTTGTATAGTTATTTTAGAAAAATGCAGTGATGCCTCCTTACGAGATGAAAATCTGGTCAGGTTTGTCTATTTAAAAAAGCGTCTCTCTGATTTTATGCCTCCTGTTTCTGATATGTGGATGAAAAGTAAAGAAAGGATAGAGAAAATAAATGACCTACGCAAGACGATACTATTCCATAATGAGTTTTATGAGAATGAAGATTTGAGAATTCTTCCCAAGAAACAGAAAGAACTCTGGGAAGAAGGGTTTGACCCGGAACAACAGAAATATGTCGGTACAAAATGGGGAAAATATTTAAGAGCACCAGAGATATTCTTTAAGATTCTCCAAAAAGGTAAAGATAAATTTGTACCATTAAAAGAGATTGCCGATGTAAGACGGGGATTTACAACTGGTGCTAATGAATTTTTCTATTTGACTGAAGAAGAAATCAAAAAATGGGGGATTGAAAAAGAGTTCTGGATGCATAAAGATGAAAAAGGTAATTGGGTTCCCAACTATGTAATTAAATCTCCAAGAGAATGCAAATCCATTGTAGTAAAGCCTGAAGATCTAAAATATAGAGTCTTGATGATTCACAAAGATAAAAAGGATTTGAAAGGGAAGAGAGTTTTAGATTACATCCACTGGGGCGAAAGAAAAGGCTTCCACAAAAGACCAACTTGTGTAAGCAGACAGAGGTGGTATGACTTAGGAAGACGTCCGCCAGCTCCGCTTAATGTCAACTATCTTATAAATGATGTTGCTAGAGGTTTCCTTGGCAGGTTTTGGGTAAGTGATGACTTCCAGGAGTTACATACCCAGGAAGAGGTCGCCCCTTTCTTAAATTCCACTCTCTTCTGGCTTTTTCAGAATCTTATCGGCAGGACAAGTTTTGGTGGTGGTCTGCTAAAAGTACAAACTTATGAATTCAAAAATGTTCCTGTTTGCTTAAGTTTTGAGCATAAGGACAGCATATCTAGAATGTTTTCTCAATTGACTAGCCGCTCCGTAGAATTAATCTTTGATGAACTGGGTGCTTTTTCTCCTGAAGAGACTTCATTGGATAAGGTTAAACCTGACCGCCGGGAACTGGATAAAATTATTATGGGCGAGATTCTTGGTTTAACAGATGAGGAGCAACTTGAAGTATATCGGGCGGTGGTGGACCTGGTGAAATCCCGTATTGAAAAAGCAAAAAGCATGGGAAAGAGAAAAAAAACCAGAGAGGGAATTGACATTGAATTGTTGGTAAAAAGCGTGCTTTCCAGAATTGGAGAGGAAACCTTAGGTAAATTCTACAGAGAAAAGATATTACCCCAGCCTTGTTACGAAAAAGACCTACCGGAAATGAAAGGAAAAATTACCATCGAGAAGGAGTTGTTCAAATGGCGTCTTTCAGGAGATAATATACATATTGAATGTGAATCGGAAACAGAAGCAAATTATCTCAAAAATTTCGTCGGCACAGGGTTAACTTTAGTAAAAATTCCTAAAGATGAAAAATATCTCAAGCATATTTTGCCAGAACTTGAGCGAATAAGACAGAATATTGATGCCATTATTGAAGAGGATGTTCTGTCTATTATAAGCCCGAAAACACAAAATCAAGTCTTACACTCACTTTGGCAAGAAATTATGAAAATCGGAGGATGAATATATGGAACACGAAAGTACTATTGACTACGACCATTTTTTAGAAGACTTAGTGGATATGTA
>Ga0315309_1001676_pt1 | contig 13138 bp, 13 predicted proteins | sample TDP4_MG_FD_203080 | JGI IMG/M metagenome (GOLD analysis project Ga0315309, IMG submission 203080) | Freshwater sediment microbial communities from Lake Towuti, South Sulawesi, Indonesia - TDP4 | ecosystem: Environmental > Aquatic > Freshwater > Lake > Sediment | place: Indonesia: South Sulawesi...
ACGTCAACGACCTGGCTTTTGTCTTCGCTTTCTGACCTCTCCCCTACCCCCTAGCCCCCTTCCCCTCTCCGAATCGGAGAGGGGAAGGGGGTTGGGGGATGGGGTGAGGTGAACAGTTACTGAGGTGGTTACCCCATGAGAATCCTTTTAGTAAGCCCCATCTCCAAAGTCTGGAGCTCGCGCAAGCATATCCCCCTGGGTTTGGGATACCTGGCGGCGGTGCTGGAACGGGCGGGGCACCAGGTGCAAATCTACGATGCGGTCGTCGAGGATGAGCCGCTGGGAGATGTCCTGGAGGGCGGGAAGTTCGAGGCGGTCGGCATCTCCAGCACCACCCCCCTCATCAACGAGGCCTGGGAAGCAGCCCGTGAGGCCAAAGCCCACGGCGCCATCACCATCCTGGGCGGCCCTCACCTGACCCTCCTGCCCGACGAATCCCTGCAACGCCCTGAGGTGGATCTGGTGGTGCAAGGGGAAGGGGAGGAGACTATCGTTGAGATCATGGAAGCCCTGGAACAAGGGGGCAGGGAGCAGGGGGCAGGGGGTAGGCCGATGCTCTTCCAGGCTAAGAGATGGTCAAAGATACTGGGGACATCCTTCAGAGACGAGACTGGGCAGATCGTTCACAATCCGCCGCGCCCTCTGCGCAAGGACCTGGACAGTATTCCCTTCCCTGCTCATCACCTTTTCAAGATCGAACGTTACGCCAATTTGCAGCCCCTGACCGACGGGCTGAATCCGAAAGCCCGGGCCTACACCATCGTCACCTCGCGGGGCTGCCCCTACAACTGCATTTACTGCTCCAAGGCCATCACCGGGCGCACCTGGCGGCCCCGCTCGCCGGAGAACGTGGTGGCCGAGTGGCGCTGGCTGGTGCGTGACCTGGGGGCCACCGAGATTGGCGTCACCGATGACACCATGACCCTGAACATGGAGCGCGCCAAGACCATCTGCCGGATGCTCATCGCTGAGGGATTGAACACTGTGCCCTGGATCACCATCCATGGCATCAATGCCCGTAACACAGATGAAGAACTCTTGCGCTTGATGAAACAGGCCGGTTGTAAGCGGGTGGGTTTCGGGGTGGAAAGCGGCAACCAGCGCGTGCTCGACAGCATCAAAAAGCAACAGACCCTTGACGATGTACGGAGGGCCTTCGCCAACGCCAAGAAAGTGGGCCTGGAAACCATGGGCTTCTTCATCTTTGGTCTGCCCACTGACACCGAGGAGACCATGGAGGACACCATCAGGCTGGCCCTGGAGCTAGACCCAGAGTTGGCCAATTTCATGATCGCCGCCCCTTTCCCTGGCACGGAGATGTACGACATCGTCCTGCAAGAGGGGCACCTCTTCAGCCACGACTGGCGTGACTTTGCCATCCACGATGAGAAGGCCCGCTTCGAGATCGGTGACCTGACGGCTGAGCTGGTAGAGCGCAAGTGGCACGAAGCCTACCGTCGCTTCTACCTGCGCCCCAGCCGCGTATGGCGTCGCGTCACCAGCCTTGATACTTGGCGCCGTCTGCCCACCCACTTCAGCAACTTTAAGCGGTTTTTCGTGGGGCGGCGGAAAAGGGCAGTAGAGTAAAGCAACGTGGAGTGAAGAGATGGTGTTAGGAGTTATCAGTAAAGCGAACAAATTGAACCCATTGAAAGAGCTCTTGAAAGGGGATTTGAACTTCCATGAGAAAGACAGCACCTATGCCTCTCATGACTTCCATGCTTTCGCTGCCAAGTTCCCGCCACAGCTTCCTAAGGTTTTCATTCAGGGGCTAACGGATCGCGGAGACGTCGTGCTTGATCCCATGATGGGTTCAGGGACAACGATAGTGGAGGCTTTTCTAGCAGGGCGGAAGGCAATTGGCTTCGACATAGACCCCCTGGCTGTGCATCTATGCCGGGTGAAGGTGACGCCGCAGAATGTCGAGCGTTTAACGGCTCTTGGGGAGGAGGTGCTCAATGGGGCCAGATGGCTGTTTGCCGCACCTACAGTGGTCACAGAGGAACTCTCCAGGCGCTTTGACACGAAGACAAAGGAGTTTATTGATTATTGGTTTCTGCCTCACACGCAGCACGAGCTCATGGCGCTCATTATGGCGATAGAGAATGTCAAAGACGAAGCCATAAAAGATTTCCTTGAGTTGACCTTCTCGTCTATCATTATTACTAAATCGGGTGGTGTATCAATGGCCAGAGACCTTGCCCATACCCGACCGCACCGTGATGAGACCAAGGTCCCACAAAGCGCTTTGGCTGCCTTTGAATATCGTTTGAAGAAAAACATTGCTGGAATCGCCGAGTTGAGAGATGGAGAAGGCACGGTCGAATTGCACAGCGGTGATGCGCGGGCGTTGACCCTTGCCGATGAGTCTGTGGACCTGGTGGTGACTTCCCCCCCCTATGCCAATGCCATTGACTATATGCGTGCCCACAAATTTTCACTTGTCTGGTTTGGCTCCCGCATTGAGGAACTGACCAGGCTCAGAGCAACCTATATCGGTTCAGAGAGAGTCGCAGACACAAATCTGGCCTTCTTAACGCATAGGCCAGAGACAGTCATCCGGCAACTGGCGAGGAAAGACCCTCGAAAGGCAAAGGTATTGCGCAAATATTTTACAGACATGTCAAATGCTATCTCTGAGATGTACAGGGTGCTTCGACCTGATTCGGCAGCGATCATAGTAGTTGGTACTTCCACCATACGCGGGATCAATGTGGAAACCCACCGCTGTCTGGCTGATATTGCCGCGGAAATCGGCTTTCAGGTAGTGGGAGTAGCCAATCGTCAGCTTGATAGAAATAGGAGGATGATGCCCGCTCGATTTGGAAAAAAGTCCGCTTCCATGATTGAGCAAAGAATACATGAGGAGTATGTCATCGGACTTCTAGTGGTACCTGGCTACAGACTGAGAAAACGAGGAGCCTGAGCAATGAAAGTTCCTGGGTTTAGAGATGTGCTGCTAGCGCAACGGCAGATCCGCCCGTACCTGCCACGAACACCTTTGCACAGTTTTCCGGCGATTAACGCTCTTGTGGGCACTGAGGTGTACATCAAGCATGAAAACTATCAACCGGTTGGAGCCTTCAAAGTCCGTGGCGGTATTAATTTGATCTCTCAGCTCAGCCCCGAGGAGCGGGCACGGGGCGTGATCGCCGCTTCTACTGGTAACCACGGACAGTCAATAGCGTTTGCTGCACGACTATTTGGCGTCAAGGCACGCATCGTCGTGCCAGAAAGAGCGAACCCAGGGAAGGTAGCCGCTATGCAAGGCCTGGGGGCCGAAGTGATCTTTCACGGGGCCACCTTTGACGAAGCCCGGCTGCACTGTGAGACCCTGGCACAAGAACATGGTTATCGCTATATCCACTCTGGCGATGAGCCCTTGCTAATCGCTGGTGTGGCCACAGAGGTGCTGGAAATGTTGGAGGACCAACCCGGTCTGCAGGTCATCATTGTGCCTATCGGTGGGGGCAGCGGCGCGGCGGGGGCTTGCATCGTAGCCCATGCCGTCAACCCGGCCATACGAGTCATCGGGGTCCAGTCAGAAGCATCTCCGGCAGCCTACCAGTCCTGGCGGCAGCGGAGGTTAGTGGAAGCTCCCAACCGCACCTTTGCCGAGGGCCTGGCCACTGGCACGGCCTTTGCTCTGCCGCAGGCGATCCTGTGGGAAGCTCTGGATGACTTTGTGCTGTTGAGTGATGAAGAGATTCTGCAAGCCATGGTGTGGATGGTGGAGCGTGCCCATACCCTGGCTGAGGGAGCAGGGGCAGCGCCTCTGGCTGCAGCCTACCGTCTGCGCAACGAGCTGAAGGGCAAGAAGGTAGGACTTGTGTGCTCCGGCGGTAACACCTCGCTGGAACATTTAAGACAGGCCCTTAACTTGTAAGACGGGTTGCAACCCGTCCTACTTTTTCGTGCCTTGGGGGCAATGATGATTACCGTTGAGGAGGCCAGTCGCCTCTACCTGGAGAACGACGCCGCCCACGACTTTGATCACGTGCTGCGAGTGCTGGCCCTGGCGGAGAGGATTGGGCAGGCAGAGGGGGCAGACCTGGAGATCGTGCGGGCAGCAGCCCTGCTGCACGACATAGGAGGACGGCACCGGTCCTGCCACGCCCAGGTTGGAGCACAGCAGGCCCGCGAAATCCTGCAAGGCCACCCTCCCAAAAAAGTCGAAGCAGTGGCCCAGGCCATCGCCACCCACAGCTTCCGCGAAAAGTCCGTCCCCCAGACCCTGGAGGCTCAGGTCCTCTACGATGCTGACAAGCTGGACGCCATCGGGGCCATCGGTGTGGCCCGCGCTTACGCCGTCTCCGGCCAGACGGGACAGCGCCTGTGGGCACCGGTGCCGGCCGACTACCGGTGGGAGGCCCGGGGCACACCTGAGCACACCGCCGTCCACGAGTTTGTCTTCAAATTGTCGCGCCTCAAGGAGACCCTCTTCACCCCCACGGCCAAGGTCATCGCCGAAGAGCGCCACTGCTACATGGTCGAGTTCTTCGCCCGATTGGAAAGAGAAGTGAAAGGGGAGCTATGATAGCTCCCCTTTTTTGTGGGTGTCGGAGGGGCTCAAATACGGCCGTAGTATAACCGCTCTGCGTCGGCTGTGGCCTGGTGCATGGCCTTAGTTAGCGTCTGGGCAATGACTTCGGGATTGCCGTCCAGGGGGGCGGGCACGGGCTCGCCCACCACAATGGCGATGCGGCTGAAAGGTAGGGGCACGCTGTAGCGGTCCCAGCGTTTCAGCGTGTACTTTGTAGCAGTGAAGGCAGCGCCTGGCAGTAAACAGGCTCCCGTTTTCTGAGCGATGTACACGACGCCTGGCTTGACCACGTAGGGTGGGCCATCGGGCCCATCTGGATTGATAAAGGTGCTAGCCCCCCGTTTTACAGCGTGCACGAGGTGCACCACGCCCCGAGCCTGGCTCAGCGATGTCGAGTAGTGGTCAACAAAGTAGGGCTCCATGCCGAGCAGGCGAAACCAAGTGGCCAGCGTGTTTCCTCGTCGGTCGGCCGGCACGATTTCAGCATAACGATGGTCGCCGTAGAAACGGAAAAAGTAGCAGAGCCCCATCATCGTCACACCGTGCCAGGCTGCAAAGATGACAGGCTGGCCCTCCGCCCAGGCTTCTTCAAAATGTTCTTTCCCGCGTACCACATAGCGGGACGTGCGGCTGACCAACAGGGCGTAGGTATGTAGGCCCACACCAGCCAACCGGTCAATAAAGGGAACAGTCACCTTTGCCTCCCCTACCACTGTTGCACCACTATTGCGGTACAGGCGGTACAGGCGTTCAGGCCAGGGCAAAATAAGCGGCCCTCAGCACGCCGAAGGCGACGTAGCCCATCAGCAGGCCCAGGGCAACTGCTTGAGGAGTGAGAACGAAAGAAGCAGCACCGCCCAGGGCCAGGGCAGTCAGGTTCCAACGCCATCGCTTTAAGACCACGTGGAACTCCGGAAAGCGGATGTGGCTGACCATCAGCAGGGGCAAGGCAACCACAGTTGGCAGGAGGAGGAAGCCAGCTACACGGGGGTAAGCCTTGCTGGTCAGGACGGCCAGAGTCAGCAGGGCACCGGAGGTGGAGATGGTCAGGCCGAGGGTCTGATCGCTCTTCCCTTCCTTCTCGGCTGCCAGCAGATTATAGCGGGCCAGGCGGAAAGCCCCGCCCATAATGTAGGGGAAACCCAAAGTGGCTGCCAACCATCCAGGAACAGCCGTGGTGGTCTGAAGATATTTGTAACTCAGGAACACTGGCGCCAGGCCAAAGTCCACCACATCAGCCAGTGAGTCCAGTTGCAAGCCGAAGGAACTGGCAGCGTTGAGCTTCCGGGCGACGAAACCGTCCAGGGCATCGGTGATGTAAGCCATCAGAATGAACAGGCCAGCCCAACCCAGGTGACCTTCCGCAGCCAAGAGAATAGCAGTGAAGCCACAGGCTAGGGCGGCATAGGTCACCAGGCTGGGTGCGGCGCGGCGCAAGCGATCTCTCATAGTGCGTCTCCTTTGGGTGGGGTGGATGGTGCCCTGGCCAAGACGGTCTCACCGGCTCGCACTTTGTCGCCAGGGGCAACCAGCACCTCGACGTCGGGCGGCAGGAACAGGTCAACGCGCGAACCTAGCTTGATCAAACCGAAGCGCTGTCCCCGAGCCAGCCGCTGGCCGACAGATGACCAGCAGAGGATGCGCCGGGCTAAAATCCCGGCTACTTGTTTGATCAGAATCCGCGTCCCACCTTCTACCAGCCCCAGCAGGTTGCTTTCGTTTTCGTGCGAGGCCTCATGGCGGTAGGCGGGCAGGAAGCGTCCAGGCCGGTACTCCCGGAAAGCCACCTCGCCAGCCATGGGAGCCCGGTTGACGTGGACGTCCAGCAGTGACATGAAGATGCTGATCTGAGTGGCTGGCTCCTGCAAGAAGATAGGCTCTTCGCTCTGCCGGACGGTCACCACCCGCCCGTCAGCCGGAGCGACGAAGAGGCCCTCGCCGGCCGGGGTCTGGCGCTCCGGGTCGCGAAGAAAGTAGAAGAAGAATAGCAGGACAGAGATCAAGAAGATGGCCAAGACGGCCGTCACAAGGTAACGCCAGTGGACCCACAGGGCAATGGCCCCAGCCGTCAGAATGACGACAACCGCGATTGTGGTTTCTGAGCCACTGGCGAAGGGCCACCAACGCGGCTTTGTATCAGTCAAGTGCTTTCCAGCCTCCGTACAGTAAATTCATTATACTAGAGATGGCCATTCTGCGCAAATCGCTCATCTCTACACAAGCCCATTTGACAAAAATCAGGCCTGGGGGTAGAATGGGCCTCGTGCATCTACCTAGCGGAAACAGCCTCGGATCTGAAAAGAGAGAGAGACCCTGTTACGAAAGGGCCAGCGTTTTCGTGAGCCTGATCGTGCTCGGCCTGGCCTTCCTGCCTGAAATGGATTTGCCCACCAGGACCTTCTCTTTCCGCGTTCTCGGCTCGTTGGCCTCTATCCGGCTCTCCGCGACAGGGCTGATGGCAGCCCTGCTGGCCAGCCTGGCCTGCACCGGCACCGATTCCCTGGTCCGCTCTCACCCACTGGTCCACTGGGGAGAGAGCCGTTACACTTTCGCCTTCTGGGCTCTCCCCGGCCTGTCGGTGGTGGCGGCGACTCTGCTCCTCCCCCTGACACCCAATAGATCCATCTGGCTGGGCGGTCTGGCTCTGACAGCCCTTCTTCTGCTCCTGATTGCCGTGGCCCAGTACCATACCGTTACCCCCACTGATCCCAGTTACAGGCTAGCCCGCCTGGCTTTGAATCTCTCCGTCTACCTTGTAGCCCTCGGCCTTTTCACCCTGGTTTACGGCAGCAAAGCCCGCAGCCTGCTTTCGGCCACAACTACGGCAGCGGTGGGCGGCCTGCTGGCTCTGGAGCTGCTGCGTGGAGTCCACCCCAATCTGCGCCTGACCGGTCTTTATGCTCTCATTACCGGCCTGGCGTTGGGGGAGGTCACCTGGGCTCTGAACTATTGGACGGCCGGCCGGCTGACTGGCGGGTTGCTTTTGCTCCTGGTTTCCTATCTGGTCACTGGCCTCTCCAGGGAGGGACTTTCACAGAAGCTCAACTGGCGAGCACTCGTTGAATTCGCTCTGGTTGCCCTGGTGGGTCTGGGGCTCCTCATCAAATACAGACCTTGAAATCCTGTCCAGACAAAGCAAAAGGGCTGGTATGCTGCATGGCATGACCAGCCCTTTCACGAGGGGCCAGACCTGACAGGTTTAGTAATTCTTGCCAAAACCTGTCAGGTCTGGCTTTTCTGCCAAGGCCTACCCATTGGCTACATTTGCGCTGTGTAGTAGCGATGCAAGCTGACGTCGAACCGGACGTTGTTCAGCACAGCTCCCAGCAGGTTGGCGTTGACCTTTTCCAGCCGGGCTTTGGCCGTCCTGGCGTAGTCGCGCTTGGTTCCACCAGCGTTGATGACCAGGAGCACGCCGTCCACTTTAGTAGCCAGGACAGCGGCATCGGTTACAGCCACGACGGGCGGCGCATCAAAGAGGACGACGTCAGCCCGCTCCAAGAGGGCAGCGATGATCTCCTCCATACGCCGGGAGCCGAGGAGTTCCGATGGATTGGGCGGCAGCGGCCCGCTGGACACGAGTTGCAGGCCCTCGACACCCGTATCTTGCAGCGGCGGGGATTCCATAGCCGCGTCGTCAACGACCATAGTCGTCAGGCCCACATCGTTTTTCAGATTGAAGATGTTATGCAGTGTTGGACGGCGAAGGTCACAATCAACCAGGATGACTTTCCTGCCCGCCTGAGCGGTGGTGACGGCCAGATTGGCCAGAACGGTTGACTTACCTTCCTCAGGGCCGGCAGAGGTGACCAGCATGGTCTTGATCGGCTTGTCCAGGCTGGAGAAGTCCAGGTTGGTGCGCAGGGTACGATAGGCCTCGCTGACGGGTGAACGGGGGTCAGCGACAGTGATCAGGCGATCTGGTTGATGATCTGTCATTTTTCTCCTCAAGTTTGTAACAGGGTAAGCGCCAGGCCAACAGCCACGCCTCCGGCCAGGAAGCCAACGGCGAAAACGATCAGCATGTTGGTCAACCGCCCCAGGCGTAATCCGCGGCCCTTTCGCTTGGATGCACTGGGACTGGATCCCCCTGGGGATGGGGTAGGAATAGTCCCCAGGACCGTCAAACCGATGAATCGCTCTACGTCCCCTGGCGTGCGCAGGATATCCGATTCCAGCCATTCCAGGAAAAGGACGATGACACCACCCAGCAGCACGCCAAAGATGCCTCCAGCCAACGTGTTGATTTTGATCTTAGGTGAGAATAGGGGAGCGTCACGCACATTATCCAGCAGGGAGACCTCAATTTGATCCTGTCTGTCCTGCTTCTGATTCCATTCGGTCTGATCCTCGATGAACACCTCGGCCAAGGTCTGGGCAATCTGGATGGCCACCACGGGATCATAATCCTTGGCGTCCACTTGTAGGGTGAGATTAGACTCGTCGGAACTGACGGTGACCTTGCTGAGCAGGTCGTCGGTGGACATGTCCAACTGGGCGCGGTCAATGACCTTCTGGGCCGTCTTGTGGGTGGTCATATTGATGGTATAGTTGCGCAACAGGGTTTTGGCCGCATTGGCCAGGCCCCAGTCAGCCCGGGCCGGATTGACGCTCAGCTTGGCTGTGGCCTTGTACTTGGGGGTTTGCACCAGGCTGAAGCTCAAGGCGCTGGCCGCGGTGATGCAAGCCATCAGAATGATAATCCAACCTCTTTTGCGCAATATGTTCAGATAATCCTGTAGCTCCACCTTTGCCTCCTCTGTGGTGTGGCTTATCTCATTTTACCACACCTCATCCTCCTAAGCAAAACCTCACATCTAAAGCCTTCTTCTCCAGAACGCAAATCCTCTCGACCGACACGGTATTTCCCCCAGCACTGTTATCCCCATCTCCTCCAGTTCATCCTGGTCCCGCACGGTGTCATCCAGGTAATCCAACAGAAAGGCCAGGGCTACCCCGGCTAGGAGAGCCAGAAAGAGACGAATGAGCAGGTCGAGTCTCTCCCTCAAGCTCCGGCCTACCGCCATTGGAGGTGATTTGTCAATGACGTACACCGTCGCCCCTGCGGACCCCAACTGGGCGAAATACTTGCTGCTTTTCTCCCGCAGAGCCTCTTCCACGGCGTCGGCGATAGCCTGAAGTTGCCCTGGATCACCCCAGGTGACGCGCACAGTCAGGATGCGATGCTGTTTCTCAGCCACTGTCGAACCCTGGATAGCCCCCGCCGACACGGTAAGATCTTCCTGTTTCTCGGCCAGGATGGCGCTGACGTCCTCGGCAAAAGCCTGGCTCTTGACCACTTCGCTGAAATCGTCAGCGATGTATTCTGAAGTCAACCAAGTGTAGTAGCGGTCATAGGTATAGTAGGTGCCCGTCTTCGGCTCGGGTGCCAGCCCGACGATGAAGCGCAAGGTGGCCTGATAGAGAGAGGCTGGTTTGGCGCGCAGGGCCAGACTCACGGCCAGGACAACGACCAGCAAAGCAATGATGATCCAAACCCGTTTCCAGACGATGTGCCAGTATTGGCGAAGTTCCATTCAGCACCCCCACTTTTACGTAAAGCGTGAAGCGTGAAGCGTGAAGCGTGTTGCGTGTTGCGACTCGCTCCACTTTTCTTCGATGAACTGCCCCAACCGCTGCTTGAAAACCGCCGTGTCGAAGCGCTCGGCGTGCTTCCTGATGGCTTCCGGGACATAACGGGTATCGTCAAAGCTCCTGACGGCTTCGGCCAGGGCTTGCGGCGACTGCGCGTGGAAAAAGATCCCCGTCACGCCCTCGATCACCGTGTCCAGAGCACCGCCCCCGGCGAAAGCGATGACCGGCCGCCCGGCGGCCTGGGCCTCCAGCGGGGCGATGCCGAAATCCTCCAGGCCGGGGAAGATAAAGGCCCGGCAGCGAGCCAACAGTTGCCGCATCTCCTCGTCGGAAACGCGACCCAGGAACTGGATATTGGACCTGGCCATCGCCTGCAGGCTGGCCCTGTCCCGCCCGTCGCCGACGATGACCAGCGGCAGGCCCAACTGGTTGAAAGCCTGCACGGCCAGGTCAATGCGTTTGTAAGGGATGAGCCGGGAGACGATCAGAAAGTAATCGTCGCCACCCTCGGCTGGGACATAGCGGGTCGTGTCCACCGGCGGGTGGATGACGACAGCCTCACGGCGGTAGAACTTTTGAACACGCTGACGTATGGCCTGGGAGATGGCCGCAAAGTGATCCACCCGGTCGGCGGCAGTCTTGTCCCACAGGCGCAGATAGTTCAGAAAGGGGGGCAAGACCCAATGGGCCAGCTTGCCCAACCCCTCTCGCTGGACATAGCCGCTATAGTCCCACAGGAAGCGGGTGGGGGTCAGGCAGTAGCAGATGTGCAGTGTCTCCGGTGCGGTGATCACCCCGTGGCAGAAGGCGCTCTTGTTGCTGATGACCAGGTCATAGCCCCTCAAGTCGAATTGTTCAAAGGCCAGGGGGTAGAGAGGCAGAAAGGGCTGGTGGTGCTTCTTGACCAGGGGCAGCTTGTCCATGAAAGAGGTGCGGATGTCCCAGGAGCGGTAGGCCTCTGGCATGGCCTGCGGCCAATAGATGGAGGTGTAGATGGGAGCCTGGGGATACATCTCCACCAGGGCTTCCAGCACGCTCTCCGCACCCCCTCTTTGATTGAGCCAATCGTGCACGATGGCCACTTTCAACTGAGCTGATCCCTCCCCTGGGGCCTGCGCAGCAGGTCGGGGGGTGTGGGGGGGTGTCCCTCCAATGTTCCCTCCCCCTTTTCCCGGTGTGGAGCGTTGGGCCACCGGCCCTGCTCGCGGGGGGAAGTGAAATTGAGGGGGTGCCCCTCAAGCTCCCCAGGCTTCGCTGCGCAAGCCCCCCCTGGCGTTGAGGTAAGTATAGCAAAGGTGAGGAAAATAGGCAAGAGAAGCTTGCGTGGGCGTTGAATGTCCTCTCGATTCCCAATATCATCTATAGTACGATAAAGCCACACCACCCAGCAAAGCACCACTCGCCAGCAGGGTCAAGATAGTGATAGCCAGCCCCACCTTGAACAGGGGGGGATCGTAGTAGACCTCCACCCTGTGCTGACCAGCCTCGACAGGCACCGCTCGCAGGAGGTAGTCGGCCCGGTAAATAGGCACTGGCTGGCCATCCACCCGGGCCTGCCAGCCGGGGTAATAGATATCGCTCAGCACAAGCAGGCCATTGGCCACCATGTCCGCCTGGAGGGATATGCGAGTGGGAGTGTATTCAACGATGTCCACCCTCGATCCCACTGTATCCCCTCCAGGCAGGGCGATGCCTGGCTCGCGCGGCAGCACAACGCGCCGCGCCGGGTCGAAATCGGGGGCGTTGAGGATGGCCCACGTCTCCTCGTCGCCAGCGGCTACCACTGCCTCGTGCACGGCCCAGACGTGGGGCCAGGCATCTCTCACCCGATAAGTTCTCACCCCTCTCTTGACGTACGTGAACTCCAGGTCTTCACGGTCCAGTTCGCGCAGGTCAAAGACGTAGGCCACGTTCAGGAGCTGCCACCTGCGCCGTTCGTTCACCTGGGCTTCAAACTTTTCCAGGCTGGCCAGATGCAAAGGGCTGTTGCCAGCTATGTCGTAGAGCTCGTAGACGATGCCTGCGTTGCCCGCCCCCGGCAAGAGGCTGGCGGTAGAGATACGGAAGGGCTCTCCCTTCGCTAATTCTTCCCGCAGAGAATCCGTCAAACCCATTTGGGGGAAATGCTCCTCTGTGGCGTCCTGGAGGTTGAACTGCCAGTTGATGGTGAAGAGATTGAAGGCGATGATGCCGACACACAGAGCCATCAACCAGCGGCGTGAGGCCCCTCTGCACAGGCGCAAAGCCAGCAGGAGCAGGACCCCGCCAAAGAGGAGGAGGTTGAACACGTGATGCCGCAACACTGTGGTAAAAAAGTTGGGATCGGCACCCTCATGGACGCTTTGGAGCCAGCCGTAGTAGAAAAAGGCTGTCAGAGCCAGACCTGCCAGGCCGAGGCGCTTCAGCGTCTGATAGAATGATTGGAAGCTGTGTCTCAGGACCCTGGGGATGGGCCGCACCAGGAGAGTAGCCCCATAGCCAGCCAGAATAGCCAGGCTGAAACTGAAAAGAAAGATAACGCGCTCTTGATTTCGCACCCGGCTGAAGCCAGGTACGAGGACGTAAAATACGTTGTAGAGAAAGGTGTGGCGTCCAAAAGAGAGGAGGAAAGCAGCCAGCCCCAGTCCTATCCAGAACACCTTGTCGCGTTGTCGCCACTCGAAGAGGACTGCCATGGCCACGAGGACCATGGGCAAGATCCCCACGTACTGTGGCGACCCGCCGAAGTAACCGGGGAAGAGAAAGCTCACCATCTCGTGCCAGAAGAGACCCCAGGAAGCAGTTTCGTAGTCTATGGCCGCCCGTGGGGAGAGGCCGATGAACTCCAGGGTAGGGAGAAGTTGAACAGCCGCCAGGCCAAAGGCCACCAGGATTAAGACCAGGATGCCAACCAGTCCTCTCCCTCCCCCCAACCCCCTCCCTCTCCCAGATTTGGGAGAGGGAGGGGGTGCCCAAAGGGCGGGGGTGGGTGAGGGCCTCCGTCTCCACACTTTGAAAACA
>Ga0315309_1001678_pt1 | contig 13135 bp, 10 predicted proteins | sample TDP4_MG_FD_203080 | JGI IMG/M metagenome (GOLD analysis project Ga0315309, IMG submission 203080) | Freshwater sediment microbial communities from Lake Towuti, South Sulawesi, Indonesia - TDP4 | ecosystem: Environmental > Aquatic > Freshwater > Lake > Sediment | place: Indonesia: South Sulawesi...
GGAGGCTTCGAGCTGGAGATCTCGGACGTGGACGTCCTTCAGCTCATTCCCCCTGACCATCCTTATCCTATCACACCCAAGGAGCATGGGACCGAGTTTCTGATGGACCACCGCCACCTCTGGCTGCGTTCCGCCCGCCAGCGTGCCATCCTGGGCGTGCGCCACGAAGTCATCAAGGCCTGCCGCGATTTCTTCGATGACCGCGGCTTCGTTCTGGTTGATACACCCATCTTTACGCCTGCCGCCTGCGAAGGCACCACGACGCTCTTCGAAGTGGATTACTTTGAGGACAAGGCATACCTGACGCAGTCGGGTCAGCTCTATAACGAGGCCACCGCAGCGGCGGTGGGTAAGACCTATTGCTTCGGGCCAACCTTCCGGGCGGAAAAGTCCAAGACCCGCCGCCACCTGACCGAATTCTGGATGATCGAGCCCGAAGTGGCCTTTGCCCACCTTGACGATGCCATGGTGCTCGGCGAAGAACTGGTGGCGTTTGTGGTCCGGCGCGTGCTCGAAGGGCGGCGCACCGAATTGCAGGCACTGGAGCGGAAGGTTGCTCCCCTGGAAAAGTGCACGCCGCCCTTTCCGCGCCTGAGCTATGACGACGCCGTGAAGATGCTCCAGGAAAAGGGCAGTGAGATTCAGTGGGGCGGGGACTTCGGCGGAGGCGATGAGACCATCCTCTCCGAAAGCTTCGACAAGCCGGTCCTCGTCCACCGGTATCCGGCGCAGGTGAAGGCGTTCTACATGGCGCCCGACCCGGCACGTCCGGGAGTGGCGCTGTGCGCGGACATGCTGGCCCCGGAAGGCTACGGGGAAATCATCGGGGGCGGCGAGCGCCTCGCCGACTACGACTTGCTGCTGCGCCGCATCGAAGAGGCCAAGCTGCCGCGCCAGGCCTTTGAGTGGTATCTGGACTTGCGACGTTACGGCACGGTGCCGCACGCGGGTTTCGGCATGGGCATCGAGCGCGTCGTCGGGTGGATCTGCGGGCTCGAGCACGTCCGGGAAACGATTCCCTTTCCTCGCCTGCTTTACCGACTGACACCGTAGATGTAACACTGAAGGGGATAGCGGTGGCGGTGGCCGCTGCGATTCGCCGCCGGTGTTGGTCCTCGTGTTAGGATATGAGTCTGGCCGGTGGACTGTCGGCCTTGGGGGCAACGTGCTAAGAATCCGGCTTCTGGGTGTGCCACTCGATCTCGGCCAGGAGCGGCGCGGCGTGGATATGGGACCGTCGGCCGTGCGCGCCGCGGGCCTGAATTCCACGCTCAAGAGCCTGGGACACCAAGTGGAAGACCTCGGCAACCTCCACGTCAAGATTCCCGAGATGCAGCCCTTCGGAGACCGACGCGCGAAGTACCTGAATGAAATTGCTGAGGCGTGTCAGGAAGTGGCGCATCGCATCTACCAAACGCTGGAAGCCGGATACTTCCCCATCTCGCTGGGCGGCGACCACTCGGTGGCCATCGGCACACAGGCCGGGGTGGGGAAGTTCTACCGCGACCGCGAGCAAGCCATCGGCTGCATCTGGCTCGACGCCCACGCCGACATGAATACGCCGGAGACCAGTTCCAGCGGCAATGTTCACGGTATGCCGTTCGCCGCCACCCTGGGCCTGGGGCCGGAAGTGCTGGCCAAGATCTTTGGCTATGCGCCCAAAATCCAGCCGAAAAACTGCGTTCTGGTTGGGGCGCGCGCCCTGGATTCCCGCGAGCGCCGTCTGGTGAAAGACTCGGGCATCAACGTCTTCACCATGCGGGCGGTTGACGAACTCGGGATGAGGACGGTGATGGAGAAAAGCCTGGCTCTCGCCACCGAGGGCACCGCGGGGTTCGTTGTTTCTTTTGACATGGACGTCGTGGACCCGGACGAAGCGCCGGGCGTGGGGACGCCAGTGCGCGGTGGTATTACCTTCCGCGAAGCGCACTTGGCCATGGAAATGGTGGCGGATAGCAGGAAGATGCTGGCCATGGAGCTGGTCGAAATCAATCCCATCATCGATATCCTGAACAAGACGGCGATCCTGGGCGTGGGCCTGATCAGCTCGGCCCTGGGGAAGAAGATCCTGTGAAGAAGAAACTCCGCGTGGGCGTGCTCTTCGGTGGGCGCTCGGGCGAGCACGAGGTTTCGCTGACCTCGGCGACGTCGGTATTAAAAGCGCTCGATCCGGACAAATACGAAGTCGTGCTTATTGGTATCACGCGCGACGGCGGGTGGCGGTTGGGTGCGCCCGTCGGAGAGGCGGACGCCAAAACCTTGCGGGACGTGCTCGACAACGGCATACCCGTGACGCCCTCCGTGGACCCCAGCCAGCCGGGACTCGTGCCGCTTGATTCACCTTCGTCGTCCGCAGGGTCTGGTTGCGCTACGGTGGATGTTGTCTTTCCCGTCTTGCACGGCACGTTCGGGGAAGACGGGACCGTGCAAGGAGTGCTCGAGTTAGCGGGCATTCCCTATGTGGGCGCCGGCGTGCTGGGCTCCGCCGCGGGCATGGACAAGGACGTGATGAAGCGGCTGTTCCGCGACGCCGGACTGCCGGTGGTCCCGTGGGTGTTGGCGTGGCGGGGCGCCTGGGAGCGCGAGCCCGCGCGCGTGCGGCGACAGATTGAGCGGGAAATTGGCTATCCATTGTTCGTCAAGCCTGCCAATCTGGGTTCTTCGGTCGGCATCAGTAGGGTGGCCCAGGCCCGGAAGCTGGCGGCGGCGCTCGATCTCGCGGCGCAGTACGACCGCAAGATCCTGGTGGAGAAGGCCGTGGACGCGCGGGAGATCGAATGTTCAGTCCTGGGCAACGACCGCCCGCAGGCCTCCGTGCCCGGCGAGGTGGTCCCCATCAATGAGTTCTACGACTACGAGGCGAAATACATTAAGGAAGGTTCGGAACTGATCATCCCAGCAGAGCTCACGCCGCGCCAGACGAAGCAGGTTCAGGAATTTTCCGTCCGCGCCTTCCAGGCGATTGATTGTGCGGGGATGGCGCGGGTGGATTTTCTCCTCGACCGGCGGACCGGGCGCATATTCGTCAACGAGATCAACACCATTCCTGGCTTCACCCCGATCAGCATGTACCCCAAAATGTGGGAGGCAAGTGGGATTCCTTACCCCAAGCTGGTCGACCGGCTGATTGAACTGGCCTTCGAACGCCAGCATGAGAAATGCCGCACGCGATTCCGCTACCAGTCGGGGCGCTAGCTCTCACCCTTCTCTTATTCCTGGTACCGCGCGGCATCTTTGGGGTGCTGAATACATTGCTGTTTTTCCCCAGTGGCGCGGTTTACCCCATCAATGGATTTCCTGGCTGGATGAAGGTCATTTCCACGGCTGACCCGTTCACCTATGCCGTGCATGCCTTCAAGGCGCTCCTTCTGAAGAATACCGGCTTGCTCGCGATTGCCGACGACGTCACCTACCTGCTCGCCTTTAGTGCGCTCGCCGTGCTTTTCGCCACGGTGCTCCTTCGCCGGACGCTTTGAAGCGAGGGAGCGGAGCGTGGTACGCTACAGGGGCGTAGTGTTGCCGCGACCCGGCGAAGCTCCCGAGGAAGTGGAGCGGCGTTGGGCGCGCGAAATTCCTTCGGGGTCAAAAGAAATGACACTTCTCGACGCGAAGGTCCCCAAGCCACCCAGCAGGTGGCGCAGGTACCTTCCCTTCGTGATGGCCTTTCTCCTGGTGCTCGGGGGCTTCCTGTACCTTGAGTTCCGCAACTATCCCGAGGAGCGTGCCGTGGCGCGTTTCTTGACCGCTCTTCAACAGGGGAACCACCGCGAGGCCTACCAACTCTGGCAGCCCAGTCCCTCTTATAGCTACGCGGATTTCCTCAGCGGTTGGGGTGAGAAGGGTGATTACGGGAAGATCTGGAGATTCGAGATTCTCGGCTCGGAATCCAAGGGATCGAACACCGTCATCGTGACGGTCCGCATCAACAACGTGGAGCCGCCCTTGCGTCTCTTGGTGGACCGCAAGACCCAGGGACTCGCCTACTCGATTTTCTAACCGACTCGGTGCAACTCGTCCTCGATCTTGGGACGCCTCGTCCCGTCCAGGCTTTACTGTGGGGGAACAATGGGCAGCAGAATGTGGGAGGGGGACTGGGCGTCATGGTAGATGGCATTCTCGGCGAGGGCCCAGCCGCGCTGGTCGTTGAGCGGCTCGCTGATCTCCGGATTGACGTCGAACTTGCGAGCTACGAATCCTTGAAGTTGCGGCCGACCGCGTCCAACAATTCCTGCGTAGAGATCTCAGCCGTTCCGAATTTCAGAACCACGCGGCTGCCGGCCAGGTTGGCCAACTGGGCGGCCTCTTTCATGGTGGCGCCGCCACAGTAGGCCAAGGTGAGCACAGCGATAACGGTGTCTCCGGCTCCCGTCACGTCATAGACGGGACGAGGCAGGCTGGGGATGTCGTGGATGTCTCCACCCGATTCAAACAGCGTCATGCCCTCGGTGCCCCGCGTGATGAGCAGGTAGGCGCAGCCGAGTTCGGCGAGGAGCCGTCGTCCGCCGACCTCGAGCTGGTGCCGGTCCCGCAGCGGCACGCCGGCCATCAATTCTGCCTCACGCAGGTTGGGCGTAACCACGGTGGCGTCGCGGCAGATTTCCGGATGCTCCGGCTTAGGATCGACAATTACCGGTACGCGCCGCTGGCGCGCCAGGATCGTCACCTGCTGACACAATTCCGTGGTCACCGTGCCTTTCTGATAGTCCGAGACAATCAGGGCATTGAGCTGGCCCATCCAGCGCGCACAGCGGCGGGCGAGCAAGCTGGCTGTCCGGTCGGAAATTTTCGCGGGTCTTTCAAAGTCCAGGCGCAGTAGCTGATGCTGGTGGGCGGCAACGCGGACCTTGCGCGGGGTCAGGCGTCCTGCTTCCTGCACCAGGGTAGCGCAAGGGATCCGCCGGCCGCGAAAAAGCTCCCGCAGGCGCTTACCGCTCTCATCTTTGCCGATGGCTCCGAACGGTATCGGTCGGCCGCCCAGGGCAGCGAGGTTGGCGGCCACGTTGCCGGCGCCGCCGGGGTAGTATCCCTCGGCCGCGTGGGGATTACTGATCAGCACCACCGGCACCGGGGCCTCAGGGGAGATGCGCGTAGCTTCCCCGCGCAGCAGTTCATCCAACATAAAGTCGCCAAGCACGCCGATCGTTCGACCTCGGAAACTACGGACAATGCGCACCAGGCGTGCATGATGTCGTTGCATATGCCTATCCCTCTAAGCAGAAGTGTGCGCCGTTTGAGCGAGCACGGCCTCGACCGCCGAACGAACCTGCTCAAACGTCACGGACAGGATACACTCTGGACACTGGAAGCGGTAGCAGCGGTCGCCCGGACAGGGATTGCAGTCGTAAGGATTCTGGACAATGCGCCAGGCGTTCCGCGGGCGCCACGGCCCCCAAATGCGGGAGCTGGACGAGCCAAAGATTACCACGCCCGGTCGTCCCAGCGCGGCTGCCATGTGCGCCGGCCCACTGTCGTTACCGGCGAAAAGCCGCGCGCCCGCGAGTGCCGCCGCGAACTGGCCAAGACCCATGCCTTCCAGGCGGCGCGTCCGACTGCCGGCAGCGCGCTCCACAGCGTCTAGAACCGAGGACTCACCCGGCCCGCAGGAGTACACCACCTGAAGTTGCATCTCGCGTTCGAGCCACGCACCCAGCTGGGCAAAATTCTCTGGCGCCCACTGCTTGCTGGCATAGAGTGCGGCAGAATGTAGCAGCACGTATTCACGCTCCCGCGGAATGCCAAGGCTCGTGCGTTTCGCCTGCCACCAGGCTTCGTTTGCCGCGGTCACCACCAGTCGCGCCGGAGGGATTTCCTGTCGCGGCAAACCTAAATGGAAAAACGCGGAAGCCTGGTGTTCCGCGGTGTGGATGCTGGGCTGGCCCAGAATCGTTCGGGCATCGGGAACCAAGACTTCATAGATTCCGCGCCGGCGAAAGTGCTCGAAGCCAGCTTTCCATGGCGCTCCGCTTAAGCCCGCGAGCAGGGTGCTGGCGGGGCCGCCGTGCAGATTCAGGCAGAGGGCAAACTGCCGCGCGCGGATTTCCCGCACGGCGCGAGCCCGCGACGCAACCTTGGCCCAGCCTGAGCCTTCCCCGGGGGCCAAGGTTTCATCCACGTCCGGGTTGCCTTCCAGTAGTTCGCGAAAGCGGGACTCGACGACCACGGAAACGCGCAGGTCAGGCCGCCACGCCTTCAGGAGCCGAAGCGCCGCACTCAGCAATACGATATCGCCGATCGAGCGCAGGCGAATTACCAGGATGCGAGCGCCTACGGGAAGAGAAGGAAGGAGCAAAGCAGCGGTCTCATGCCGGCGCACCGGCGTTACTCCGTGTCGACCTTGGCCTCGTCCACCAGCATGATGGGGATGTCATCCCTGATGGGATAGACGCGCCGGCACTGGCCACACTTGAGCCCTTGGCCGTCCGCCGTGAGTTTGACCGGGGCCTTGCAGAGGGGACAAACCAAAATATCCAACAGTTCCTGGCTGATAGCCATGGCTCTGCTCCACGTCAAGAAGCGTTTGGAATCTAGCAGACGCTCGGTGCGAATTCAAGCGCCGCCGCGCGAATTCACAACTCTCCTGCGGCGATTGGCCGGGGGCCAAGAGAAGCGATTTCCGCACGCAACGTGCTGGTAATCTCGCGCCAGGACGGAGGCTCGATCTTCCACACGGCGAGAATTGCGCAGCCCTGGTACACGCGCTCGAAGCCGGTCTCCGACTGGGAGATGGTCTCCACCGGAACGATCCACCAGAGCGGGCGCGGGTCGGCATCGAGAGAGATCTTCACCCGCTGCCACTCGTCCACCAACGCGAGGCGCGGAGTGTCAATTTCCCCTTTGAATTCGAGCGGCCGGCGAATGCCGTCGGCCAAGAAATAGCGGTCCGGGGCATCAGGAGCCAAAAGGTTGAAGACCAGTTCCACGCCCAGCGCCAGTGGAGCGGGGCTCACTGGATCTACCGAAACTGACGTCCGGCATTCGAGTTCCCATGCGGAGTGAACCACTTTGGCCTGGATGGTCTTCGTGGCGTCGAGATGCAACTCCTTGCCGTTGGCGCGATGCCAGGCTTCGCGTTGCAGCTCGAGGAGCCCGCCCTCGCCGCGTGAGCTGACGACTGTCCAGGGCCCACCTGCCAGATCTCCGTTCTCGTCGAGGCGCAGGTAGTCGAAATCCTGCCATTGCTTACCCGCAGGGAAAATGTAGGTGCGGAAAACATGCCGGCCGTAGCGGTCGTAGCGAAGCAGCGCACCCAGGTTCGGCTCCTTGCGCCACACTTGGTCGTGGATGGAGGCCGGACCCATCCGCGGCGCCTCATGGGTGGCGACGCGCTGGCGGACCAACTCATGGTATGGCTCCGGGCGGCGCATGAGCGAATTGATCAGCTCCACCTTGGCGGGCTTGAAGCGCAGACTGGAAACTGTCCCGCCGTCCGCCGGTCGCGCCACCATCCCGAACGCCGGGTGCTGAAGGAGGATTTCCTGTTGCCCGTCCGCGTCAAAGTCCCGGCAGCTTACGCGGACGCCAGGGTTGTTCGCGACCCCTTCCACCCGGTCAAGCTGGAGCTCGGCCTGAATCAGGTGATGAAGGAGGGCGCTGCGGAGATGGGGTGCATAGAGCCCTCCGAACACCCCATGCCAATACCCGTCGTTGCACTGGGCAGCCAGCAGATGCGTTTGCGCCTCCTCTCGCCAGCGGGCTGCCTCGGTTCCCGCGACCCGCGCCTGGCGGGCTTCCTCCGAGCGGCGGCTGATCTCCAGCATAAACTTGTGAAGCTGATTTGACTCCGCGTATTTGCTCAGGAAGTTACGCCAGAGGCCGCCCCGCAGAAAACGTTGGAAGCGACCGCCCCAGTAGAGGCGTTCGCTTTCCTCGACAATGGCTTTGAATTCTCGAGACGCGGCCGTGGGCAAAGCCCATTCCATCATTTCGGCGTAGGAGGCCGTAGGGAGATAGATCCGACCGCGCGGTGGATGCGCGGCAAGAAAATCTGAAAGCGTAGTGGTTTCCAGCCAATCGCCAGCCTGCTCGATAGCCTCGAGGAACCGCTCCAGCCAGCCGTTGGTGTAGCAGTGGTCGAAAGTCCCCGGCCAAACGCCGAACTTTTCGCAGTCGTCGCCCATCGCGAAAAGCGCCCCATGTTCGCTGGCCCCCACGCGCAAAACGCGCAGGGTCTCCTCGGGTTCCTGAAAGGGGATCGCGTAGCGCAGCGCCTTCAGGCTGGGGACCAGTCGCAGGGGAGAACCGGCCTCCTCCGTGATGTAGGTGCCATGCAGCGCGGAGGGCTCCAAGCCGGCGGCGAGGAAGTGCGTGTCATCGAGGACTACGTACTCGGTGCCGGCTTCAGCCAGCGGCCGTGCCAGGCTCGGTTCCCAGACGCGCTCCGCCACCCAGGCCCCGCGAGGGCGGACGCCGAAGTGCTGGTGGAGGTAGTCCGCCAGCTTGCAGAGCTGCGTCTGTTTGTCCCGGTCGGGAATGGCCGGCAGGATGGGCTCATAGTAGCCGCCCCCGACCAGCTCCACCTGGCCGCGTCCCACCAGCTCCTGAAGCTGCTCGAAGAACTCCGGGTGCTGCTTCTCCAGCCATTCCAACAGGATTCCAGAGTAGTGCAGACCCAACCGGATGAGCGGATGCAGAGCAAGAACTTGGAGGAAAGGCGCGTAGGCCTTCTGGTACGCTTCTTCGATGACGTGATCGAAGTTACCGACCGGCTGGTGGGAATGGATGACTAGGGCGAACGAGACCTTGTTCAAATCGGAGTTCCTCGGGGAGGATTCAGGACTGATCCTCCAACACCCAAAGCTGATTTCGCAAACATCTAGGATAGAATGAAATACGGGCCGTTGTCAGTAAGAAACCTTCATCTATAGCGCGCTTGTAGCCAGCCTGCCGTCACCGTGACAGACCCCGTACTGGGGAATCGTCAGTCAGGGTGCTGCGGCCCATTCAGTAAGCTTGTTGCATGCGGCGGTTCTCAGTCTAGTACAATGCGTTCTCCGCGGGAGGAGCACGTGAATTTACAGAGGTTGCTGAGCCACTGCCAGACCGAGCTTCCTGGGCTGCTGCGCTGTCTTGAGCAAGCAGTGAAAACCGAGTCGCCCACGTCTTCGAAGCGCCACGTCGACCGGCTGGCGAAGTTCTTCGCCGGGAAGTTCAAGCGGCAGGGAGGGAAGATCCGCATGCTACGCCACCCCAACGCGGGTTCAGCCGTGCTGGCGGAGTTTTGGAGTGAAAGGCGTGAAAAAGGGCGAAGCGCCAGGCCGATATTACTCTTGGGCCACCTCGACACGGTTTGGGACATCGGCACGTTGAGGCACATGCCGTTCCGCATCCGCAATGGACGCGCGTACGGCCCCGGCGTTTACGACATGAAATCCGGGATCGTCTGTGGGCTGTGGGCCATCCGCGCCTTGCAGAGGCTCGGGATTCGGCCTGCCAGCCCCGTGCGTTTTTTCCTGAATTCCGACGAGGAAGCAGCGAGCGTAGCGTTCCGCCGGCGACTGCGTGCCGAGGCACGGCGCGCGCGGGCGGTGCTGGTTCTGGAGCCGGCGGCGCCGGGAGGTGCTCTGAAGACATCCCGCAAAGGCGTAGGGGAGTTTCGCATTACCGTGCGGGGCCGCTCGGCCCATGCGGGGATCAATCCCGAGGCGGGCGTGAACGCCATCACTGAACTGGCGCGGCAACTCTTGCGCATTGAAGCACTGGCGCGGTCCCGCCGCGGGCTGACCCTGACCGTGGGCATCATCGAAGGTGGCACGCGTCCGAACGTGGTCCCTGATTACGCCTCGGCGCGCATCGATGTGCGTATCCTGCGGCTGACCGACCGCGAGGCCGTCGAGAGGAAAGTCTATGGGCTGAAACCCATCCATCCGCAAGCCCGCCTGGTCATTGAAGGGGGAGTCAACCGCCCGCCCATGGAGAGACCAAGGGCTGCGGCCTTGTACCGGCGGGCGCGCGAACTGGGCCGCCAAATGGGGATGGACATCCAGGAAGCTTCCAGTGGCGGCGGCTCCGACGGCAACTTCACCGCCGCGCTCGGTGTCCCCACGCTCGACGGCCTGGGGGGTGTGGGCGATGGTGCCCACGCCGCCCACGAGCATGTCATCCTCAGCGAACTTCCCCGCCGGGCCGCGCTCCTGGCTGCCCTGCTGGCGACTCTGTAGCAGCGCTCATCAGGCCGCCGTGACTGCCGAGCAGCAGGTCGCCGCTACGATCCGTAGCGTTTCACGACATAGTTGGCTACTTCCTGCTCGAACGCCGCGTAGGTGAGCCGCAGTTCATCCTGGAGGAGAGAGTTGACGTCAGGCTTGGTGGGCATGAGTTTCAGCAGGCGGCGGATCTCCGCCAAGCCCAAGCTATCGCGCAGGTATTCGAGGGCAGCCAGGGATTTCGCGTAGGCGAGTCCCACCTGGTCGGCGGGCAGATTCAGGAACGAAGTCTCCAGCGCTGAGAAGGGTGGCAAGTGATCGCCCGCAAAGGCGCGGGCCAGTTGTGTTCCCAGCCCGGCGGTCGTCGCACCTTCCTCCAATTGAGCCAGGCCTTCGTTAAACCAGGTCGGGCAGCGGCCCAGGCTGATCTGCCGGACGAACGAATGCGCTAATTCGTGTCTGAGGACGCGCCCCAGGTCCGGAGTCATGCTGGAAAGGCCCGAAACGGGCACGCGAATCTTGCCATCGTTCACCGCTCCCACCCAGGAGGGTGAGCGGGCGATGTCATGAAACGCCTGATCGGGGTAGAGGAGGACCACGATTGGTTCGCGGGGGAAGAAATCCAAGTCGAGCTGGAGATCGCGGAAATCCAGCTCCAGCCTCTTCAAGAATTCCGCTCCCAGCGTTGTCGCCTCGTTCCCGTCGTAACGGAGCAGGAAGTGCTGGCTGCGGAGTTCCTTGTAGGAACCTGCCAGGCTGTGCTCCCGCTGGACGTGGGCCAGAGCTTCACGGAGCTGGGGATTATCCTGGATGGCCAGCGCCTTATTCCACTCCGCAATCGCCCGGTCCATATGCTCGGTGGCGTAATATGCCGATCCCAGCAGCACCGGGATGTCTGGAGATTCCGGGTAGCGCCTGGCGGCTGGAAGCAGCAGCTCAATGGCTTCGTTGTAACGGTTCTGCTTCACGAGCAAATAGCCCAAAGCGAGGGTCAAGGCGAAATCGTCCGGGGCGAAGGGAAGCGCGTGGCGATACTTCTCGATGGCGCCCTGCGGGTCGCCCCGGCGCGTCAGAAAGATGGCAGCTCCCTGGTAGCCTTGCGCCAGGCGATGCCGGTTCTCGACAGAGGGATTGCGCAGCACCTCGTCGTCGAGGTGCTGAAGGTAAGCCTCGTCAATGGCATTATCCTTGATGACGGAGGAGGCCGCATCGAGCTGGGGCTCGACCGCCGCAGGAGGCGGCAGCGGCAGATCGAGCGGGGCAACGGTTTCGTCGGAACTCTCAGGGCTTGGCGTTTCAGCATCGGCCCGGGAAGACTTCTCGATGTGGTCCACCAGGGCGCGAGGGATGGCAAACTCGCCCTCCTCGCGCACCAGAAAAAGCTGCTTCGCGTCCTCGCGCGAGACCTCGGCGACAATCTTGCGACCATTCTTCAAATAGATAACATCGGCAAAAGCGGTGGAGGAGACGAGGACGGACACGAAAGTCAGTCCGGCGCACAGCCGGCGCAGCCGCCAGAGTTTTCCGAGGGGGACAGTGAGCAGCCATCGCGCTGGATGACGACAAAGCATGTCGTGGGGCATCATACACTAGCCGGCCAGGGGCCGTCGAGGCATGCGGAAAGCACGATCTTGGCCGGCGGGCTGCGGCCCTTCGAAGTCAGCTCACCCGAGCTCTGCGCAGTGGGCACAGGCCGCCTCAAGGTCACTCCGTTTCCCCTTAGGGGAGACCGTCCCCGGTTGACAATGGCGCGCAAGGGACTAGAGTAAGGTGGGAAGACCTAGGGGAGGGGAGATAGACATGTTAACGATTCCTTGGGTGGCCGCGCGGTGCAAGTCGGTGCCTCACGGCCGCGGTGTGACGCTGCTCGCCTGGCTCTGTGTGGCCTGGGTTCTGTGCACGCCCGTTGTCTCGGCCCAGGCGCCCCTGAACCCACGGGAACTTTTCGAGCAACTCAACGGTGTGTCCGTTGACTCCTCGCAAATCTATGTCTTACGTGATGTGCAAATAACCCGTGACCGGGCCAACTTCTATTTTAACCGTGGCTTCATTGGTCTCTTCACGGCGGTCACCGGCGAGGTCACGGGAGCGGTGTTTGTCGGAGATGGTGAAATTCTGTTGATGCCGCCGGATCCTGTGGAAAGACAAAGCCTGGCCCATTTCACCCAATCTCCCATCCTGGAGGAACGGTTTACTTCGGCCTACCTCCGCTTCACCGACCAGACCGCGCAGGAGATTCTGGCCCGGGCGCGGCGGCCGGCCCCGGATGATTACGAGCAGCCGACGGGCTTTGCCGAGCACTGGAATCCCATTGTCCGCCGGTTAAATCCGGCATACTCCACCCGGATCCTCATGGATCTCCTGGGAGATCGCGACACCCCTTGCTTTCATGCCTACGTGCAAGGTGTGAATCTGGGAGTCTTCGAGGTGGACATCGACGAACGTTTGCCGGAAGCGGTGCGCGCGGGAGCGGTGCGGCGGAGCCACGGGAAGGCCTATGCCGACGTCTGGTGTTCCTTCCCGAGCCAGAGGTCGGCGCTGCGGCTTCCGGCCTTGCTCGTGGGTTCTGCCCAGGTGTTGACCTACAAGGTCGACACGCGCATCAATTCCGATCACAGTTTGGAGGGACGTGCGGAACTGGAGCTGGAGTCTCGCTCGTCCGCGGATCGGGTTATCGCCTTTGAACTGTCGCGCTTGCTGAAGCTCACGGAGGTCAGGGACGAAACCGGGCAACCGGTCACGGTGCTGCAGAACCCCTCGCTGGAAGAGTCGGAAGTGACCGCGCGCGGGAACGATTGGGTCGTGGTGGTCTTGCCGTCGCCTCATCCTGCCGGAGAGAAGTATCGATTGATTTTCAGTTACGGAGGCAATGTCATCACCGAGGTAGGCAAGGGCGTGCTTTACGTGGGCGCGCGCGGGAGCTGGTATCCCAACCGGGGATTGAATCCGCGAGGGGTTTACGACCTGAGGTTCCATTTCCCCGAGCGGTTAAC
>Ga0315309_1001679_pt1 | contig 13130 bp, 13 predicted proteins | sample TDP4_MG_FD_203080 | JGI IMG/M metagenome (GOLD analysis project Ga0315309, IMG submission 203080) | Freshwater sediment microbial communities from Lake Towuti, South Sulawesi, Indonesia - TDP4 | ecosystem: Environmental > Aquatic > Freshwater > Lake > Sediment | place: Indonesia: South Sulawesi...
ACCTAGACGAGTTGCCCTTTCCAGGATACCATTTCGTTGAGGAATACGTTCAAAGATACCATTTCACCATGATGGCTGGTCAAAAGGCAAGATACGGCATGATAGAAGCGTCTCGTGGATGCCCCCATCGATGCACGTTCTGTTCCCAATGGAAACATTGGCAGGGCACTTGGAGACACAAGTCTGTGAAGCGAGTCGCTGAAGAAATGGAGTTCCTCTACAAAAACTATGGAAGCAAGCTTCTGTGGCTGACAGACGACAACTTCGGCTTGGGCAAACGCATGGAAGACCTCTGCGACGAACTAATCAAGCGTGGGTTCTCAGACGACATAACATGTTTCATGCAGGCAAGATGCGACGACATCGTGAAAAATCAGAGTCTACTGCCAAAAATGAACAGGGCTGGGATCAATTGGCTACTCCTCGGCGTGGAGAGCCACAGCAAATCCACTCTCGATAGTTTCCACAAGGGCACAAAACCAGAAGACAACGTGACAGCGATAAAATTGTTGAAACAAAACGGCATATTTTCTCAGGCGACATGCATCATCGGAGAACGCAGAGACTCGGCGAAGTCGATAGCCGACCTGAGAGAGTTTGTCGGCAAACTTGACCCTGACTTAGCCATTTTTATGATTCTGACGCCGTTTCCAGGAACCGAACTCTATGAGGAAGCCAAACGCAACGGTTGGGTAGAGGATTGGAACTGGGCTAACTATGACATGGTTCACGTCATCATGCCAACCGAAACCCTGACGAGGGAGCAGGTGCAGCAAGAACTCTACAACTGCTATCGAAGCTTCTTCGGCTCTTGGCGCAGAAGACTGCAGGGCATCTTTTCAACAAACGAGATAAAGAGGAGAGCGTACCGATACATGGCTCGTCAAAACGTCATGAGGCAGCTGAAGAGTCTAGTCTGAGCCGATTCTTTATGTCACCACCCAACCGCAAACTTCGCAATCCAATCTTGCTCTTTTTAGTCTCGGTGTCATTCTTCGGACTGATTCTCACAGTATTGCTCGCCCTTTACCCACCCGTTTCACAAGAAGACTCTGTTTGGCGAAAACCTCTTATTGGCTCAACATACAGCGTTGTCTGTGCGCTAGGAATTCTAGCTGTGTTCTTCCCTAGAACGTGTTCAAAATTTTTTGACGTTGGGAGGCAAGAGAAAAGCCAGAACAGATTTTTTGGTTTCAAACGAAATGAGCCAATTTCTCACGTGACTACCTCAGCATTGCGTGGACACCATCCCCCTTGTGGGCACTTTTCTGCTCACGTTTTTCGCTTGGGCAGCCGGATCTTCTGTGCCACTTGTTCTGGCTTGTTCTTAGGAGCGCTTACTGCTCTCACAGGCGTTGCGATGTATTTCTTTGGAAACTGGCAGATGGGACAGAGTGCTTTTTTAGCCGTTCTAGTTGGCGCTCTGGGAGTTGTCTTGGGTTTGCTGCAGTCTCCTCTGCCCATGCTTCAGGAAAGTGTTATTCGTTTGTTTTCCAGCATCCTCTTCGTCCTTGGAACGTTCCTAATTCTAATCGGCGTTGACGATCTGGCTCACAACATTTCAATTGATCTCTTCTTGGTTGCTCTGAGTGTTTTTTGGCTTATGACACGAATATCGCTTTCCCAATGGGATCACGAAAGAATCTGCTCCCAATGCACATTAAGCTCTTGTAGTTTGCAGAATGACACACAAAAAAAGGGAAGTTTAGGATGGCGGTCGGCGACCGAGTCGATAGAGTGCCCCAAGAACGATGAGCAAACCAATGATGATTATGATAAGGGGCCCCATGTCCGGGGCAGTGGTGATCAACTTCATTTGTTTAGCTAACTCGAAGGAGCCCCAGAGCAGTATTATCACGCCGATGACTATGGCAAAGATTATGCCGCCGTGGGGAAGTCCGAAGCACTGTTCTTCTGCACGTTTACGTTCGTATCTGCGAGTCTCATAGGTTCCTGTTTCTAGGCTTGCTCCGCACTTGACGCAGACTAGGGCTGTGTCTTCGTTTTTGGTGCCGCATTTTATGCAATAAACCATGCTGTGTTGCCTCCTTTCTTAGCATTCGGTTTTGTTTTGTTCTTAAGGTTTTTGGAGAATGAAAGAAGCTATAGGATTTTTAGCGCCACCATTCTGCGCGTTCTCTGCGTTCTCTCTCCTTTCTGGCTTGTTCAGTGACTGGAGTTCCACACTTGGTGCAGAAGTTTGCGTTTTCAGGAAGTTCGGCTCCACACTTCTTACAGTAAGGCAAGGTCATACCACAAAAATGTAGTATTCAACGTTTGAAGATAAAAATTGAACTCTTTAATCAGACTGGCGACCACTCGTTTATGTGTTGTCTATCACTGTTCTTTCAATTTTTGAGATTGTTTGGTTAGCACCGAGGCTACTTCACGCGCTTCCTCAACTATTGGCAGGGTTTTCTTCAGTTTCTCGAGGTATTTCAACGTCCTCAGTGTCTTAAACACTGATATGCCTCTTTCATTAATGGCATAAACCATCTGTTTGCCGCTCAACTTTCGTTTTTCAACAAGACCGTTGGAAACTAGAAAGTTAAGACAACGCTTCACTGCGTTGCATTCCATGTTGACTCTGTCTACAATATAATCTAGTTTTCGCGGTCCAAGGACCAAAACCTCAAGAATACTCAGGTATTTATCAAGCTTTGAAGGCGGCATTCCCATATCACCATTTTTCTTTTTTCATCGTGAAGGGATAAATCATTTCAGAATTCAAAATAAGAATTCTAACACACATATTCTCTAACAATTTATAATTGGCGCTCAATAGAAAAATGAACATCGTAAAGGAGAATAAGAAGGTGGTACAAATTTGGTGGCATGGCTAAGATTCTTAAACGCTATTTCAGAGACATTAAAGAAGAGGGCAAGTTCTCAGATGTGGCAGTCCTCATCGCAGGCGGGATTATCTTCTTTTCTGGCTTGTTCGTGGCTGTCCTAGATTTCTTTGTGATTCAAGGGATGAGCTATCACTTTGACCTTGTAAGTCTTGCTGGCTTAGTTCTTCTCCTAGTAGGATCTGCCCTACGTGTTCAGGCTAGAAGGCTGTTGGGCGAGTATTTTTCTCCTGTTGTAAGAATCTTGCCAGAACACAGGTTGATTAGACACGGTGTTTACAAATATATTAGGCATCCTGGTTATCTGGGCGAGCTGTTGCTCTATTTTTCTGTCCCTCTACTCTTTCATAGCCTATACGGTTTCTTCGTAATGGTCTTCTTAATTCCCTTAATTCTCTACAGGATAAGAGTCGAGGAGAAGATGCTCATTGAGAAATTCGGGGATGAATATAGAGATTACATGAGAAAGAGCAAGAGATTCATTCCGTACGTTTTCTAAAGTTGCATGAATATGCCAAAAACACAACATGCCTTACGCTTCAGCTAAACAAATGGAAATCCACGCGCTAACTGGGGAACGCCATTAATATCATCGTTCATCGTTCTAACAATTAGTCTTAGATGTTCTAACAATTAGCATTATAAATGGCGAATCACCATCATCGGTTGTGGTATGTTTTGGGAGCAACAGACTATGAAGTCTGATCAGAGGAGAAGCTGGTATAGAGGTTGGGCAGGTTTCGCCTTATCTGTATCTCTCCTAACTTCTCTTATCGCTTTGATACTCATTGGCTATTCGCTGTACAACAAGAACCCAACGACTAGCAACTTAACGCCTAACAATTTAACGCCTAACAATACGGCGACTAGCAACCTTGTTAATTTCACTTGTCGTTTGTCCTATGATGGCGCAGCTTTCACCATCGCTGTGGACATCAATTTAACGGACTGGATGAATAGAGACGAAGCGATCTTGGTAGCCAACACGTTATTTGACAACACGCTTGGTCAATCCGGTCAACCGCACCAACTTAAATCTGCAGATATGGATGAACTCGGAGTCTGGACAGTTAAGCTGATATGGGGTTACTCAACTGCAGACCTTATGCACTGGTTCGAAGCGGAAATAGACCCCTTTAATCGGACAATCTTATACTACCACTGTAAGTAGGCGCACATTCTCCCTTGTTTCAAACCGCATCACGAAATCGTTTACTATTCGCCATGCGTTAAGAAATTATCACCGAAACAAACCTAAATCAGCGAGAAACTGCCTTTTTAGTTAAAAAAAGAGTAATGTGGACGGGGCAAGATTTGAACCCGCGGCCTCAGCGACTTTGGTGATGTGATGCCAACGCTGCGATCATTCCAAACTGATCTATGTCTCTTGTGCTTTCTTTTTTAGAGCCCCTAGGAGACCGAACACTTCGAATTCTTTTGCTCTCCGCACAAGGTAATTTTCGTCTAGAGCGTCTTTCTGTCTAACTAGGACAGATGCTACATCTGCCTCGTCTTGAACTCTTCTGTCCTTTCTTGCTAGTTTGTTTATGATGAAGTCTTCGGGTCCAATAGCCCATACAACCAAGTTTTCCGCTATGGGCAAGCGAGTTCTCCTTTGCAGTAGTTGCTTGTCAAAAATGACGCCATCTGGTTGTTGCCAGATTTCAACATCAACCACGTTTTCTCTGTCGAAAAGGTACACGCAAGCAGCGTCAAGGTTTGGCGTCGTGGGTATTTCGAAGTTATTCTTTCTCAACTTTTCAAATAGTTGCCTTAAAATTTCAATTTCTTTGACTGCAATAGCTACGTCGATGTCTTGGGTTGTTCTAATCTGGCCATATGCGGGTAAGACTATACCGCCAATAAGCATGTAGTCTATCTTTTCTCTCTCAAAAATTTGAACTAGTTTTTGCAGAGTCCTCAACAGTGAAGGAGTTTCGAACCTTGAGGGCAATGCTGGTCAACTCCCAGAATCTTTGAATTGGTGAAACATGATATTGTTCAAGTTTCTTCGCCAAGTCTGCCTGATATATAGCGCTTTTTATATCGTTGGAATTTATTTGAATTGTCTTTCTCTGACATCTGTCGAAGGTCTCCAGAAACTCACTGCCGAGAGTGGAAGCTACTATTAGCTTCTTTGGTCTGCCCCTGTATAGGGTAATGTTTTCATGAAACTCAATCAACCCTTGCTCTAGCATGGTTTTGAGGAGCGAGATGACGCGTTCGGTTTTCCAATGCAATTTCTCAACGAGTTCTCTAACTCCACATGGATTTTGATTTATTGCGTTAAGAATTGTCGCGTTTTCATCGAGCATTTTGTTTCCTAAAGGGAAATAAAATCATTTTCTCTCTTAAAAATCTATCTGCTTAGGTGAAATTCAACCTGTTAGTCAAGTTACTTTACGACGAAATCTAACTCACTTCAATGTACTTGTTTTGATGGACGGGGCGGGATTTGAACCATGCCTTTCCTTGGTTGCTCTTCCTTCTTTTAGACTCATTCTTGAAGCCTCCCCAGAAGAACACTTGAAAGATGTTTCGCCTTTGAAATTTCGGCACGACAAATAATTTCATCTATGAAAATTCCGTTGAAAATCGGTTGTTTTAATGGCTCAAGCCATTGCCTATTCTCCCAATCATACTCAACATATAGGCTCTTAATTCTCCAATTATAGTGCGCCTGAGACATCTTTTTTCTATATTCATCAACACTTCCAGCCCACGGCAACTTTGAAACAATTCTCTTCAAAAGTTGAGAATAGTCAAGCTCGGGTCGCAATCCTCTCGTGATTTCTGTTGTCCATTTGTCCTCAACCTCCTGCAAGTATTTCAGCTTATTTACGTGAGCTTTTAGTTTTCCAGTCAGGTTTTCCCACTCTTCCTTGGAAAATTTTTTGTTTTTTGAGTGCTTTTGTATCAGTTTGAACCCCTTAGCTAATTCTTCTAAAGCTAATTGAGTGAGCAGAAAACAACTCGGATAACCCTTGCTGACCCAAAGAGTTTCAGCGTCTTCAAGCAGTCTATCTATCTGCATTATCTAAGCAAGCACGTGCTCCTTCTCTTAATTCAGTCAGGTACTCAGGCATTCAAAACCCCCATGCTTTTTGTTCTATGTTTCACGTGTGGTGGACGGGGCGGGATTTGAACCCGCGGCCTCAGCGATGCCAACGCTGCGATCATTCCAAACTGATCTACCCGCCCAACGTGCAGGGGTCATACGCATACGAATAATAAGAAACTATTTGAGCCTTATGGACATAAACACCCAAGAAATCACCTAGAAAACACCCAGCAAACACCAAGTAAATCACCAGTAAGATACATTGAAAGTGCCAAGAAACCACCCAAAAACAAGTCAAACCGAATCCAAAACAGCGCCCAAATCAAAAACAAAACCAAAAAAACAAACAAGTCGCAACCTCTCTCACACAAAAAATTTTTCTCACACAGAAGACAGACTCTCTCTCAAACCAGAACATTATACAATCACCGCTTCTAAGTATGTCCGAAAAGCCTTCACAACCCGTACGTTCACAAACCTCCCCAACAACGATTCATCTTCACTCCTAACCACAATGGGCTTGTACGCAAAATTCCGTCCAACCCACGAACCAGGCTGCTTTCCCCTCTCATCCACAAGAATCTTCCCCGTCCAGTTCATCCAAGCCGCATTCTTCTCTGAAGAGATACGCCACACCAACTCAGCTAGGCTTTTACTCCGCTCCTTCACGTCTAAAACAGAAACACGAGGCGTCATCTTCTCCGCCAAGGTGCGAGGTCTCGGAAAGAACTTCGAGACGTTCACAACGTCAGGCTTAACCTCCCCAATCAACCTCAGAGTCTGCTCAAACGCCTCCTCACTCTCGCCTGGAAAACCACAGATAACATCAGTCGCTATGGTTATGTAGGGAATAGCCCTCCTGAAAGCGTCCACAATCCGTCGAAAATCATCCACTGAATAGAAACGATTCATACGCTTCAACACCTCGTTGTCGCCGCTTTGAACAGGCAGGTGTAAAAACTTGAAAACGTGTCCATCACGAAAAGAGTCGACCAACTGATCGAGCATGTCTAAAACGTAATTGGGCGTCATCATCCCTACCCGAACAAAAAACTCTCCCTCAATCGCGCAAACCGCCAGCAACAAATTTACTAGGCTGATGCCAATGTCTCGTCCATAACACGCCACGTCTTGCCCAGTTAACCAAACCTCTCTGGCACCACATCGCATATCACCCTGAACCCTTTGCACAATCTCTTCCAATCCACAACTGCGCAAGTGACCGCGCGCAAAAACTACGCAGCAATAGCTGCACGAACCCAGACAGCCGTAGGCAACTGGAACGACACTTATCAACGGGTTAACAACTCCTTTGGGAAGATCAATACGAGGCTTCGTTTGGACATCGCTGTCGAGCCACTGCACTTTTTCTCCGTGCAGAACTTGATACACAGCCTCAACTATTTTTGAGCCAGGAGCCGGGCTTAAGACTCCGTCAAACTCGACCTCACTCTTCAACCGTTCCAGATTTATGAGAGACAAGCAACCGGTCACTATGAGTTTCTTGCTCTTCCATTCTGCAGCCTTCTTCAATTCTTCTATGACACGATTCTCAGTGGGCGACTTGACGGCGCAAGTGTTATAGACCAATACGTCAGCTTCAGCAATTGCAGAAACCAAATCAAAACCAGCCTGTAACAAACAACCGCGCAAAAACTCTCCGTCAGCCAAGTTGGAAGAACACCCGAAACTCTCAACAAAGACACGTTTTCGCCTCTCAACCATCACTACTTCACACCCACAACCACGTAAGCACACTAAAAATAAGATAAACCATATGCACACACTGACATAGTTTTTAATCAATCAACAAAAACATAAACATTACCAAACCTCGACTATTGACACAAAAGAGCAATTCCAGCAAGTGCTGTTTTTAAAGACTTAAAAAAATAAGGCTCTGCATATTTAAATCATATTTAAATCTTAATATATAGAAATATAATCTCTACGATGCGTTTCTGAATTTCGCCGTGTAGGAGAGTTATAGGAGGTGTGCATACGAAGTTGATTACGTTGTACCTCCCCGAGCCTTACATAAAAGCGCTTGATAGCTTGGTTGAAGAGCGGTATTATCCCAACCGGGCAGAGGCCATTCGGGTGGCTGTTCGCGATCTTCTCAGCGTGGAGGTTTGGAGGAAAAAAGCTAATGGTTAAGCCGCCGACAAGAGCAGAGCGGTTAACGTGGCTGGGAGCCTTCCCTGAAGGTGCGCATGAAACAAGGCGCTGTCGAATTGTGGTCTTAGGCATCGGTGGAGCCGGAAACAACGCGATTAACCGGCTCATGGAAATTGGAATCGCAGGCGCTGAGTGTATCGCCATCAACACAGACTTGCAACATTTGAAAGCTGTGCGCGCGACTAAAAAAGTGCTGATTGGCGAGAAGGTTGCTCGAGGTTTAGGCGCTGGCGGCGATCCAAAGGTTGGTAGAGCAGCGATAGAAGAATCGAAGCATTTGGTTGACGAGCTCTTGAAGGGCGTGGATGTGGCTTTCCTGGCAGTTGGTTTAGGTGGCGGAACAGGAACAGCAGCCGCACCTGTTGTGGCTGAGATGGCGCGTCGTAGGGGAGCCATTGTCGTAGGAGTGGTGACCATGCCCTGCAAAGTCGAGAAGAGAAGGGTCAAGTACGCCGCCTTTGCTTTGAATGAGATGCGCAGAGCCTGTGACACTGTTGTGGTTATTGACAACAAAAAACTCATGGAGTTGGTGCCTCACCTCCCAACAAACAAAGCCTTCAAGGTTGCAGACCAAGTGTTAGCCAACATGATACAGGGAATAGTAGAAACCATTTCGGCTCCGAGTTTAATCAACCTCGACTTTGCCGACTTTAGAACTATTGTACGAAAGGGTGGAGTGGCAGTGGTCGGCGTGGGTGAGTCAGACGCTCCCAACAGGGCTGAGGAGGCTGTTCGCAACGCTTTGAGAAGTCCTCTGCTTGATGTGGACTATACCGGAGCCACTGGTGCTTTGATTCACGTCTGTGGCGACAACCAAATGACAATTGAAGAGGCAAACCGTGTAGGAGAAATTGTTACAGAGATGATGGGTCACGACGCCTTGGTAATATGGGGTGCGAGGGCCAATCCGAGCACGGATGGATTTCTGAAAGTAACGCTCGTAATGACAGGAGTTCACTCTCCAAAAATACTGAAAGGATTTGGAACCATCATGCAGAAACTCTATGATATTGAGTCGTCGTATGCAGAACCAGAAAAAACGTTGTCGGCAGACCTTGACCTAGATCAAATCGAGAACTTCGAAGAGTAACGTCTCCTGCGTATGTTTGTTAAAAAAAACGCGCCTCTTTGAACTCTTTTTGCCCATGTGATTGGTTTTCCACAGGGAGTTATCGCTCCTTTTCGGATGGCCTCTGCAATATCAGTAGTGTTTGAGTCTGCGTCGACTAGAGTGTAAGCCGTTCCAATTTCCAGAGCGCGATGCGCGTCGCTCCCTGCTGTCTGTGGGAGATTTAGTCGCTTAGCGAGTCTACGACCCAAATAAGTTGAGAGAAAGAATGGAAAGGATGCGGAGTTGATCACTTCGACTGCGTCGATGTTTGAACTTGACGTTATCTTGAGTCCCAATCCTGTTTTAAGAACCACAGCTGGATGAGCGACTACCGCTACTCCTCCGGCGTCGTGGATTTTTTGAACGGTTTCTGTTAAGTTGAGTTTAGGCGGAATCAGTGTTGTTATGTTCAGGGCTAGGACGTGACCTCTTTGGGTTTCTACCTCGAGTCCGGGAATTACTAAGAGTTGGCTTTTTCTGGCAAGTTTTAGGGCTCCTTTAAGTGTTTCGTGGTCTGTGACTGCTACTCCGTCCAAGCCATTTTTCTTGGCGTAGTACACTACTTCTTTTAGGGTGGTTGTTGCGTCTTCAGAATAACACGTGTGCACATGCAAGTCTATCTTGAGAGGCGAGTTTTTCACCGTATTTTGCTTCCTACTTTGACGGGTCGGTCTGGCAAGAGTATGGAAACGGTTTTTTCGTCTTCGGCTGCGAGTATCATAACGTTAGATTCGATTCCGAACATTCGCTTGGGCTGAAGGTTGGCTATAACTGCGACCTGCTTGCCTTCCAACTCTTTCGGTGAATAGTACTGAGCGATTCCAGCCACAGCTTGTCTCAACTCGCCACCGCCAGTGTCAATGAGCATTTTGATGAGGTTGCGGGATTGTGGAACAACTTCCGCCTTAGTTATCTTACCAACTCGGAGGTCCATTTTAGAGAACTCTTCAAACGACACAATCTGAGTAGGCATATTTTATCAAACTCCTTTGACGTTTTTATCTGTGGAAAAAGGAGCCTAGCCTTATTTGTTTTATGTCATCCTATGTTAGTTTGTGCTCGGTTTCTGCAGTTTTACTCGTTCTCTTTTTATGTCTTCGTCTTGGACTTTCTGGAAGAGCACTGTAGGTTGGTTGATTTTGTGTTCCTTAGGTGTGGTCAATTTTGAGGCTGAATCCCAGTTTTGCTTGTGAACTGAGCCTTTAAGGTTTAGTTGTTCCCAGAGCCTCTCAGCTGAAAAGGGTACGTAGGGTTCGAGTAGAATGGCTAGTGTTCTAGCAGCGTTTATGCACAGGTAAATGCATGTTTTCGCTTTTTCTTTGTCGGTCCAAGGTTGTTTTCGTTGAAAATATTGGTTACAGAAGGTGGAAAATTCAATTATCTTTCTCAAACCTCTGCTCAATTCTATCTTATCGATTTCTTGAGCCACATCCTCTGCTATTTTTTTAATCTTTTCTTCAAATTCCTTGTCTAAGTCATCATAGGCGTTGGGTCTTGGAACCTTTCCGTCGTAGTTTGTCCAGACGAAGGTTAATGTTCGATGGATGAAGTTTCCAATGTTAGCTAGGAGTTCATTGTTTATTCTTTTCTGAAAGTCTTCCCAATCAAAGTTCACGTCTAATTGACTGTAGGGAGTAATTGCGGCTAAATAATATCTTAGGTAGTCTGCTGGAAACTTGTTTAGGAAGTCTCGGAGGCTCACGTACCAGCCGCGGCTCTTTGAGAATTTTTGTCCCTCGAGTAGGAAGTAGCCTCTCGTTGGGATGAAGTCTGGGAGCTTGAACTCGTCAACTCCTAGTCTCATGGCGGGCAAGAACAGGTAATGGTGATAAACAATGTCTTTACCTATGAAGTGATAGATTTTCGAGGAGTTCCACGCCTGTTTTCCATCTATTTTCTTCTCTTTGAAGTATTTGAGCGCGGTTGAAATGTAGCATATGTGGTTGTCGAACCAAACATAGAGCACTTTCCCCTTAGCCTCTTCCAAGGGGATGGGTACGCCCCATGTTATGTCGCGGCTGATGTCCCAGTTGCGTAAGCCTTCTTTTATCCAGTTGAGCACGTAGTTTTTGACTTCAGGTTGAAGATTCTTGTTTTCTGTTAGCCATTTTTTTAGGGCGCCTGAGAATTGAGCGAGTTTGAAAAAATAGTGTTCGCTCTCTTTGCTCGTTGGTTTTGACCCGCAAATGGCGCAATGAGGGTTTAGGATTTCGCCTGGTTGGAATGTTCGTCCACACTGCTCGCAACTGTCAGAGTATTGGTCGGTTGCGCCGCAGTATGGGCAGGTGCCTTTCACGTATCGGTCTGGTAGAAATTTTTTGCATTTTTCGCAGTAGGGCTGTAGGATGACTTGTTTGAATATGCAGCCTTGCTCGTAGAGTTTTTTGAAGAAGTATTGTGTCAGTTCTATGTTTTCTTTTGAGCTTGTTTTGTAGAATATGTCGAATGATATTCCCAGGTCGTTGTAGTCTTTGCGGTCGGTTTGGTTCCAGTGGGCTACAAATTGTTCTGGGCTTGTTCCTTTTCTTTCTGCTTCTATTAGAATGGGGGTTCCGAAGTCGTCTGTGGCTCCTACGTGTATGATGTCGTTGCCTCTGAGTCTGTGGAATCGTGTGAATATGTCGGCTGGTAGGTAGGTGGAGGTGATGTGCCCTAGATGGATTTCACCGTTGGCGTATATTAAAGCGGTTGTTACGATGATTTTTTCGAGTTTGGTCAGCCTCCAATAAGGGTTTTATAAATTGTTTGTGATGCATGTACTTAAGTGCAGCGGATTCTGAGTTAAGAAAACAATTTTTGTGTGTGTGCGCACTTGTGACCTAGCCCCTCTATTAGGATCCAAATATGAAGTGTATCATTTGAAAGGGAGACGGAGAGACAGGCGGGTAGAGGGGGTCTAGAGCCTTCTATTTGGATCCAAATTGGTTGTGATATTAGTCACTTAATTCTTGCATGTAGGCGTCTTTAATGTTGTTTTGTTTTTTCGGGTCCTTTGAGCCAGCCTGATATTCCGAGTTCTTTGACTGTTATTGTTGTTGGTTCTGGTTCGTGGGCTTTGTATTTGCCGTTTTCGTCGAGGTATAGTATCCTCGGTTTTAGGGGGAATACTCCTTGGACTTTTGGTTTGAGGACGAGTCTTACCTCTTCTGTCTTCAGGGGGTCGAGTCGTTTTCCTTTCATGTTGAGATAGCGGTCTTCTACGCGGTAGATCTCGGGTTTTTCTGTTAATTCGAAGCCTTCGGGAATGACCTCTGTGAGTTTAATCAAGAGAGCGGGGCCTTTTCCAGCGTTAACGAGTTCTATTTCTAATTCGAGGTTTTCGCCGACCTTCAGTTCTTTTTGGCGGGTTATTATGTTTGCTTGTATGTCGGCGTTTTCAAATTTTTCTAAGCCCACTGCTTCTTCATGGGTTGGTGTTGGGGTGGGGAAGGCACTTGTTGCTGAAACGATTGATGGGGCATGTAACACTTCAGTTAGAGATACGGCTAATTCCCGTTCTTCTTTTACCTTTTCCAGCAGTCTCAGCACTTGTTCCCTTTTTTCTGGATGTTCTGCCTTTATGAAGGAGCCAGCTGATGTTTGCAAGACTTTTTCAGCCATCATGTAAAGTTTAGCTTTTTTCTCGGGGTCGTTTTCTTTTTTGGCGTTGTCCATGTGCACGTAGGCGTCGAAGAGGAATTCTGTAGCCTTAGCGTATTCTGAAGCCTTTTGGAAGCCTGCTTTGACGTAGTAGTTGGCGGCGCTTTCTAAATGTTGTATGGCAGTGGCGTGGAGTGTTATGTCTCTTGTATCAGCGAATTTTGTTCCCGCCTCAAGTGCTCTGCAGAATCGACTGTGACCTAACGCTAACATTTTTGCTTGCTCGTTTGGACTAAACTCCTTGGCTTCCTCGAAAAGTTGAGCCGCCTCCACATATAGTGCGGGTGAT
>Ga0315309_1001680_pt1 | contig 13129 bp, 20 predicted proteins | sample TDP4_MG_FD_203080 | JGI IMG/M metagenome (GOLD analysis project Ga0315309, IMG submission 203080) | Freshwater sediment microbial communities from Lake Towuti, South Sulawesi, Indonesia - TDP4 | ecosystem: Environmental > Aquatic > Freshwater > Lake > Sediment | place: Indonesia: South Sulawesi...
CAAACTGGATTTAGAAACTCAACTTTATGACTATCCTCCGCCAGACCGAGAACCGCGCATATCATGGCCGATTGAGCATATCATAATCGATGGTCTTGTCAATGTAATCCCGGAGTTTCCACAGATACTAATTTTGTCCTTGCTCATGGTTCTCATAATCTTTGCCATTATCTTGTCAAGAAAATTTAACGAAAAGTCAGGGTGAAATGATTTTGTTTTTTATCGCCTTAAACAAAATTTTATTAGAAGGGGAAAAGGCTAACTAGATAAGCTGGTAAACGAAATGGATAGGAAAATTATTATTGTTATTTCTTTGCTGGTTGTTTTATTAATAGCAATCGTCTTCTTCATTATGGTTGGCGGGCGTGAAACGCTCTATGTTGACCCGCAGAAAAGTGTAGGAGCAGTTGGTCAAAGTTTTACAGTTGACATAAGCGTTTCTAATGTCAATGATCTCTATGGTTGGGAGATCAAGTTTGGATGGAACGCCACAGTCTTGGACGCAGTAAGCGTTACAGAAGGTTCCTTCCTAAAAGGCGGCGGCGACACATTCTTCACTAACCAAACAAATAATACAATGGGTTTTGTTAGAGTTGACTGCACCCTCTTAGGTGACGTTTCGGGAGTTAGTGGAAGCGGGACACTAGTAACTATTCAGTTCTATGTAAAAAAAAGTGGAGACTGCGGCTTAGATCTCTATGACACCAGATTGGTCAACTCAATGGAGCAACCAATAGCTCATGCGGTTACGGATGGCTATTTTAATGCAGTTCCTTAGGAGCCGAAAAAATTTGAGAAACTTTCCATTTCTGTTGATTGAGTGTGATTGACGGTGAGTGGGGCTATTTTAGAGGATACAGTGGCTGAAGCGTTCAAGAAGAAGGACTACATTGTTTTCACACGCCAAAACCACTGTGACGTTTTGGCTGTTAAGCCTGACATGTCTCTGGCTTACCTAGTTGAGTGCAAAGATTATGCCTTGTCTCGTAAGCAGCAGGTTTTGGCCGTGAGGGAGCTCAACCGCAATTATACGCACGCCTTGGAGCTCTTGATACAGAAGCGCCTATGCCCAGAAAGAATTTTGAAGGTCTTGGTTGCCAAAGGCTTTGCATATCAAGCCAGAGGAACACTGCAATACACGCCTGAAACCTTCATCAGACACGTTTCTTCTTAAGCCTCGGCTGTGATTTCTCCTGAGAGTTATCTAAGACCTCCTTATATATAGATTGAACCAAAATTTGAATTTCTATTTGCTTTTTGGGGTCTGATAGGAAGTCAACGGTTACGGCGGGAGGGGATATTCTGCTCTGGGAACTTCGCCTCAGAGAGCAGAACAAAACAAACATCACCCGTCATAATACATAAGACAGAATATTATTTCCTAAATCGTAATATAGGTTAAATCTTTTAAAGGATTTACGCTATAATCAGAAAGCAGAAAATGGTAGGTTGATGTGTGATGGTGAAAAAAGGAGAAGAGGAGAAGATTAGGCGCATCCTAACAGAGCCCAAACTAGCCGCCATCAAAGCCATGCTTGAGAAGGACCACGCAATAGACTGCATCTTTCTTCTATACATGAACCGCGGCAAATGGAAGGAAGCAAAGGAGTTCATGCGAGAGAACGGCTTAACCCTCAGCGACGGCACATTCAGAGCCAGAATGATCGAGATCGAGGACTTGGGCTTGGCAAAAGGCGAACGCATAGACCCCCTCAAAAAGTACTACGTAAAAACAGAGCTCGGCGAAAAAGTGGCAAGGCTTTTGCTGGAGTTTTTTGACAAGCTGGGGCTTTAAACCGTCAAGGCATAACACTTGGCAGTTGTTGTACAGTTTCGTTTTTGATGGTTTTTTAGATGTTAGGCTGACGGTTTCTCTTGGTTTTTTGTAGTTTTGTTTTACTAATGGATAATATAGTGTATTGAGTCGTAAGATTTAAATGCTTTACTTCCCCTAACATGCATAGCAACACAAAAGGAGGGATAAAAGGGAATGAAGATGTTGAAGAGCAAGAAAGCCCTAAGCCCCGTGGTTGCGGCAATCATACTCATCGCAGTAACAGTCGCCGTCAGCATAGCAGTAGCAGCGTGGATGGGAGCCCTAACGTTCACGTTCATGGGGTACGAAAAACTAGAAATCACAGAAGTAACATGGGATCTCAATCCTCCCAATACGAAGTTTACGATGGTTGTAAATAATACTGGAACCAAAGATTTGACCATTGATCATGTCGAAATAAATTATTGGAGAGTTCCTGCTGCAAACATTACTGACTCCACGCCATACCCGTTGAAGACAGGTCAATCGGTTACATTCACCATTACATATCCATACGTAAATGGTACCGCCTATGACGTTTCAGTGGTAAGCGCAAGCGGCTACAAGTTCACAGACCACTTCATCGGCGGACAAGACGTAGGCCCGTAACAAATCTCTTAAGCTTTGAGATTGGGGTTAGGGTAGTAGCCTCTCTTAATTTCTCTATTGTTTCCTCTCTTGGAGGTGCCAAAAATGGTAGTGGAAATAAAAGAATACGCCTCAGCAGAAGAAATAGCCGAAACCCTCGAAAAAGGAATAGCCGACACCAAAAGCACGCTAGGCGAGTACCTACGCCGACTAGACGATATCAGAGCCTTGGCCGAAAAATCCAAGAAAATCCGTGAAGTCGTCATGAAACTGGCGGGCAAGAAGGCTACAACCGAAAGCTTGGGCGAAATCACAGTAGGCAGCCTAAGCATAGTGTTAGACTCAAACCCATTCCACGAACTCACAGCCATAGAAGAGGTCGTGCGAAGCCACCAGGAAAGGCTGCTGATCTTGCAAAAAGCCCGCGAAGCTCTGAAATGGCTGGATCAGCTCGGAGAAACTGAAGGCCTGAAGTATCTTGTAGTAGAAAACGACGGCGTCCCCGAGCGTATACTCTTCAAAATATCCTAACAGCGCATAAGTGAAGGTTATGGATAGTGAAGCATACACCTTCGCCCTAAAAAACACCCTAAACGAAATCCGAAACGTTTGCCCAGACATAACCAACACCTTCATGTTCAGAGAAAACTGCGAAATAATAGCTGGAGACGAAAACACGTCCAAGAAGGCAATGACGCGTGTTGTGAATGCCTTTGCCGGCATATTAGAAAAGGCTGCATCCATAGGCGGCGTTGAAAGCATAACCATTGAAGGCAGTAATCGCAGAGTAAACGTCTCCCACATAAGTGACACTTACTTTGTCACAATCGCTTCCGGAAAGGCAGATATGAACCATGCGAATACCGTAACCCGCATCCTGATTCCGACAGTTCTAAAGTTGCTGGAGAAAATCTGCCCTACCCCCCTCAAAAACAGTTCGCATTTAACCAAAAAAAGGCCTGTGGCTGAGCCCTCAGAAGAAATCGCTATGGAAGAGCCTAAAGAAACCGAAGAGCCTGAAATTAAACCCGAACCTTTATTGCCAGAGCCTCCTGTAACCCAGCTTTTAGTCGAAAACCTTGGCGGTTTACTAGTCGCTTCTGATACTGTGCGTGTTGACGGCCAAATACTATCGCAATGGGAAGACTTCCATGAACGTGGAAAAATCGAGGAAGTCGAAATCGAAACCTTTGATGGAAAAACGACACGATGCAAAGTCAAACCCATCAAAGAGTCAAAATACGAGAGGAAGGGCACCATACAAATGCCTGAGAAGATACAGCTTGCACTTGAAATCAGAAAAGGTGAGCTCGTTAGGGTCAAACCAATAATTGAGTGACAGAGTGTGTGTTATGGTCAAGAAAAAAAGGAGTTTTGAAGAACTTGCAAGTGTAGCTGAACCCGTGGCTCTTAAGGAGACATCATCTGTGAGCAATCTAAGGACAAATCTCGAAGAAATCAAGGCGTACGAGGGCGTTATAGGCTATATTCTCAGAAACTCGACCTCAGCGTCGATAGAACTTAAAGACCCAACAAAAGTAATCGACTACGCCATTCTTTCATCCTCAGCCCTTGACGCAAGCGAAGAGCTCTCCGAACTTTTCAGCTTAGGCGAAGTCAAAGACATAATCGTCGAAGGCAAAAACGTTAAAGTGCTCTCTCTAACTGTTGAAGAAAATAAAATAAGCATTTTCATGGACAAGGATGTTGACTGCGAGAGAATTTTAAGAAAACTAAGTCAGCCTTAATGCAAAAATAAATGTTTCTTTTATCTTTTTGTTTTTTCAATGTTTCTCTATGAAATGATTGGATTCTACTTTCAGAACATTTAAATTAGTGCCTTTGTTATTATTTTTGGAGAAGGGAGTCTTCAGCAACCCTTTAAAGACTGGGTTGGTAATCGTGTTGATTCAAAACAAGAGAAGTAGTTGCCACCATCGTGGATGTTTAGACGTTATGGCAGATATTTTGGAAGCCTCACGTGGCGGGACCAGGAAAACTCACCTCATGTATCATTGCAATCTGAGTTTCAAACAGTCAAAGTATTATCTGGATTTTCTGCTCAAGAAAAAACTTCTCCGTGCGGCCGGTGACGGTGGCAACCCAAACCCTGGCTTGTTTGAGATTACCGATAAGGGCAGGAAGTTTTTGAAGGCCTATAAGGGTTTAAAGGCTCTTATGAAGTAGTAGTTTGGGTTAAGAATTTTCGAACGTTTTCTTGAAGTTTCATTTTCTTTTTTGTTTCGTCCATAATTATGAAACTGTACTCTTTTAGGAACGCCACTGTTTGATGGGCTTGATCTTCGTTCAATCCCATTTTTGTTTGTATCTCTTTCAGAGCGTGCCATTGCCCATCTTTGAGTATCTCTAGAATCATTGCAATTTTTGATGTCGTGGATGTGTCCTCCATCGGATAGTATTTGGTTATGTACAGTTCGTTTAAATGTCTTCTGAAGTTATTTTTCAGAAAATTTTTCTAGAAGATTATTTACAGAAATCACAATAACAAATGTTGAAACATCATATACCAACACAAACCCCAAAATTCTGCGAACACCTCCTACCTTTCAACAAAGCCTTTTATCAAAAGCAACAATATAGAACAATGGAGAACAAACCAATGGCAGAGCAAACCAGCTGGTTGCAAATTCTCACTCAATGCAAAAACAACATACAAAAACAAATTGCACCACTCCTAAAAACACTTAATCAACAGCAGCCAAACCTCGGCATAGGAGCAGGCGGCGACTCGATAAAGCAAATAGATCTAGTGGCAGAAAACGCCATAATAAAAACTCTCAAGAGTCATAAAATCTCATTCACGCTCATAAGCGAAGAGTCGGGCATAAAAGAGTATGGCGAAGCTCCACAAGAACATTGTGTAACCGCTGACCCGATAGACGGCACAACAAACCTCATGAGAGGCATACCCTTCTACGCAACATCAATCGCAGTATCTACACAGCCTACCCTAAACACTATACACACAGCGTTGGTAGCAGACCTAGCCCACGATGTAACCTACACAGCGCAGAGGGGTAAAGGAGCCCACCGCAACAACCAGAAAATAACTTCTTCAAAAAGCATTTCGCTAGAAGAAGCGGTGGTGGGCATAGACTTAAACGCGTATAGAATTGCACCGCAATTAACTGGTTTAATACAAAAGACAAAACATATACGTCACCTCGGAGCTAACGCTCTAGAACTTTGCTACGTGGCAGACGGAACAATAGACGCCTTCATAGATATACGGGGAAGACTTCGCCCCACAGATATGGCAGCCGCATGGCTAATAATAAAGGAGGCAGGCGCAAGAATAACAACATCAAACGGACACCCGCTAAACATCAAGTTAGACCCGAAACAAAAGGTAGCTTTCATTGCATCTGCAACCCCGAAAATCCACAAAGCCATACTCAACCTAATAAAAACCAAAAAGGAAACAAAATGATAACACCACTACCGCCGCATCCGGCCGCATTAATAAAAGCACAAAAAACACGAACAATGGTAATAGCCGACCTGCACATAGGATGGGAAATGTCCCTTTCAGAAAAAGGCATTCACGTCCCAACGCAAATGCCAAAACTCTTAAACAAACTAACAAGCCTCCTAAACATATACAAACCGGAAAAACTACTTATTTTAGGCGACGTAAAACACACAGTCGCAACAGCAGAAATAGGAGAATGGCAAGACATACCAGACTTCTTCAACGACTTAAGAAAGCAAATAAAAGAAATTCCTATAATCCGCGGCAACCACGACGGAAACCTCGAACCATTACTGCCGGAAAACATAAAAACCCTGCCCGCCACGGGCACAATAATAGGCGAAGTTGGCTTCTTCCATGGACACAGATGGCCATCGCCGACACTTCTAAAATGCAGAACACTGGTAATGGGGCATGTCCATCCAGTCGTGGCCTTTCGTGACCCAGCAGGGTTTAGAATAACGAGACAAGTTTGGGTGAAAGCAGACTGCGATAAAACTCGACTAGCCGAAACCTTGCTGCAGAAATACAAAATAAAAATCGAGAAAAATCCTGAAGAAACATTGTGGAAACATTACAAAATTAAGCCGAAAACCTCGCAGCTTTTCATAATGCCTTCTTTCAACGACTTCCTAGGAGGCAGACCGTTAAACGAAAGGAAACTTGGTGGAAAACCACAACGTGAAAGGATTGTTGGTCCGGTTCTCCGTTCAGAAGCAGTAGATATGGAAAATGCAGAAACATATCTTCTTGACGGAACTTATCTTGGAACCCTAAACCAGCTCAAAATCTTGAGTTAGCAGCATTCAGCATAAGATTTATAGATAATAGCCTTATTCACATTAACAAGGTGAAAAAATGCCACCAGAGGAAGATTACCCTGAATGGTTGAGAAGAAGACGTTATCCCTTCTTTAGAGGCTGGTTGTTCGAAGATGTTGACAAAGTGTTCCATGAAATGGAAAAAATGATGGAGGAAGAACTAAAAACTTTCACTTCACAGGTCCCAAAGGACTATGTCAGAGAACGCAAACTCCCAGACGGCTCGACAGTCCGTGAGTTGGGCCCCTTTGTATACGGCTACAGCGTAAAAATAGGGCCTGATGGAAAACCTGAGATCCGCGAATTCGGAAACGTCAAGCCGAGTCGCTTAGGCCCACAAGTGAAGGAAGAACGCGAACCACTCGTAGATATAATCGAAACAGATGGAGAAGTTCATATTGTGGCAGAATTGCCAGGCGTGGAGAAAAAAGACATAAAACTGCATGGAACAGAAGACACGCTGAGTATATCGGTTGATACTCCGCAACGCAAGTACCATAAAGAAATTGCGTTACCAGCAAAGGTAAGAGTTAAAGAAGCGAAAACAGAGTACAAAAACGGAGTTCTGGAAATTAAATTACCAAAAATCAAGATTGAAAAGAAACCCAAAGGCGAGCCAATAAGCATAGATTAAATACTTTTCTATATTTTTCTCTACTCCATCGCCTCTCCACCAAAAGAGCCTGTGCATAAAATGGACGAAAACTCAGAAATTGATGTATTAAACTCCATTTGCAAAGAAGCAAAGGCTGAAGGCAGATTAACCGGCAAAAACCTGACAAAGCTTTATGAAACTTTTGGTCAGCGGTTCACTAAGGCTTTCGAAGCCTTGAAAGAAAGTCGAGTGAAAAGGTACGTTTTTAAGCCGAGCGGCAAAACCGTCTGGATTGTTGTTGGAAAGGAGCGAGACTATTTGATAATGCCTGAAGCTGAATTCTGCCCCTGCGACGACTTTTACTTTCGCGTCTTAGACAGAGAAGTGCACCTGTGCTATCATCTTATCGCACAGAAACTAGCCAAAAATCTCGAGTGGTATGAAGCCATAGAGGAACACGACGAAATTTACGACTCCCTCATGACTGAGTGGAAAAAAGCTACCGTTTAAATATTTAAACTCGTGAATAAAGTTTAAAAGGAGACGGTTTCCATGGACGTAGGAGCATACTTCGAATTACTCAAATACATCCTCATGACCGCAACATTCGTCGCGTTAATTTTAATATTCCTTCACATGTTTTACGGTAGAGAAGAAAAGGCAAGCTAAAAATTCGCCTTCTTTATTTCTCTACGTATTATCAGAAACATTATGACACTCAAAACCGCAAGAACTATAGCAAACAAAACTATCCATGTTGCTTCGGAACCAGCGCCCACAACTATTGGGAAAGGCCCTATGAAAATGAGACCCCCAAAACTTACGGAACTCTTACCGTAAAGCACAGCTGCAACCATTAGAACTATGACGCCTACAAAGATCATGAAAGAACCTATAATGAATAGTATTAAAAATTTTTGAAACACGTTCTGCTCTTTGTTTGCGCACTTTGCTATTTTTTCGCATATTGCCATCAACAAGCGCTCACCTGAACATTAAGTGAAATATCACCATCGCTATCACAAGAAGTATTGTAAGTGTTATCGAAAGCAGCAGAATTATTTTGATTGATTCTTTGTCCGTTCCAAAAATTATTGGAAAAGGCCCTATTATTATGGCTCCACCACCCGTGACCTTTCCCTTTTTCTTAACACCCGCAAAAAAGAGCAAAAGAACTGCTACTAAACGACAAGCATTCCAGCGAATATTAAGGCTACGCCTAAGCCATAAAACGTCCCTGCGTCCATCGCTGTATTAGGCTCCCTCTGACAAATTTAAAAGTCGCTAACAGCTTTTAATAAACTTTATAGCATTCGCATTACTCGTCTTTGGAGACATTGAAGCTGAAATGACGACCGAAAGAGTAATTGAGCAAATACTTGCAAAGTGTCCGGGAATTTCAAGAGAAGAGATTCTAGAAATACTAGAGGGGGAAAAGAGAAAAACGGGCGGTTTTATTTCAGACGAGAGTCTCTTGCGGATGATTGCGGATGAGTTTGGCGTGGAAATTTCGATAGAGACTTCAGCGCCAACACTTTCAATAGGGGATTTGGTTCCAAGTTTAAGCGATGTTACTGTTGTTGGGCAGGTTTTTGCGGTTTTTCCTTCTAAAACCTTTAAGGGGAAGAAAATCGGAAGATTTGCAAGTCTGCTTGTTATTGATAGAAAGGACATGTTGAGGGTTGTTTTGTGGGATGGTAAGGCAAGCCTTGTGGAATCTGGCGAGTTAAGGGTTGGGCAGATAATACGTTTTTCTCATGGATACACGCGGGAAGATCGCACCGGAAAAGTTGAATTGCACATCGGAGATAAGGGTGAAATCGAAATCAATCCGCGAGATGTGGAAGCAGAGGATTACCCAAGCATCAGCAAATTCGTGACAAAAATCGGAGAATTAACACAAGCCCACAGAAACAAAAAGGTAAACGTTCTGGGCACGGTTAAAGAGGTTTTTTCAGCATCCACTTTTAAGAGGCAGGATTCAAGCTCTGGAAAGGTTATGCGGTTTGTACTGGCTGACGAAACGGGTCAAATGTCAGTTGTGGTCTGGAATGAGAAGGTGGAGGAGCTTGAAAAGATGCTGAGGAGAGGTGTCGGGTTGCAAATGGTAAATGTAAGGGTGAAGAAATCTCTGGGCGAAGGCTTAGAGATTCATGTTGACGCAGGAACCTATGTGGAGGCGCTCGCACCTGCGGAGGGTTTTTTGAAAATAGCCGATTTGAAGGAAGGCTTAGAACGTGTTAACGTTGAAGGAGAGGTTGTCACTAAGCCCATGCTCAGGGATGTAAAGACATCCAAGGGAGAGCTTGTGAAACTTGCCATTTTTGAATTGGGGGATGAGACTGGCAGGATTTGGGTTTCAGCGTGGCGCGAGCACGCAGAGACAGCCAGCAACCTAAGACTAGGCGAAAAAATCGTCATAAAGAACGCTTATGTTAGGAAGGGCTTTGGAGAGCAATTAGAAATGTCAACAAAGAGCACGTCATCCATTACTATCCTTTCCAAGAATGGAGATTAACATCATTTTGTTCCGTTAATCATTTATGACAAAAAGGCTTAAGACTGTTAGAAGAGAGGTTAGCATGACAAATGCCTTACTCAAGTTGGTAGTGATACAATTTGCGGTTTACACATTTTTTGGCGTGTTAGGGTTCGTTGCGTGGGCATTGACATTTAGCAACAACACAGCAGTCACCGAAATAATAGTAGGCGAATACCTACAGGGGCATCTTATGAGATGGACCACGCATTTCCCATTATGGGGAATCTTATTATTGATTAGCGCGATTTTATCGTTTTGTGCCGCTTGGCTTTTGCAGAATTCACGAAGAATTGGAGGATATCTTGGCACAATCTCTTTCTCAATAGGATTTGTAACAAACATCATCTGCGCTCAAAACATACTGGTCCACAGTCTCATAGGTTTTATCATTGGCTGGACGCTACTGGCACCCCTTGTCGTTACATGGAAAGATTTAGAGTGGTAATCATGAAGAAACGTCCTCACCTAAGTTTTTGGTGCCGGGGGCGGGATTCGAGCCCGCGACCTCTGGGCGCACTATAGCCCCCTTATATATACGCTCTCCAGATTATGAGTCTGGCGCCCAAACCAGGCTAGGCTACCCCGGCTTTGGTTTCACGGTATTTTGTTAAGGAAAGTTTGAATTAAGCCTATCGATTCTTGAAATCTTCCACTAAGCGAAAAGCTCAAAGACCACGTTAAACTCTCTTAACTATTCTTTTTTCTTCTCTTTCTCCTTTAGCAAGGCAAGGTATTCCTGCATCGTCTTTTCGACGTCCCATTTAAAACCAGATTCCCCCAACATCAAATTCCACCAATTAATAAATCTCTCAAGACTGATTCTAATGAATATCAGTAAAACCGCGATCGGAACAGTTGCTGTCAAAATTATGTTTATTGGAAAGGAGAAGAACAAGAGCAAAAATATACTAAAGAAGAACTCCAGAGTTAAAAAGATCGGTACAATGATGCCCCAGAAAATCCCGGAAGAGGAGCCTTCAAGAAAATCGGCTCCGGGAACCTTCAAAATCAGCCTATAAAACCACGGCAGCTTGCGCCTATCAACTTTCTTTAATTCACTTTTATCCATACGGAGTCATAAAATTTTAACCATTGCAAATTAGATAAGCTTTTGCGTTACTTAAACGGCATTTAAAGCCTATCGCTTAACAATTTTTCGTTCAATTTTCTCTACTTTAGAGCGTGTCCCAAGATATACCGCATCCGCCATTTTAACAAAAAGCCCAGTTTCAACCACGCCTGATAAACCCCTTAATTCACGTTCCAGCTCCGCGGGCTTGTGTATAAGTCCGAAAACCGCGTCTATTATGACATTGCCATCATCGGTTATAACCGGTCCAACCTTTTTTATTCCTTCCCGGAGGACCGGTTTTCCGCCGATTTCTTTTACTTTCCTCATTAAAACTGGTGCCGCAAAGGCTAGAACTTCTGTTGGCACCAGATGATTGTTTTCTCCCAAAATCTTAACCTTCTTGCTTTCGTCCGCAACAATAACAAGTCTTTTTGAGGCAGAGGCAACAATCTTTTCGCGAGCCAGGGCTCCGCCCATGCCCTTAATTAGGTTGAGCTCCTTGTCTATTTGGTCTGCCCCGTCTATTGTCAAATCAAGTGTTGGGTGTTCCTCTAAGGTTGTGATTGGGATTCCGTGCCTAACAGCCAGCCTCAGGGCTTGATATGACGTTGGAACACCTAAAACATGCAGTTTTTCACGTTTTATTCTGTTTCCTATTTCTTCTATGGCATAGGCAGCTGTGCTTCCGCTTCCCAGACCCAAAATAAAACCGTCTTTGACATTTTTGACTGCCTCTAGGGCGGCGTTCTTCTTTGCCTTCTCAACCCATTCTATTTTAGGTTTCAATTTCCATCTGACCTAGCCTGTCTAAGACCTTCTCTACCTCAGCCCTGATCTCCTCTATTCTTTTCTCTGCTTCTGTTCTTGGGGTTGGTTTAACAGAAGGTGGTTTTCTTTTCTTTTTCGCCTTTTCCTCAGCCGGTTTTTCTTCTGGGCTCGGGGTCAGCGGCGCTTTAGCGATTGGGATGGTTATTTCTTTTATCGGTTTTGCTTCTACCTTTGAGCGCAGTTCTTCAACTTTTGTGCTTATTTCGTCAAAGCGTTCGCTGAAGAGTTTTATTAAGTCTTCTTGCATGGCCTCAAGCTCGTGTAAAGCAACAAGGGATTCATCCTTCGAAATGGCCTCTTTCACAGTCATAATCCTAGACTTATAGGTTTGTGCGAGTCTCTCCCTCTCTTCCTCTGTTATTTTTCCTTCAGCATGGGCTTCATAAAGCCGCCGAATGGCATCGCTCAAAATCTCTCTTTCCAAATCTAGGATTCTAAGCTCTTCCCTTGCGCGCACAGCCTCTTCAGAGGAGACACTTTTCACGATTTTAAACGGCAAACCCTTAAATTCCGTCCCCAATTTCTCTTCTTCCGGCAGCTCGGCTTGTTTTTTCCCACGCCTTCTCATGGCGTAAACAACTATTGAACAAGCGATTATCACCCCTACCACGATTATCGCGTAAGTTAGGGGCTCATGAAAGGGCAAACGGCTCCCTCTGTATTTTCATTGTTTTATGAATATATAAATTATCTAGAATCATTGATTATGGAAGGCTTTATTAATTTTCAGTTAGAAATATGTGGAGAAGCTTGAAGGTATGTGCTGATGCTTACAAATTCTTTTAGTTTTGTCATCGCTTTTCAACATTTTCTGACATTTGCATAGTTGTAATTATTTCGACATTGGAAAGTAAGCCCTAGAATGAAGTATGAGTGCCATAGAACATGGTTTCACAAAGCCTAAATACTACTATAATAAATTGTTCAAGTGCGTGGTGAGTCTATTCTTCTTTGACGATGAAACACTAAGTAAATGAGAGAAAGGAGAAAGAAAACATGAAGAAAATGTCGAGTATACTAGTTATCTCGCTGCTACTTTCGATGATGCTTGTTGCACCTCGGACATATGCAGTAGAGGCAAAGATTTGGACAGATAAGGAAGATTATGCTCCAACCGAAGCCGTGACTATCTTCGGCTGGGGATTCGAACCCCTGGCATATGTTGCTATTACTATAGAAAAGCCGGATGGGATCAGTGATGCGGTTTATGCTGCGACTAATGATGTTGGCGGCTTCGTCTGCACGTATCAGTTAGACGGGATGCTAGGAACGTACACGGTAACCGCGACAGACGGAACCAACACAGCAACAACAACATTTACAGAAGGAGCCATTACCCCAAAATTATGGGGCTATACCCTTGAACCGTCCCCA
>Ga0315309_1001682_pt1 | contig 13123 bp, 11 predicted proteins | sample TDP4_MG_FD_203080 | JGI IMG/M metagenome (GOLD analysis project Ga0315309, IMG submission 203080) | Freshwater sediment microbial communities from Lake Towuti, South Sulawesi, Indonesia - TDP4 | ecosystem: Environmental > Aquatic > Freshwater > Lake > Sediment | place: Indonesia: South Sulawesi...
GTGAAATGACGTTTCTCGTTCATTTATTCTCCTTTTCATTCATCAATTTTCTAGCTAAAGACATTATCCAGGAACATCATGATGATGAAGCCAATATGGATATGCTTTGCGATCTCGCTTTCGCGCAGGACGATTCCCAGAAATGGCATCCCTGGCAGAGCCGGAAACGGGCTATCAGTATGGCTTGGGTTCGGGTTAAGAGCTCCAACCTTCTTTAATGGACAATTATTCTCTATAGATAATTATACATTAGAATGTCCCCGCTGTCAAGTCACGAAAACGGCTCCCGATGCTGTGATTTGACAACTGACGCTTATCGTGGTATAATTTTCGTTAGAAAACCATTAGCTGTTAAGAACAAAGGCTCGAAACACTACCAGAAAACGATTCTTAGTGGAGAATATGCGTACAAGGAGACGGTCCCATGGCTGATCCTCAGGCCCGAGTGGATGAACTGACTACCAAATTGAAAGAATGGGGCCATCGCCTCACCCCGCAGCGGATGGCCGTGCTCAAGATCCTGGCTGCCAGCGAGGAGCATCCCAGCGTGGAACAGATCTACCAGCGCGTGAAGGCCGAGTTTCCCATGACCAGCCTGGCCACCGTCTACAAGACGGTGACACTGCTCAAGGAGATGGGCGAGGTATTGGAACTCGGCTTCAGCGACGACAGCAACCGCTACGACGGCACTAGGCCATACCCCCACCCGCATCTGATCTGCACCAAATGTAGAAGCATCGTGGATCCCGAAGTCACCACCTTGAGCGAACTGCCCCAGGAAGTAGCTCAAAGCACAGGCTACCGGATCGTGAGCCAAAGGCTCGATTTCTTCGGCATCTGCCCCCAGTGTCAGGAAAAAGAATAACTTTTGAAAGGGGAGAAATAGCGACGTTAAGCAAGACAATCCAAGGCGCGATGAACGAACAGATCAAGAATGAACTGTACTCCGCCTACCTGTACCTCTCGATGTCGGCCTACTGCGAGGCGGCCAATCTACCAGGCTTTGCCCATTGGATGCGAGTGCAGGCTCAAGAAGAGGTGGGCCACGCCATGAAATTCTACGATTTCATCTGCGAACGGGGTGGCCGCGTGGTTCTCCAGGCCATTGACCAGCCGCCCGTCGAATTTCAGTCGCCTCTCCATGTTTTCGAGCAAATCCTCGAACACGAGCAAAAGGTGACAGCCATGATTCACGACCTCTACGGGCTTGCAGCCCAGGAGAAGGATTACGCAAGCCAGGCCTTCCTGCAATGGTTCGTAACGGAACAGGTCGAGGAGGAGGGCAGTGCGACTCAAATCGTAGAGACACTGAAGATGATCGGCGACAAGGGCCAGGCTCTTGTGATGTTGGACAGGGAGTTGGGTAAGCGGGGAACTGACTAGGCGAGCCAGAGGAGCATAAGGAGACTGGCGCGGTGATCGAACGCACGAACCAGGAATGGCTGTCCGCGTTGCGTGGCCTGGGCTACGCGCTGGCCGGACATCCCAACGTTGACGACTCGGCCCTGGAAGACTTTGCCCAAGACGCGCTGCTGAAAATCCTGGCCGGGCTGGACTCTTTCCGGGGGAGAGCCGCTTCACCACCTGGGCGCAAAAGATCGCCGTGCGCATGGCCATGCCAGGTATTGACATTGGACCTTTCTGTGTTATAATACAAAGTATTGATCCATACTTCGCCATTGTTGCTCTCATCGCAGCCGGCAGCTAATCAGGAGATGAGCACGCGACATGAAGAGCCGATTTTCTTCTAAACTAGATCAGGAGGAAGTCGGCTTTTGTTGTTTTTGCTTGTCATGAGCATCGTCGAATGGCATAGGAACCGGTTCACTGGAGGCGATAGTATGAAAGACAAGAGGAAGACCAAGGCTCAGTCTATCCTGGATATGGAGAAAGAGAAGGACAGGGAAAGCAGGGGGGTAACGATGGAAGGAGGGGAACAGATGGAGAAACGGGACGCTGTGAAGACGACAGCTCCATTACATTTCATTGCTCAAGGAGTCATTCCTGCTTTCATAGTCACCATCGCTGTCCTGGCCATATTAGACATCAAAGGAGTCTTCGAGCCTCCTTTATTGCTCTTCATACTGAACACGCTGTTCATCTCCGTCATGTCTTTCGTTGTGGCCTCCATCTCAGCAAGAAACTATTTGAAAAGGGGCTCACTCAGCTTTCTCCTACTAGGCTGTGGGGTGCTGGTGCTCGGCTCCGGAGGTCTGGTTGCTGGCTGGCTGATAGGCCCTCCAGGCGGACCAAATGTTAACGTGACTATATACGATACTGGAGCCCTATTGGGGGCAGTCTTTCATGCCACGGGTGCCATCTTCGCCTCAGCAGGAGTAACCTCAGATCGTATTCTGGTGTTGAAACGAAAATCAACAGTGATACTTGCCTATCCGGGAGTGCTGGCCTTCATGGCCTTGCTCACGATAGCGAGCCTTCGGGGCGCTATCCCACCGTACATCATACAGGGAATAGGTCCCACACTGTTAGGTCGAGCGGTGTTGGGAACTGCAGTGGCTCTATTCGGTATCTCCTCCCTCTTGTTCATGAGGCTTTACTTCAAGTCGAAGGAAACCTTTCAATACTGGTACTCCCTGGCCTTAGCACTGATCGCCGTGGGCCTGTCTGCAGTCTTCCTTCAGAAGGCCGTGGGCAGCCCCATCGGATGGGCGGGGAGGTCCGCCCAATACCTCGGTGGCATCTACCTCCTCATCGCCGTCTTAATTACCTACATGGAGGGACGTTTAAGAATAAGCGAAGAGAAACTTAGAAGCGTATTTGCTTCATCTCCAGATGCCATTACAGTCATCAACTTGAATGGAAATATATTGGAATGCAACCAATCGGCATTGGATATCCGCGGCTGTTCATCGAAGGATGAAGTGCTGGGCAAAAATGCTTTCGAGTTTATCGCCAAAAAAGATCATGAAAGAGCCGTGGAGAGCCTGAAGAAAACTCTGGAGCAAGGATCCGTGAAAGACATAGAATACACTTTCTTGACTAAAGACGGATGTGAATTCCCGGCGGAACTCTCTGCAAGCGTTACTAAAGATGCTTATGGCAACCCCACAGGTTTTGTAGTTATAGCAAGAGACATCACCGAGCACAAGCGGGCGGAGGAGGAGCAGGAGCGGCTGCTGGCCGAGCTCGAGGCCAAGAACAAGGAGCTGGAATCCTTCGTCTACACCGTCTCCCACGACCTGAAAGCGCCCCTTATCTCCCTGAACGGCTTCTCCTCTGCATTGCAAGAGGAGTTCCACCATCAGTTGGGCGAGGAAGGCAAGCACTACGTGGAACGCATCCAGGCCAACGTGGCCCACATGGACGCCCTCATCATGCACCTGCTGGATCTGTCGCGCATCGGGCGGGTGGTAGGGCCAATCGAGGAGATAGACGTAGTGACGCTACTGAGGGAGATCCAGGAGGAGCTGGCGGTGGAACTGGAGGAGGCGGGGGCAGAGTTGGTGGTGCAGGAGCCGCTGCCCATCGTCCGCGCTGACCGAAGCCGTATGCACCAGGTGTTCGCCAATCTGATAGATAATGCGGTCAAATTCAGGAGCGAGGAGAGGCCACTGCGTATCGAGGTGGGATGCCAGAAGGAGAGAGGCTTCTATCGCTTCCACGTGGCCGACAACGGCATCGGCATCGCCCCCCAGTACCACCAGCAAATCTTCGCCCCCTTCCGGCAACTGGATCCGGAGGCCCAAGGGGTGGGCATGGGGCTGGCCCTGGTCAAGAAGATCGTCGAGCACCACAGCGGCCGTGTATGGGTGGAGAGCGAAGAGGGAGAAGGAGCGACCCTCTATTTTACCTTGCCAGAGAGCGCGGAGTTGAAACGATCGGCTGAGACTTCGGCGAGTCTCCGGGCCGGACCTCAGGCCGAGGGCTCAGCCGAGCCACTTAACCGAAGCCAGAAGCCGAAGGGGTAGCCTCGGGCCAACTGATGAAAGGGGAGTCATGGACCTACAATCCGTTAACATTCTGCTGGTTGAAGACAACCCCGACCATGTGGAGTTGATCCTCAGGACGTTGCGGGATAACAATCTTCTGAACCAGGTGCATGTGGTCACCAACGGGGAGGAGGCGCTGGATTTCCTCTACCGACGTGGAAAGTACGCCGATGCGCCGCGGCCGGTGTTGACCCTGCTGGACATCAAGCTGCCCAGGGTGGACGGGATAGAGGTCCTGAAGCGGATCAAAGCCGATCCGGAGCTCAAGTCCATGCCCGTAGTGATGCTCACCACCTCAGCGGACGAGCAGGAGATCGTGGAAAGCTACAGTTGTGGGGCCAACAGCTACATCGTCAAGCCGTTGGACTTCGACCAGTTCGTCAAGGCGATCAAAGCAGTGAAGCTCTACTGGCTGGTCATTAATAGTTTGCCCACGTGACGGCGACCGACTTCCAAGGTTTCGCAAAGCTGAGGTCTTCTGTCCCCGCAATCGGAGAAGGAGAAAGCAATGAGAATCTTATTGGTAGAGGATAACGCTGATCATCGAGAGGTGATGTCCCGTGCCCTGACCAAACACGACCCCACCTGGCAGGTTGAGGAGGTGGCGTCCGGGGAGGAGGCGCTGCGCCGTGTGGCGGAGAAAGAACCGTACGACTTGGTGTTTCTGGATTACAGCCTGCCGCAGCAGAATGGGTTGGAGGTGTTGGAGCGAATTCGGCAAGGTGAAGCCCCGCCCCCGCTGGTGATGGTCACCGGCCGTGGGGACGAGCATGTGGCGGTGGAGGCGATGAAGGCCGGGGCCTACGACTATGTGGTCAAGGCTCAAGATTACCTGCAGCGGCTGCCGGTCGTCGCCCAGCGGGCCGTGGAGGCTCACCAATTGGCCCTGTATCGCCAGCGGGCGGAGGAGCAACTGCGCCGGCAAAGCGCTGAGTTGGATGGGATCAACAAGGTGTTTCTGCAGACCTTGACGTGCGAAAGCGACGAAGAGGTGGCCCGCACGTGTCTGGCCGTGGCCGAGGAGTTGACCGGCAGCCAGTTCGGTTTTATCTGCGAAGTAAACCAAGCTGGTCGCTTTGATACCATTGCGATTAGCAATCCAGGCTGGGAGGCCTGCACGATACCGAAGACCAATGCGGTGTTGATGCTTCGTGACATGGATATCCGCGGCATACGGGGTAAAGTAATCAAACACGAACGATCCATGATATTCAATGACCCCGCTTCTCATCCGGATTGGGTCGGGACTCCTGAAGGTCATCCACCGATCACCTGTTTCCTAGGCGTTCCATTGAAACATGCGGGCAGGACTATCGGCATCATCGGTTTAGCCAATAAAGAATCGGGGTATGACCGGGCGGATCAGCAAACCATCGAAACCCTGTCCGTAGCCTTTGTGGAAGCATTGAACCGCAAACGGGCGGAGGAGGCGCTGCGCGAATCGGAGGAGCGCTATCGCAGCCTGTTTGAGCGCGTGCCGGTGGGGCTCTACCGCACCAAGCTGGGGGGGCAGATCCTCGACGCCAACCCCACCCTGGTGGAGATGCTGCGCTACCCGGACCGCGAGTCCCTGCTGGAGTTCAACGCGGCAGACCTGTATGTGAACGCCGAGGATCGTCGGCGATGGCAGATCCTGATGGAGAGCGAGGGGGTCGTGCAAGGTTTCGAAGTGCAACTTCGCCGGCATGACGGAACGATCATTTGGGTGCGGGATAGCGCCCGAGCCGTCCAGGATGGCGAGGGCCGGGTGCTGTGCTACGAAGGGGCCGTGGAAGACATCACCGAGCGAAAGGGGGCGGAGGAGGCGCTGGGTCTTCACAGCGAAATGATAGCGAATATGGCCGAGGGTGCTATGCTTGTCCGAACCAGCGATGCTGAGATTCTCTATACCAACCCAAGGTTTGAGGAAATGTTTGGGTATGGTCCGGGTGAATTGATTGGAAAGAATGTAAGTATATTGAACGCTCCAAGACCTGGTAAAAGTGCCGAAGAGATTCGTGAGGAAATCATAGCAGCTCTGAATGAATGTGATGTGTGGAGTGGAGAGATTCAAAATATCAAGAAAGATGGCACTCCTTTCTGGTGCCGAGCCAACGTATCGACACTAGAGTCCTCTCAGCATGGAACAGTTTGGGTAGTAGTTCATGAAGACATCACCGAGCGCAAGCGGGCCGAGGAGGCGCTGTACCAGAGAGCCGATAACCTGGCCGCGCTCTATAAGACTTCACAGGTCTTCCTCAGTCACCTCGACACGGAGACGATCATCGAAGGCATGTGCCGACTGGCAGTAGACCGCTTCGGGCTGAAAATGGCCTGGGTAGGACTGGTCGTCGAAGGCAGCTTTGACGTCCGCCCGGCCTTCGCCTACGGCTTCGAAGAGGGCTACCTGGACTCGATCCGGGTCACCTGGGACGATAGCCCCACCGGGCGTGGTCCCACCGGCACGGCCATCCGCACCGGCCAGGCGACGGTTATGAATCATATCGAGAGCGACCCGACCTACGGCCTATGGCGCGAGGCAGCGAAGGCGCGCGGTTATCGTTCGTCGGCCGCGCTGCCACTGTGCCACGGCGAGCAGGTCCTGGGCGCGCTGAACGTGTACAGTGCCGAACCGGCCTACTTCACCGATGAGCGGGTGCAAGTGCTCCAGTCGTTCGCTAACCAGGCGGCAGTTGCCATTCAAAATGCTCGGCTGTTCGAGCAGGTGCGCGCCGGACGCGAGCGGCTGCAGACACTATCTCGCCAGTTGCTTGAGGTGCAGGAGGCCGAGCGGCACCACATCGCCTGTGAACTCCACGACGAGGTCGGCCAGGTCCTGACCGGGCTCAAACTCCTCCTGGACATGAGCACCCGCTTACCGGCCGACGAGTTCATGGCCAGCCTGTGCGAAGCGCAGGCGCTGGTCAATGAACTCATGGCGCGGGTGCGCGACCTGTCGCTCGATCTGCGCCCGGCGATGCTGGACGACCTGGGCCTGCTGCCTACGCTGCTGTGGCACTTCGACCGCTATACCGCCCAGACCCATGTGCGCGTGACGTTCAAGCACAGCGGGCTGCAGAGACGACGTTTTGCGCCGGAAGTTGAAACGGCCACCTACCGCATTGTGCAAGAAGCGCTGACCAACGTCGCCCGCCACGCCGGCGTAAGCGAGTTGACGGTGCGGCTGTGGGCCGACCAGGACACGCTCGGCGTGCAGATCGAAGATCAGGGTGCCGGCTTCGACCCTGAGGCCGCACTGGCCGCCGGTGCCACCACCGGCCTGGCCGGGATGCGCGAGCGCGCGGTTTTGTTGGGCGGCCAACTGACGGTGGAGTCAGCCCCGGGGGCCGGCACCCATGTCACGGCCGAATTGCCCCTGAGCCACCCGGTCGAAGAGGGGGAGGAGGGGAGATGAGCATGACGACCATCGTGCTGGCGGATGACCACCACCTGGTGCGCCAGGGGCTGCGGAGCCTGCTGGAGGCCGAGCCGGATTTCTCCATTGTTGGTGAGACGGGCAATGGGCTGGAGGCAGCTCAACTGGTCGAACGTCTGCGGCCGGATGTGCTGGTGCTCGACCTGATGATGCCTGGCCTGAACGGCCTGGAGGTCACGCGGCAGGTCAGCCAGCGTTCACCGCGGACCCATGTCGTCATTCTCTCCATGCATCCCAACGAGGCCTACGTGCTCGAGGCGCTGCGGGCCGGGGCGGCGGCTTACGTCCTCAAGGAGTCTACCTCTGCCGAATTAGTGCGCGCCGTCCGCGAAGCCGTCGCTGGGCGGCGCTACCTCAGCCCACCGCTTTCCGAGCGCGCCATCGAGGTCTACATGCAAAAGGCCGAATCCGCTACGCTGGACCCGTATGAGACGCTGACAGCCCGCGAGCGGGAAGTTCTGCACCTGGCAGCCGAGGGCCACACCAACGCCGAAATCGCCGACCGGCTGTTCATCAGCCGGCGCACGGTCGAGACCCACCGCGCCAACCTGATGCGCAAACTGGGCCTGCGTACCCAGACCGACCTGCTCAGTTATGCCCTGCGGCGGGGGATTTTGCCGATGGAGTGAGAGGACTCAGACGGCCTGCTGCAACCCCCTTTCCTGATCACCTTTCACGTGTCACGACCGGCCCCGTACCAAAAATACGGGGCTTTTTGGCGTTAATTACGTACGTTTACGGATACTGGACTTTGGCACCACGAGACGGCTGCGCTACAGCAACCTGGTCATGTACGACCGGCAGACGGAGACCTAATGGCAGCAGGCTACTGGAGAGGCCATTGCCGGTGAGTTCACCAGCCTTCAGTTGACCTTCGTCCCTGCCTCCATGATCTCGTGGGCCGATTTCAAGACGGCTTACCCGGATGGAAAAGTGCTTTGCGGCACGCGCTACAACATCCACGTGGATCCCACCGACGGCCTGCTCTACGCCGGCGAGCCAGGCGTGCAGCTCACCTGGATGGATGCTAAGGTGGGCGACGGCTCGACTGAGCTCGCCGAAGTCTGGGTGGTGACGCCGCGCATTGGCAAGGTGGTGGAGGTCAACGCCCTGTGGTATAATACCCTACACCTGCTCACTTCCCACGGGCTGCGCAGTCTGGCACCCGATGACCCGGCGCACGTTGGTCACTATGGCGGCGACCAGCGCCAGCGCGGCGCGGCCTATCACCAGGGCGCTGTTTGGGGTTGGTTGATCGGACCCTTCGTCAGCGCACACCTGCGCGTCTACGGAGACCGCGAGCGGGCGCGCTCCTTCCTGCAGCCGCTCATCCACCACTTGGCCGACCACGGGGTGGGTAGCATCAGCGAAATCTTCGACGGCGACCCGCCGTTCACGCCGCGTGGATGCATCGCCCAGGCATGGAGCGTGGCCGAAGTGCTGCGAGCCTGGCAGGCGACGATGGGTTGATGAAGACGTTGACACGAGGAGGTTTTTATGCTACTTGCCGGTGACATTGGCGGAACCAAGACCCACCTGGCCATCTTCTCGCCCGAGGCTGGCCCCCGAGCGCCGCTGGCGGAAGCGACCTTCCCCAGCGCCCACTACCCCCGCTTAGAAGCGCTCGTGCGCGAGTTCCTGGCCCAGGTCGATTTGAAAGTGGAGCGGGCCAGTTTCGGCGTAGCCGGTCCGGTGGTGGCCGGCTGGGCCACGATCACCAACCTGCCCTGGGTGATGGAGGAGACACAATTGCAGAAGGCGCTGAACCTCTCATCCGTACGGCTGCTCAACGACCTGGTGGCCATCGCCCACGCTGTGCCCTTGCTGGAGCTGGCCGATCTGCACACCCTGAACGTGGGCCAGCCAGCCCCTGGCGGGGCCATGGCCGTCATCGCGCCGGGCACTGGCCTGGGGGAAGCCTTCCTCACCTGGGACGGGTCGCGCTACCGGGCCCACGCTTCGGAAGGCGGTCACGCCGACTTTGCACCGACTACCCCCTTTGAGGTCAAACTGCTGCGCTATCTCCAAGATCGCTTCGAGCACGTCAGTTACGAGCGGGTCTGCTCCGGCCGGGGACTGCCCAACATCTACGCCTATCTTAAGGACAGTGGCTACGCTGACGAACCAGCCTGGCTGGCCGAGCAACTGGCTGCGGCTGACGATCCCACCCCGGTCATCGTCAACACCGCCCTCGATGGGGAAAGGCCGTGCGAACTCTGCGTCGCCACGCTCAACGCCTTTGTCTCCATCCTGGGGGCGGAGGCGGGGAACCTGGCCCTCAAGGTGCTGGCCAGCGGCGGCGTCTACCTGGGCGGCGGCATCCCGCCGCGCATCCTGCCCGCCCTGGAGCAGGAGCGGTTTATGGCGGCTTTCCGGCGCAAAGGGCGCATGTCGGACCTGTTGGCGCGTATGCCGGTGCACGTTATCCTCAACCCTAAGGTTGCACTCCTGGGTGCGGCCTGCCATGGGCTCGAACTGTAGAGTGTTACGCAGCGGCTCACGAATGCGTCGGGGGCAACATAAAGTAGTGATTGTAACCGGCGCGGCCGGCAACCTGGGGAGTGCCGTCGCCCGGGCTTTCCAGGCAGCCGGGGCCAAACTGGTGCTGGTGGACCGCGGCACTGACCGCCTCCCGCGCCTTTTCCCCGATTTGGTTGACTCACCCAACCACTTCCTGGCCACATCTGTTGACCTGACCAGCGCCGATGCGGTGGAAAGGATGGTAGACGAGACGGTCAAGCGTTTCGGCCGGGTTGATGTGCTGATCAACACGGCCGGCGGCTTTCGCGTTGGAACGCCGGTCCACGAAACGCCTTTTGAAACCTGGGATTTCATGCTCAACCTGAACGCTCGCACGGTGTTCATCGCCAGTCGTGCGGTCATCCCGTACATGCTGCGGCAAGGAAGCGGCCGAATCGTCAACGTGGCCGCTCGCGCGGCCTTGAAGGGGGACGCCAAGATGGCCGCTTACAGCGCATCCAAGAGCGTCGTGGTGCGCTTGACCGAGAGTATGGCGGCCGAACTCAAAAAAGACGGCATTAACGTCAACTGCGTCCTGCCCGGCACCATTGACACGCCGCAGAACCGCCAGGCGATGCCCAATGCGGACTACAGTCGCTGGGTGAAACCCGAAGCCATCGCCGACATCATCCTGTTCCTGGCCTCCGATGCCGCCCGCGTGGTTCAGGGCGCGGCTATTCCGGTATTCGGACAAGCCCATGTGGCTTACATCCCCGACGGCAGGGTGATCGGCTTGAGCAAGATCCCGCGCATCGTGGAGATGTTTGCCCGCCGCCTGCAGGTACAGGAGCGCATGACTCAGCAGATCACCGAGTTCTTGGATGAAACACTCCATCCGCTGGGAGTGGCTGTGGTGGCCCAGGCGCTGCACATGTGCGCTGTTATGCGCGGCGTGAAAAAGGCCAATGCACGCATGGTCTCAAGCGCGATGCTAGGTACCTTTAAGAAAAACCAGGCCACACGCGATGAGTTCTTTGAGCACATCGGGCGCGGCCATCTTGGCTTCTAGAGTCTATCGCGCAAGATTGGGAAGCAGGTAAGGAATGGGTGCCGGGGGCGTCAAATTGGAGATAAGATGACAGGAGGAACAGAGATGACGAAACTACACCAACAGAAGCAACTGCTGGCCGGCTGGCAGCACCGATCGGCCCGCCTGGGTACTTACCAGGTCGCCGTGGACACCGCCCTGACTGAGATGGCCGAGAACCGGATCTTAAACCGCATCTGGGCCCACGACCACACCGTCTGGAAGCCAGAGCCCACCGAGATCACCAACCGGCTGGGCTGGCTGCACACGGCTGAGGTGATGAGCGAGAATCTCTATCGCCTGCAGGAATTGGCCGAGGCCGTGCGCGCCGACGGCTATACCCACGCCCTGCTGCTGGGAATGGGCGGCTCCAGCCTGGCGCCGGAGGTCTTTCGCAAGACTTTCGGTGTCAAGGGAGGATATCTGGACCTGGCTGTGCTGGACAGCACCGACCCCGGCGCCGTCCTGGCCCACGCCGAACGGCTCGACCCAGCTCGCACCTTCTTCATCGTCGCCACCAAGTCGGGTACCACAGCGGAGACCCTCTCCTTCTTCAAGTTCTTCTACAACCGGGTGGCCGACGAAGTAGGCGCGGACCGGGCCGGGGAGCACTTTCTCGCCATCACCGACCCCGGCACCAAACTGGCCGACCTGGCTGACCGATACCGTTTTCGGGCTACCTTTCTCAACGATCCGAACATCGGCGGGCGCTACTCGGCCCTTTCCTACTTCGGGCTGGTGCCGGCGGCGCTGGTCGGCCTGGACGTGGGCCGTCTGCTGGATCGTGCGCTGGCGGTGGCCTCCGGCTGCGAGTCGTGCATGGTGGCAGGGGATAACCCGGGCACCTGGCTGGGGGCCATCCTGGGCGAACTGGCGAAAGCCGGGCGGGACAAGGCGACCTTCGCCATCTCGCCAGCCATCGCCAGTTTCAGCAACTGGGTGGAACAACTCATCGCCGAAAGCACGGGCAAGGAGGGGCGGGGCATCCTGCCGGTGGTGGGGGAGCCGTTGGGGCCGCCCGACGTCTATGGCGAGGACCGTCTCTTCGTCTATTTGCGGCTGAATGGTGATGACACCCACAACGCGGCGATCCAGGGGCTCGAAGACGCAGGGCATCCGGCGGTACGCCTGAACCTGCATGACCCCTACGACCTGGGCGGGCAGTTCTTCCTGTGGGAGATAGCCACCGCTGTGGCTGGCCACCGCCTGGGCATCAACCCCTTTGACCAGCCCAACGTCGAGGCAGCCAAAGTGCTAGCACGCCGGATGGTGGCCGAGTACACGGAGAAAGGCACGCTTCCCAGCGGCGAATCGGCTCCGCTCACCGCAGAAGCGCTGAAGGAATTCCTGGCACAGGCCCAACCAGGCGATCCTTCGACGGCCCTTCGACAGAGCTCAGGACAAGGTTCAGGACGTAGCTACATTGCCCTGCAAGCCTACCTTCAACCGACGGCCAGGACCGACAGCGCGCTGCAGGCGCTGCGCATCCGCCTGCGTGACAGGTTTCGGCTGGCGACGACGGCGGGCTATGGGCCGCGCTTCCTGCACTCCACCGGCCAATTGCACAAGGGCGACGCCGGACGCGGCCTCTTCATCCAACTCACCGCCGACGACCCGCGCGACGCGCCCATCCCCGACGAAGCGGGATCGCTGGCTTCGTCCATCACCTTCGGCGTGCTCAAGGCAGCCCAGGCGCTGGGTGACCGGCAGGCGCTGCTGGGCGCCGGGCGGCGGGTGATCCGATTCCATCTGGGGGAGGACATAGTCGGCGGACTGAAGAAACTGGCGGAGTCGCTGTCATGAGCCTTGTCCTGAGCCCTTCGACCCTTCGGCGGAGCTCAGGACAAGCTTCGCTCAGGATAAACTCCGTCGAAGGGTTGTCGAAGGAAGGAGAACACAATGATCGTGATTGAGGCCTCTATCCTGTCGGCGGATTATGCACGCCTGGGCGAGCAGGCCCGCGAGGCCGAAGCCGCCGGCGTTGACGCCATTCAGATAGACGTGATGGACGGGAGCTTTGTCCCCGACATCACCTTTGGGCCGGGCGTGGTGCGGGCATTGCGCCCGCTGGTGAGCGTGCCACTGGACGTAGACTTGATGATCGTCGAGCCGGAGCGGCACTTGGCGGCCTTTGCAGACGCCGGGGCAGACCGCCTGATCGTGCACCGGGAAGCCTGCACTCATCCCTACCGCGTATTGCAGTCTATCCGC
>Ga0315309_1001686_pt1 | contig 13103 bp, 12 predicted proteins | sample TDP4_MG_FD_203080 | JGI IMG/M metagenome (GOLD analysis project Ga0315309, IMG submission 203080) | Freshwater sediment microbial communities from Lake Towuti, South Sulawesi, Indonesia - TDP4 | ecosystem: Environmental > Aquatic > Freshwater > Lake > Sediment | place: Indonesia: South Sulawesi...
CGCCCTGCTGGAAGGCGTGCCCCGACTGGAGGCCAGCATCTCCCAGTTGAGTAGCACCATCATGGCCAAAGAGGGCGTGGCCCAGGCCATCGCAGATCTGGTGGCCCTTACCGGAGAGCTCAACGACACCTGGGCCAGGCGCGAGGATGTTCTAACTGGCGCTGTGTAGTGAAAATATCTACGATTTTTTAAGGAGGACGACCAATGGCACGTATTTTTGATGTAATTCAGGTTCCCTCTATGGGATCCAAAGAGATCGTGAAGCGGGTGCCCGAAGAAGGCATGGGTGATTTCCGCATCGGCTCGCAGCTCATCGTGGGGCCGGGACAGGCCGCCGTCTTTGTCCGGGACGGCAAGGCCCTGGATACCTTTGATTCCGGTCGCCATACCATTACCACGGCCAACATCCCCCTGCTGGTGAATTTGATCGGCAAGGTTTTTGGCGGCGAAACACCTTTCAAGGCCGAGGTGTACTTCGTCAACATGACCGAGTTCCCCCAAATGGGCTGGGGAACGCGCAATCCCATCCCTATCCGCCATCCAGGTATCGGTGTGGGGGCTTCTCTCATCGTCGCCAACGGCATCTTCAGGATGCGGGTGGCCGACCCTCAACTCTTTGTCGGCGAATTCGCCGCTCGTCAGAGTCTCTACACTACCGACGAGATCCACGACACCCTGCGGACATACGTTGTATCGTCCCTCAAGGATGTGGTGGGAGAACTGGGATTAAAGGGAAAATCGGCTTTCGATCTCCCGGCCATGATTGATGAAGTTGGCGCTGCCGTTCAGGCCAAGGTCAGTGACGAATTTGACAGCATGGGCCTGCGGCTGATAGACTTCAAAGTGGAAGACCTTAACCCCAAGGAAGAATCGGCCGAGACCCTGGCCAAGATGGGTCTCATTGACATGGGCGAGTTGCAAAAGTACCAGTTCGCAATGGCCATGCGTGACATGGCCCAGCAGGAAGCTGGCGCTGGAGGTGGCGCTATGGGGTTGGGGGCAGGTGCCGGCATGGGCATGGGCATGGCCCAGATGATGGCCCAGCAGATGATGCAGGCCCAGCAGGCCCCACAGGCCGCTCCGGCAGCGGCTGCCACCATGGCCTGCCCCAAGTGTGGCCACCAGAATCCTGTCGGGACCAAGTTCTGCAGCAACTGCGGGGAGAAAATCGAAGCCGCCGCGGGTGGCTTCTGCTCCAACTGCGGCGCTCAACTCGCACCGGGCGCCAAGTTTTGCCCCCAGTGCGGGCAGAAGGTGGCCTAGCAGTTCAAGGTGCGACGCACTTGCAGAAGCGCGTCGCACCTGCCTTTAGGTTATGGGACATCCACATTGGGGAGATGTAAAGCGGCATGTTGGAAGACCACCACGAAACCGTCAGGACTTATCGGCAGATCGCTGAAGATTTTGCCCGGCTGCTGGAGCGCGAGCTTGGCAAACAATTGGTTTCGGTTGTGCTCTACGGATCGGTGGCCCGGGGGGATAGCCAGGTTGGCAGCGACATAGATATGCTCGTCGTCGTGGACGCCCCCTCGCCTGAGGAGAGGAAGGCAATCAGGGAACGCATCGTGGATTTGGTGATGGAGTTCGAGAACAGCGGGCTGATGGAGGAACTGTTTCAACAGGGGCACCTGGTGGATCTCGAATACCGGCTGTACACCAAAGAAGAGGCGCAGCGCACCCACCTTTTCTACCTGGATCTGACCCAGGACGCCCTACTTCTCGTAGACCGTGATGGCTTCTTTGCCGCCAAACTGGAGCAGGTGCGGCAGCGCATGCGGGAGTTGGGCACTCGACGGGTCTACTTCGAGGACGGGTGCTGGTACTGGGAACTGAAGCCTGGGATGCAGCCGGGCGAGGTGGTGGAGCTGTGACCAATCACGAATTGATGTGGAGTTGGCTGGAGGAGGCTGAAGACCGCCTGGGTGAGGCTCAGGAACGCTTCAAGGATAAGCGTTTCCACCGCGTGGTGCGTCTCTGCCAGGAAAGCTGTGAGTTGGCACAGAAGGCGCTGCTGGCTTTTTATGGGATGGACGTGTCCAAGGAGCACCACCTGCACAAGCTGATAATCCAACAACCTCCGGTGCGGCAACTACCACCTGAGGTGCAAAGGCGTCTGTTCCAGAGCAGCCAGGAGCTCTCCAAGGACCGTATCCCCTCCTTTTACGGCGGACCGGATGGCACACCACCCCAGGCGCTGTACGATGCAAAGCGGGCCCAGGAGGCGCTGGAACAGGCCCACTTTGTCCTCGAGACCGTCAAGATGTTGATCGAGGCGGCCGGCGGGCGAACTGGACGGCCGGAGGGATAGTACTGTTTGGAGCCTACGGCGTGGTCAACGCCCTGCCTTCTATCGTTGCGATAGTGGCCCAGTGGCGGTGATGGGGGTGCATAACGCTGTAAGTGGAATTCTGGCACGTTACGCGCAAAACCGGCGCGATATGCGCAATGCGGATATCACACCGCAGGCGAGTGATATACGCAATATTGCGTATACTCAGAAGTTAGCCGAAATCGAGCCTCGAGGATGACGAAATGGATGTGTTGCGACGTATGCGACAAGCCATCCGTGAGCAAAGGTACCGCATTAGTTCACATGCCAATGACGAAATGGCCGATGATTTTCTGGAGGCAGCCGATGTTGAGAATGTCATCCTCACAGGCGAGATCGTGCAAAAGTTTACCCACGACCCGCGCGGCACTAGGTATGAAGTGCTCGGCGACACCACTGACTACCGCCGTGCATATGTAGTGTGTCGCTTTTTGTTATCAGGCACACTGTTGGTTATCACAACCTATGTCGAGGAAACAGAAAGGTAAAGTACTGATGAAAGGCGATAAGTGCGAGTTCTGTGAGGGAGAAATGGAGCAGCGGCGCATCCTGGCCCGGTTCCGCTATAAAGGGCAAACGATTTACGTCGAAAATGTGCCTGCTTGGGTTTGCAACAAGTGTGGTGAGGAGTATTTTGACGCACCGGTCTACAAACGCCTTGAGGAAATCGCCCGGCAACGGGAGCGGATTCAGAGAGTTATCTCCTTTCCTCTCGCGGAATTTGACATGGCTATCGCTTGATGACGATAAAGCCAGACTGACTTCGGCTAACACCCGCCTGCCGTCCACGCGCGCCGTGCGTGCAAAGCGCACCTTGCCAACCATCGCCGTTTGCCTTGAAGGGCGCGTCCTCTATCAGTGAGCGCACACGGCGGCAGGCTCAGCCATTTGCCGTAATACCCCAAGTTGAGGCTCTATGAAAAGCAAAGCCATGCTAACGGACTACTTCAAAGCCATCGCCGACGTCACCAGCCAGGGGGATGCCCGAGAGGAGAGCTTCTACTCCTGTCTGGAAACGCTCTTGCAGCAGTTTGCCACATCCATCGGCAGAAGCGAGGTCCACATCACCACCCTCCCCAAGAAGACCGAAGCTGGCAACCCTGATTTTCGGGTGTGGAACGGCCAGGACCGGATCATCGGCTACGTCGAGGCCAAGAAGCCGACCGAGGAAAACCTGGACTACGTTGAATCAACCGACCAGCTCAAACGTTATCGCCAAACGTTCCCCAACCTGATCCTCACCAACCTCTTCGAGTTCCGTCTCTACCGGGACGGGCAACTTGTGGATCGCATTCTGGCGGCCAGACCCTTCGTCCTCCAACTCGGCGTTGTCCCGCCCGTCGAAAAGAGCGATGAGCTCTTTAACCTGCTCGAACAGTTCTTCTCCTTCTCCCTGCCGAAATCCTACACGGCGGAGTCGCTGGCGGTCGAGCTGGCCAAGCGCACCCGCTTTCTCCGGGACGTGGTGGCCGACGAACTGCGAGGAGAGCAGGCGACAGAGCAGAGGATCCTGCTGGGGTTCTACGAGGCCTTCCAGAAGTACCTGATCGCCAACCTCACCCTGGAGGACTTTGCCGACCTCTACGCACAGACGATCACCTACGGCCTCTTTGCCGCCCGCACTCGGGTACCCCCCTCTGATCCCCCCGTAGACAGGGGGAGGCAATTCAACCGCCGGATGGCCTTTGATAACATCCCCCGAACCATCGGCATCCTGCGGGATGTGTTTCAGTTCATCTCGCTGGGCGATCTCCCCAAGCAGCTCGAGTGGATCGTGGATGACATCTCCGAAGTGCTGGCCGTGGCCGATGCCGGCGGCATCCTCGACCGTTTCTACCACGAGGGCAAGGGCAGCGACCCCATCGTCCACTTCTACGAGACCTTCCTGGCCGAGTACGACCCCGAAGAGCGCGAGCGGCGCGGGGTCTACTACACCCCCGAGCCAGTGGTCTCCTACATCGTGCGCTCCCTCCACCGGCTGTTGAAGCAGGAGTTTGGCCGCAGCGACGGTCTGGCCTCCCAGGGCGTCACCCTGCTCGACCCGGCGGCGGGGACCATGACCTTCGTCGCCAGGGCCTGCCAGGAGGCGGTTGGGGAGTTCGTGGACAAATACGGCTCGGGCGCCCGAGAGGGCTTCATCCGCGAGCATATCTTGAAGAACTACTATGCCTTCGAACTGATGATGGCCCCTTACGCGGTGGGGCACCTGAAAATGTCTTTCTTCCTGGAAGAGCTGGGGCACCGTCTGAGCGACGACGAGCGCTTTCAGTTCTACCTGGCCAACACCCTGGAGATGGAGGAACTGGAACAGACACGCCTCCCAGGCATGGCCTCGCTGGCCCAGGAGTCCCGCCTGGCAGGTGAGGTCAAGAAGCGACGCCCCATCCTGGTCATTCTGGGAAATCCGCCCTATTCGGGTCATTCATCCAACCGGGGAGACTGGATTCTGAAGTTGATTGAAGACTACAAGCGGCTGGACGGGAAACCGCTGGGGGAGAAGAACCCCAAGTGGCTGCAGGACGACTACGTTAAGTTCCTGCGCTTTGCCCAGTGGAAGATCGAGCAGATGGGTCAGGGACTGGTAGGCATGATTACCAACCACTCCTACCTGGACAACCCCACCTTCCGGGGCATGCGCCAGAGCCTCATGCGGACCTTTGACGAGATTTACGTCCTGAACCTGCACGGCAACTCCCTGAAGCGCGAGACCTGTCCCGATGGAAGCAAGGACGAAAACGTGTTCGACATCCGGCAGGGCGTGGCGATTGCCTTCTTCGTGAAGACCTCTCCCCCAACCCCCTCCCCGCGTGCGGGGAGGGGGCGAGGGGGTGGGGTCGTGTGCCATGCTGACCTCTGGGGCCTGCGAGAGGGCAAGTATGATTGGCTCATGCACCACGACATGACGACCACGGACTGGCAGGAGATCCGCCCCAAACCGGAGTTCTACCTCTTCATGCCCCGCGACGAGGCCGCGCTGGAACGCTACAACGACTTCGTTCGGGTGACCGAGATCTTCCCGGTGCACAGCGTGGGCATTGTGACGGCAAGAGATAGCTTGACAATCAAGTGGACGCCGGAAGAGGTCTGGACTACCGTTCTGAACTTCTCCAGCATGGATCCTGAACTGGCGCGAGTTGCTTATCGGTTAGGCAAAGATGCTAGGGACTGGAAAGTGAAACTCGCCCAGGAAGACCTGAAAAGCAGCGGCCTGGACAGGCGGAAAATCGTGCCGGTCCTGTACCGGCCTTTTGACATCCGGTACACGTATTACACGGGTAAGTCACGTGGTTTTCACTGTATGCCTCGCCCAGACGTCATGCGCCACATGCTGGCGGGGGAGAATCTGGCGCTGATGACGTGTCGCCAACTGTCCCAGTTGACCTGGGCTCATGCGATGGTCAGCGACCGAATCACCGACGATTGCATGGTTTCTAATCGGACCCGGGAACGCGGCTATCTAATGCCCCTCTACCTCTACCCTGACACCTCCAAGAAGGACCTCTTCAGCGCTCTTGAGCCAGGCGGAGAGAGGAAGCCGAACTTCAGCTCCAAGGTTGTGGCAGCCTTGAAGGCTGCCTATGGAGAAGAGCCGGCGCCGGAGGACATCTTCCATTACATCTACGCTGTCCTCTACGCGGACACCTATCGCGAGAAGTACGCCGATTTCCTCAAGATTGACTTCCCCCGAATTCCCTTCACCGCCGACTTCGAGTGCTTTCAAGCCCTGGCCGCCTTGGGGAAACGTCTGGTGGACCTCCATCTCCTGCGGTCAGAAGAACTCGACCCGCCAGTGGCCCGCTTCCAGGGCGAAGGAGACAACCGCGTCGCTCGTACCCAAAGGCAGGGCTTTCGATACGAGCCCAAGGAAGAGCGCGTCTACATCAACAAAACCCAGTACTTCGAGCCCGTCCCCCTGGAGCTATGGGAGTACCAGATCGGCGGCTATCAGGTGCTGGCCAAGTGGCTCAAGGATCGCCAGGACTGGCGGCTCATCCTGGAGGAGATCAAGACCTACTGCCGCGTGGTGACCGCCATCCAGCGAACCATCGCAGTGCAGGAAGAGATTGACGCGCTGTATCCGGTAGCCGAGACCCCAATCGTCGAAATAGTGGATGGCACATAACACGTCAAGGCCACTACGCCTAACAAAGCATTTATGCTCCACTTCGTTACGAGGCTCCGCCCACATTCGCTTCCGCTACGCTCCAGCGAACGTCGTAAATGCTCAAACGTTAGGCGACATCAAGCGGTCGTGGTTGGGATTATTTATGCCGATTCTCAAGACGATCTGTTCGGCGCCTGAGGCTAAGGAACGGCTGGGGTGACGCCAGATCGCACCAAAAAGGTGCTGACCTGCGGTCGAGTATCCAGGGAGATAGACCATGCGACCCGACGGACGGACTAACGACGAACTGAGACCGGTGGTCATCACACCGGATTACATCACATATCCCGAAGGCTCCGTGCTCATCGAGATGGGGCAGACCAAAGTGATCTGTAACGTCTCGGTGGAGGACAGGGTCCCCCCCTGGCTGATGGGGCAGAACCAGGGTTGGATCACGGCCGAATACGGGATGCTACCCCGCTCCACGCATACGCGCACCCCCCGCGAGACACGAGGCCCCGCAGCGCGCACCCAGGAGATCCGCCGCCTCATCGGACGCTCCCTGCGCGTCGCAGTGGACCTCACCAAACTGGGGGAGCGCACCCTGACCGTTGACTGTGACGTCATCCAAGCCGACGGCGGCACCCGCACGGCGGCCATCACCGGCGGTTACGTGGCCCTGGCTATCGCCTTGAAAAAGCTGATCCGCGGCGGCCTGATCCACGCCAGAGTGATGAAATCGCCGGTAGCGGCCGTCAGCGTGGGGGTGGTGCAGGGAGAGGCGGTGCTCGACCTCTGCTACGAGGAGGACTCTATGGCCGAGGCGGACTTTAACGTGGTCATGACCGCCGAAGGCCAATACGTGGAGGTGCAAGGCACCGCCGAGGGCAGCCCCTTCAGTCGAGCCCAGATGGATGAACTGCTTGACCTGGCGCAGAAAGGGGTCGAGGAACTGTTGGCCCTTCAGAGGAGAGCCCTGAAATGACCAGGAAACAGTGGGCCGTCATCGCTGCCCTGGCCCTGGCTGTCGTCTGCGAGCTGAGCGCCCTGGGGGGATTGGTCGTGTGGGATTCCAACCAACCGACGGCCGCCGTCGAAGTCCCCACGGCCTCGCCAGCGCCGCCCGCAGAGACACCCACACCAACCGCCACATCCCCCCTGACGTCTACCCCTCCTGAGCCCACACCCCCCAACACCCGGGTCTTCACCCGAGAGGAAATCAACGAACCCACCCTGGCCAGGATCGCCGACGAGGTCACCGCCTGGCGGGAGTTACAGCCTTTGGCAGAAGTGGACTTTCAACTGCTGACCATGGCCGAACTGAAGGAGCGCTTCGCCCAATACTACGCCGAAGAAACTACTCCTGAGGACATCGAAAAGATGCGGCAGGCCTACGTGACCCTGGGCCTCCTGGATGAGGACTTTGACCTGGCCGCAGTCCTGGTTGACATGCAGGCCGAGACTATCGCTGGCTTTTACACTCCCGAAGAGAAAAGGCTCTACATTATCTCCGAGTACGAACTGGTCGAGACCGAGCAGAGGATAACCTTCGCCCACGAGTACACCCACGCCTTGCAGGATCAGCATTTCGGCCCGGCCTACCTGATTGAGGTCGAGGGCAATTCCGACCGGGCTTTGGCTGCCCGCTCCCTGGCCGAAGGCGACGCCACCCTGCTCATGGCCATCTACGCCTACGAGAATGTGACCCAGGCCGAATGGGACTGGTTGGCCTACCAGGCGTCGCGTCTGGAAGAGGAGAAGGTAGAAGCCGCTCCCCAGGCCCTGGGCAACGTTTCCCTCTTCCCTTACACCTACGGCACCCAATTCGTGCTGAAGCTCTTCTTTCAAGGGGGATGGGCGGCGGTGAACCAGGCTTACAGCTATCCCCCGCAGTCCACTGAGCAGATCATGCATCTGGATAAATACATCGGCAAGGATGAGCCCCAATCCCTGGAACTGCCCGATCTGGCCTCAATTCTGGGTGAGGGTTGGGAACAATTGGATCGGGACGTGATGGGGGAGTTGGTCACCATGCTCTACCTTGGGGAGCAACTGGACGAGGGGCAAGCCGCCAAAGCGGCCGGGGGATGGGATGGAGACGCTTACGTCATTTTGCGGAATTCCCAGGGGCAACGCCTGCTGGTGGTGCGTTCGGTCTGGGACAGCACCGCTGAGGCCCAGGAGTTTTCCGCTGCCTTCAGCGACTATGTGACCAGGAAGTACGGTGGGACACTGACACCCAGCGCGGAGAAAGCCGCCAGGAAATGGTATGATGCCCCAACGGTCAGCGTGCTCTCCAGCCGGCATGACCAGGAGACGTTGATCGTGGTCGCTCCTGATCGCAGGAGTGCCGAGAAAGTGCTGGCTCAATTCAGCGGTTTTTGACTTCCTCCCACAGGGCATTCAATTCAGTTAGAGACAAATCGGCCAGGTGCTGCCCCCGCTGGCGGCAGAGGTCTTCCATGGCTGCGAAACGGCGGGCGAAGCGGGCGTTGGCTGCCCGGAGAGCGCTCTCGGCGTCAACCTCCAGCCAGCGGGCCAGATTGACCAGGGAAAAGAGCAGATCGCCCAGTTCCTCTTCCCGCTCGGCAGCATCCAACGTCCTCCGCAATTCCTCTATCTCCTCGGCCACCTTGGCCACCACGCCCTCCACATCTGGCCAGTCAAAGCCGACCCGCGCCACCCGCCGCTGATAGGATTGGGCCTGAGCCAGGGCGGGCAGAGTTGGCGGCCCATCGTCCAGCATGGAACCTTCAGCCTTGCCCTTCTCCTCCCGCTTGATCTCCTCCCAGTTGTATGAGACTTCGGCCGCGTCGCTTACCACCACATCGCCAAAGACATGGGGATGGCGGTGTTTGATTTTGGCATTGATTTTTTCGATCACCTGCGCCAGGCTGAAATCGCCTTCCTCCACAGCAATCTGGGCGTGGAGCAGTATTTGCAGGAGCAGGTCGCCCAATTCCTCGCAGAGGGCGTCCATGTCGTCAGCGTCCAGGGCGGTCAACACTTCATAAGTCTCTTCCAGCAAGGTGGGCCTTAACGATTGATGCGTCTGTTCCCGATCCCAGGGGCAGCCGTCGGGGGCACGCAGATGGGCAATGGTCTCTTGAAAGCTCTCCAGGGAACTGATTTCAGGCAGGGGCGGCAGGTAGAGGGTCGTCAGGTGGTCTATTTCGTCACTGCGGTCCAACTCGTAGAGGGGAAGGGCGGTTACTTTCTCTCCGGCGGTTCCTGCTCCGTGCACCAAAACCACCTGATGGTCGGCCGGGAAAAGGTTCATCAAAGTCAGCTTGACGCTACTGGCCAGGTGTCGCCCATACAACTGCCCCACCAGGGTCGGTCGGTCAGGGTTCACAGGAGGATGATGAAGGGCAGCCAGCTCGGTGGCATCCGCTAACTGCAATCCCACCATGGCGTCCAGACCCAGGCAGGTAAGGACTGGCTCGATGAAACTCAGACCTTCAACGATCCGTACCTCCAGCCCTCGCTCCCGGGCCAGGGCCCGGATACGCTGCACCGAGGTCTCACCGACCAGAGGATGGCCTGGCACGGCATAGATCACTCCCTGGGGGCGCTCACCCAGGGCCACTACCTGAGCGGCTATCTCCTCATAGACCTCCGCAAAGTCTGTTTTCTCCTCATAGAGGTGATCGAAGGAGTGAAGGGAGAGGGGAGAGGGCAGAGAGGCCACCGTCGGGTGGCGCTCGGTACGCAGATACACCTCGTCCGCTTTTTCCAACACTTGCCAGGCTTCCAGGGTTAAATGCGCTGGATTGCCGGGGCCTAACCCCAGGATGGTTATTGTCATCTTGTTTAGACTCTTTCAACTTTTTGCTCGCAGCCAATTATAGCACAGTCTGAGAGCGGTAGCAAAGCTTTGCAAAAAATTCTTCTTGTGCAAATTGAGCACCTTCTTAGAGGAATAGCCACATAGAGGCTACTCCTTTTGGTTTCTCTCTATTGAAAACTTACAGCAGGTGTGCTATAATAGTAAATAGCGAAAAGTGCTCCGGGCGGGACTTCCAGTTGCCGCCCCGTTTGCCGACGTTTCCGTATAAGAAAAATTAGGGAAATAATTCCGTATGTTTAGGGATTAGTAAGCGTTCAAGTTCTTTAAACTTTCCCAGAGAGACACGGAAAAGGATTCACTGAGACATCCGAACGGGAGAATCTCAAGTGAAAGCAACGGTTCAGATTTTTCTCTGCTGTGCGCGAGAGGACGAAGAGAAGGTAGAGAAGCTTCACCAAGAATTGTCCGATGCCGGGTTCAAACCCTGGATGGACAAAAAAGACATCCTACCAGGAGAAATGTGGGAGGTTAGTATCCAGAAAGCTATCCAGGGCTCTGATTTCTTCCTGATGTGTCTATCAGCCAACTCGGTAGATAAAAGAGGTTGGATTCAGAGGGAAATTAAACAGGCTTTGGATATTTGGCAGGAAATGTTAGAGGATGACATCTATCTGATTCCAGTAAGGTTGGAAGATTGCGAGGTACCAGAAAACCTGCGTAAATTTCAGTGGGTGAACCTATTTGGAGAGGATGGTTGGACACAGCTAGTGAAAGCCATCCAAGTAGGGATGGAACGTCGGGCAAAAGTACTAACCGATGAAGAGTACTCCCTACTACGGAGAGCGCGTGAAGGGCCTGAATGGCAGAAGCGCAATCTTGAAGAAACTGCTAGTCTTTTCAGCGTATCAGTTTCCCAACTCCAAGATGCTTTAGCAATGCTTGCTTCACGTCATAGGAAGGTACTTGAATTCCGTTATGGGTTAACAACATGGGACGGGGAAAAGAGAACTTACGAGGAAATAGCGCAAGATTTTGGCGTGCCTACTCGGAGAATTAGAGAATTAGAACAACAAGGCCTGGTCAAATTGAAACAGGCACTATCCCTTAGGCTGCGACAGAGTAGCCCGTAGCCGCCCCAATCCCAGGGCGGCTTTGCTTTTGGGCCATTGGTCAAGAGAGCGTGAAAGGTGCTGCTATCGGTTGTTCAAGTTCAAAAGAGTATTGACTAGCAATCCTTGATATGGTATGATAGATATGCTGTAACGTGTGCTTTTTCGGATACTTTCTTTGGTCTTCAAGGAGCGGGTAGGGAACCATGAACATCAACCTCACCCGACAACAACTGGCAATCTTGGGGGGCTTGCTTTTGACGGGATACCTTGTGTTTTGTTGCTTTGGTTACATGGTGGGTAGGGAGACTGCACCCGCACAAGCCCCTGCCCCGCCCCAGCCAGCACGTGTAGAGGCGACCGCACCCGCCCCGACGGTGACGCTCGTTCCGACAGCGACGCCGAAGCCCACACCCACCGCCGAGAGGCCGACGGTTGACACCGTGGAATGGACGTGGTATGAGAGCCAAACCGGTGATTACATCTATGTGGACGGCGTGGTCAAGAACGTGTCTGACAGGCCCGTCTCCTGGGTTGAACTTCACATCGAATTGCGTGACAAAGACGACAAACTCCTGGCTACCGATTCGGGCTACATAGATGCCGACAGGCTCAATCCAGGCCAAGAATCCACGTTCAAGCTCATGACGCGCAACATGCCGGGGACGGAGTGGGTTGTGATAAAAAGCATATCGTGGCAATAGCGCCCGCAACCCGACAAAAAGAGCCGCACCAGGAGGGCGGCTTTTTTTGGCCCACCTACCCTGCCTCAGATTCATCGCCACTTGCACCCGGATCGCTCCCAGCGGTCGCGAATTTTCTTACCAATTTCTAACTTCTGCCCCATATCCTAAGCGCCAATTTAGTCGGTATTTGAGGAGGGAGATTCAGCCTATCCTATTACCCGTTGATAAGGTTCAAGAGTATTGAACTCCCATTTCGTGAAATCTGGAACGCGCAGCTTGTCAATCTTGCCTGGGGAGGTGAGGCATGGTTAGATGCCCGAATTGTCAGGCGAAACATCCAGAGAACACTCTCTTCTGCCACGAGTGTGGATTCTATCTTCTAGCAGGCGATGAGGAAGAAACGGCCCCCCTGGCTGTCAGTGAGGTGACCTGGATGGAAAGAGAAGAAACGAGCGAGGCTCTTGAAGGGGAGGTCACCTCCCCCTTGAGCCTCAGGCTGACAATACCAGAAAGCGGGCGCGATGTGGGAGTGCCTTTTGCAAAAGAAGTGAACATCGGACGCCTAGACCCAGCCAGCGCCAGCTTTCCAGACGTTGACTTGACCAGCGACGGTGGTCTGGAGAAAGGAGTCTCCCGTCGTCACGCCAAGATCATCAAACGGGGAGATGAGGTTCTCATCAAAGACACAGGTAGCATAAATGGAACTTTCCTAAACGGTAGGAAGCTGAAGCCCTATTTCCCTCAGGTGCTAAAGAGCGGTGACGTGTTACAACTGGGTAATCTCGCATTACGGGTTAGCTTCAGGTAGCGGCACTAACGTCCTACGTAAATTGGTACCATTGCTCAGCTAGTCCGAAAGCCCTCGCGCCCCTTCACCCCTTTGTGAAGGGGGGCAATATCGAACCAATAACAGAACCCTATCGGCTGATAGGGTTCTGTCTTGCTTGCGGAGTTTGGCTGTTTGTAAGCTATCTGTGCTGTTTTACTAGATGTTGGAAACGATGTTGCTGAAGACGTTGCCGACGACAGGGCCTAGCAGGAGCAGAATAGCGATAACAACGATAGCTACCAAGACAAGAATCAA
>Ga0315309_1001691_pt1 | contig 13072 bp, 11 predicted proteins | sample TDP4_MG_FD_203080 | JGI IMG/M metagenome (GOLD analysis project Ga0315309, IMG submission 203080) | Freshwater sediment microbial communities from Lake Towuti, South Sulawesi, Indonesia - TDP4 | ecosystem: Environmental > Aquatic > Freshwater > Lake > Sediment | place: Indonesia: South Sulawesi...
TACTACCTCAGAACTGGACCACAGACAATGAGCAAACCTGCCGGTTACTGGCTGCATTGATCCATCAAGCGGATAAATTGAATACTTACATCACACCGGGGCTGAGGATCATCGTTTTCCTTCGTAATGATATCTTTGACGTAGTGAAATTAAGAGATCCGGAAATAGATAAGAGGTCTAAGGACATCATTCAGTGGAACAAGACTTTGTTAGAGGAAGTGATTGCTAGAAGAATCGCTGACGCTAAGGGATTTGAGCTCGTAGATCGCGCAATGAGAAAGGCCTGGTATGAGATATTCTGTAGCCAGGTAGGCGAGGAAGATACAATCTCCCATATTATCAATCGCACCTTGTTACGCCCTCGAGATGTTCTGCAGTTCTGCAATAGGTGTCTAGAAGAGGCTCAGAACCAAAGACACGATTATATCCAAGAAGATGATATTCTGAATGCCGAAGGATCCTACTCAGAAGATAAAACCCTTGACTTAGTTCGAGAGTACCAAATCAGCCATCCAGATTTGATAGAGCTACTGTGGCTCTTTAGGGGACTTCCCGAAGAGATAGAAGAGTTGAGAATTACTGAAATAATTAAGAACGCTCAAAGTAGCCCTGAAATACTAAAAGACGCCGGTGGATGGATCAATAACTACAGTACAGAGCGACTTATTGGGTTTTTGTACGACATAGGTTTTATTGGCGTGAAATCCAAGGGTGGAGGCTTTGTATATAGTTATGACACGTCTCTTGAGAACGCCACGTTGGATGGTCTGCAAATGGTTCCGTATGAAGTGATCGAACGAATGACTTTCACTTTGACGATGAGCGGTGTGTGGAATTGGCTCAAACAGTCACTTGGTCTTAGAAAACCGGCCGTTAAAGAACAGCGCATCTTCAGTGTCCATCCCGCCTTCAGAAAGCATCTTCGCATCGGGTAAGGTTGAGACCGTGCCATCTCCTTTACAAGTTGTCTTTTATACAAAGAGCTGTTCTAATCACCGGGCGGCCCGGGCGCTGCTGGCGCTCCACCGGGCCCGACCCAAGACTGTGACGGAAGAAGTGGCTTACCACTACGAACAGGCCGGCGATGTCCAGGCGGTGACATACCTGACGCGAGCCGCCCAACAGGCCGAAGAACTGTTCGCTTACCACCACGCCACGGATCTGTACAGCCGCGCTCTGACTTTGTATCGCGTCTATCTGGCCGATGACCTGGCCAGCCGCTTCGATTTGCTTCTGGCACGGGAGGCGGCTCTGGACCGGCAGGGACGGCGGGCCGAGCAGGCAGACGACGTAGCGGCACTGGTAGAATTGGCTGAGGCCCTCAGAGATACCCGCCGGCTGGCCGTGGCCTGCGTGCGCCAGGCCGGGTTCTTTACCTACACCAGACAGTACGCAGAGGCGCGTCAGGCCGGCGAGAAGGCGTTGACTCTATACCGTAGGGCTGGTGACAGGGTCGGCGAGGTCAAGGCCCTGCGCGAACTTGGCTTCCTGCACTGGTCGGCGGACGACTATGGCACAGCGCTGAGCTATGGGCGTGACGCGCTACAGTTGCACTGGCGCTTGGGAGACGTGGAGGGGGAGGCGACGGCCTTACACAACCTGGCCGAAATCTACCGTAGCCTAGGCAGCCCCCGGCAGGCTCTGGCGCAGTACGAGAGTGCGTGGAGCCTTCACTGGGCGCGTCAAGACCGGCAGCGCCAGGGTCTGACGCTCTATGGCATGGCCCACGCTTTGCGTCAGTTGGGCGACCTCGATCAGGCCTTGACTCGCTACCAGCAAGCTCTAGCCCACTGCCAGGCTGCCGGCGACCGGCTGATGACCTCGCGGGTCCACCATGCTCTGGCCGGTTTGCAATGGGAGGTCGGTGCGTTGGACCAGGCGCTCGATCAGATGCACCAAGCGCTGAGCATCAGCTAGGAGATCGGTTACGGCCCTGGCATTGCTCACGGCTTGCTCGCCCTGAGCGACATCCAAACCCGGCGCGGCGAATGGAACGTCGCTCGCGAACATCTCCTGGAAGCGATGACCTAGCTGAGATTGATAGAGGATCAGGCCGGGCTGGCCCAGGCCCAGACCCGACTGCGTGCGCTGGAGAGGGGCTCGCCCGAGGCGATGGATTCGCCTATGGCCAAAGGCTGGGTCAGGAGCCACGTGGCCCTGGCTGAGGGCAAAGTCTACTGCGAGTTCGAGTCGCCGATGGCCCAGCAGCGGTCGTAAAGTGATTGGTGACTCTTTTCGAGGGACACATGACCATAGACAAAGCGCTCTTGCGTAAGGCACTGGCCCACTACCGCGCCTGGAACGAGGACGTGTTTATGGATCGCGTTCTACGGGCCGGTGAGCAAACCCCAGCCGAGAAATGGCAAGCTTATCAGGAGCTGATGTCATTTGGCTTGAAAATCAGACCCGCACCAAGCATAAGGCAACAGCGGCGGACCATGGGGGATTGGGAGACTTACTACGCCCGCATCAGAAAGTTTGAAGAAAGGAGACGGCTTTGTGGAAGAGAGAATTCAGATAGCGCTGTCTAAAGCCGTCGAGTTTCTTGAAACACAAGGCTATCGCTATGCGGCTATCGGGGGCATTGCCAATCAGGTCTGGGGCACGCCACGCTTCACACAAGACGTTGATCTCAAAGTGTTCGTTCCTGACATGGAGTATCCCGCCGTGCGAGCTGCCATCCGCATTGCCTTCCCCGAACGCGGGCGCCCTCACGTCCCGGAGAACCCATTGATTGTAGACGTGAACATCGGCGGAATCATCGTGGACTTTTTGTTGGCTATACCCGGCTACGAGGAGCAGATTGTCACCCGCGCCGTTCGCCGCCAGTTGGGCGACTTGGAGGTTTGGATCTGCTCGCCGGAAGACCTGATTATCCAAAAGGCCGTGGCCGGGCGGGCCAAAGACTGGCAAGATATTGAGGGGATTCTCATCGAACAACGAGGGCAGCTCGACCTGGACTATTTGGAAGACTGGCTGTCGCAGTTTGCCGAGGCGCTGGAACAGCCGGAGATTGTCGCCCAGTATCGTGACATTCAGAAGCGCATCGCGACTGTGCTGGCGCAGACCCAGCAGGGAGAGGCATGAAACGAATCCTGACGCGAAAGGAGGTGTGTAGCGGCTGCCGGGCCTGTGAAGTGGCTTGCGTGGCCCGCCATGACGGCCGGTTTGGTACGGCCATGGCCCGCATCAAAGTGACCAAGATCGAACCCGTGGGGTTAGATGTTCCTAACGTCTGCCGCCTGTGTCAGCGACCGGCTTGCGTGGCTGCCTGTCCGACGGAGGCCCTGTACCGAGACGAAATCATGAGCGTGGTCCGGGTAAAGGCCATGGACTGCATCGGCTGCTCAGCCTGCGTGGATGAGTGTCCCTTTGGGATGGTGATGCTGCATCCAGAGACAGACCTGCCGTTGGTCTGTGATCTGTGTGACGGGGACCCGGTCTGTGTGAAGCGATGTGCCACCGGAGCGATTATCTACACCGATAAAGGTGTTATCGCCCGCGAGAAGCGGCACTATTGCGCCACAGGCGGGAAAAGCGACTATGGCGGGGCAGGCGCTTGATGAGGGGGGCGCACTATGAACGGTTACGGTGGTAGCATTTTGCGTGTGAATCTCAGCGACGGCAGCATCCACCGTCATGCCACTGAGGAAAACCTGGCCCGCCTCTTTCTGGGAGGACGGGGACTCAATGTCAAGCGCCTTTGGGATGAAGTGCCCGCCCACACCGATGGCCTCTCGCCGGAGAACAAGTTGATATTCGGCGTAGGTCCCCTGGTGGGGACATTGTTCCCAGGGGGTGCCCGGTTCAACGTGACGGCCATGTCACCCCAGACTGGCATCCTGGGCGATTCCAATGCCGGTGGTTTCTTTGGACCTGAATGTAAGTTCGCGGGCTACGATCAGATCATCATCGAGGATAGAGCTGAGCACCCTGTCTACCTGTGGATCAGAGGTGCAGAGGCGGAGTTGCGCGACGCCCGCGACTTGTGGGGGCGGGACGTTTGGGAGACCACCGAAGCCATCTTGGAGGAACTGGGAGACCGGGATATTCAGGTGGCAGCCATCGGGCAGGGGGCAGAGAATGGGGTGCGCTTTGCCGGGGTGTTCGCCAACCTGGTGCGGGCCGCGGCACGGACGGGCATGGGCACCGTCATGGCCTCGAAAAACCTCAAGGCCGTGGCCGTGCGCGGCACTCAACTCGTACCGGTGGCCGACATCGCCCGTTTCACCGAGATGATCGAGCGGCTGGATGAGATCATCTACAATCATGCCGAGTATGACATCCGCGTGCGGTTGGGCACTACCAAGCTGATCACCGCCCTGAACAAGATTGGCGGCATAGCTACCCGCCACTTCCAGACCGGTCAGTTCGAGTACGCCGACCAGGTCAGTGGCGAGGCCATCGAGGCCCAGTACAAAATCAAGAGCAAGGCCTGCTTCGCCTGCACCATTCCCTGCAGCCGCTTTCTGGTCGTGAACGACCCACGTTTTCCCGATCTGCGTCTGGAAGGTCCCGAGTACGAGCCGCTGGCCGGATTCACCTCCCGCATCGGCAACGGCGACCTGGCTTTAGGTTTGAAATGCATTGATATGGCCAACCGTTACGGTTTGGACGCCATCGCTTTGAGCGAGTGCATCGCCTGGGCTATGGAATGTTATCAGCGTGGTATCCTGTCTCGTGAAGAGGCCGATGGCCTGGACCTGACCTGGGGCAATGGGGAGACCATCCTGACCCTCATCGAGAAAATCGCCCAGCGGCAGGGTTTCGGTGACCTGTTGGCCGACGGCGTGAAGAAAGCCGCCGAGCATATCGGGCGCGGTTCCGAAGAACTGGCCATGCATGGCAAGGGGCTGGAGGTGTTCCAGGCCGATCCGCGGAGCATCAAAGCCTATGCCCTGGGTAACGCCGTGGCCAGCCGTGGAGCGGATCACTTGCGGTCGGAGCCGTGGTTCGAGTTCTCCGAAGACCCTGAGGAAGGCATCCGCCGCTACGGTATCCCGGAGACGGCCTTCCGCCTGGAATACAAGGGCAAGGGGTTGGTGGTCAAGCACTTTGAGGAGATGGCCGCCATCGCTGACGCCACCGGGGTGTGCAAGAATACCTACAACAATATGGAAGTGCTCAACTGGGAAGAGACAGCTGAGTTGCTCAACGCGGCTACTGGCTGGGAGTTGAGCGGCGAGGATGTGCGGCGAATCGGTGAGCGCATCGTCAACCTGGAGCGAGCTTTTATCGCTCGCGAGGGCATAACCCGCGCCGACGATATCCTGCCCCGTCGCTTCCTAAAAGAGTCCCTTGGTCCGCCGACCAGCCCCTCGGCTGGAGCGGTGGTCGAACTGGACACCATGCTGGACGAGTACTACCGGGCACGGGGATGGGATGTGGAGACAGGGCTGCCGACCCGGGCCAAACTGGAAGAACTGGGGCTGAGCGACGCTGCCGAAAAACTGGCTGAAAGGAGTATAGCAAATGAAAAAGAAAATCCTGCACAGTGACCGCTGGCCTGAACCTAAAGGGCCGTACTCGGCGGCCTTGACCCTGGACCATCTTTCGGGCTTTATCATCCCTGGCATCTTCACCCCGCTGGCATCCTCATCCTCCATGAGCCTTTCGTCTTTCAGACAGCCATCAATGCCGCGCTGGTGCTGGGCGGCGTGGCCCTGACCCAGCGGGCCTACAGGGCGCCACTTGACAATCGTTGCCCCTTGGTTTACAATGATTCTGCCCAACTAATAGGCAGAAAGCGGGAAGAGCAAAGGAGGCATAAGATGTTAAAAGCAAGGTGGAGCGGCTACGAGATTGATTCCTCGGAGGCCGCCTACGAGGTGCGCGCTCCCCGGCCTGAGGAACTGGGCACCCTGGTTCGCAGTTTCCTTACCTCAGGCTACTTCGCCAGGTCCTACTATTCTCTCTTCGAAGAACCCCTGGAACGCCTGCGCGACTTTGTCGCAGAGCGCAGCGACCCGAAAGACAAACTGGCGGCCAAAGCTTTGAAGCAACTGAACAAGCAGATTGCCAAATTCGATCCCAGCAGTTGGCGGGCCCCACGCATCGGTGTACAGACTATTGAGCCCATCCTCAATTACGTGGGCGCGCATCGTCAGGAACTCCTCGAGGACCAGGTCTTCCGCTTCGAACTCATGGACGAGCAGAAAGAGATGTACGAGGATTACGATTACGAGTTCGAGGTGGGCCAGGAGATTGACGAGTCGAGCTTTTACTCTGAGGATGAGATTCCTTTTGACGGGACGGTCCTCTACCTGGGCTGCAATGTGGTGAAAGCCAGCCAACTGACGCCAGCGGAGCAGAAGAAGGCCCGGCGAATTGCCCGAGGGGCGGGGAAGAGGATGGACGAGTTCGGTGGGCCGGGTATGTTCGGAGAGAGTTGGGCCGACATGCTCGAAAGCGACCTGGAGCGCTCGATGAACGTTACCCTGCGGGTGCGCCTGAACCCCGATGCCACCCTCAGCATCACTGGTCGCTGGATGGAAGATGGGCAGTTTCTTCACGATTATTACGCCTATCTGCTTGACCAGGCTGCTGAAAAGGCCGGGGCCAAGCTTACCACATACGTTCTATGATGACTACTCTGTCCCCACACACCATCATCCGTCCCGAACCAGACGGTGCGTTGCTCTTTCAACAAGAGACGGCCGAGACGGCATTGCTGGACCTGGAGGGCCTGGACACGCTCTACTTTCTGCTCAAGGGCGGCTTGCGGGAGTATCCTATCTTTTTCGTCAAGTACCTGCGCAGCCAACAGTTCGTTGTGCCTGGTCCATCTGACGGCGCCCTGGAGACGGTGGAACGAGTGCGCGATTCGGCCCGGCAGACCACTGCCCCACCCCGCTCCCTGGCCGCGCCGGAGACCATTCACTTCTCGGTCACCGGCCGCTGTGACCAGGCCTGCACCGGCTGTTTCTACTCGGCCCGGCCGGGTTCGGCAGTAGCAGCCCAGGACACTCCCTGGTCCTTATTCGAGAGGGTGGTCCTGGAAGCGGAGCAGGCGCGGGTTTTCCAGATCGCCCTGGGCGGCGGTGAGCCCTTGTTGCATCCCCGCCTGGTGGACATGGTGCGCCTGGCCCGTGAGCACAGCGTCGTGCCTAACCTGACCACCAACGGCAACCTCCTCACGCGGGAGATGGCCTGCGAGTTGAAAGAGGCCGGGCTGGGCCAGGCTCAAATCTCTCTTAACGGGGCCGCCGAGGCCGTCAACGCCCGGACCCGCCCCAACTTTGCCGCCACGATGCAGGCCATTGAGAACTGTCGAGCGGCAGGGTTGCGCTGGGGCCTGAATTTCCTGGTGACACGGGGCAACCTCACCGCACTCAAGGCGGGGATAGAGCTGGGGCGTCGCCTGGGCGCGGCCTCGGTCAATATCCTGCGCCCCAAGCCACCCACCACTGCAGGAGATTGGCTGGAGAGGGAATCGCCGGACGGAGCCGGGTATCGGGCCGTGCAAAAGGTGCTGCGCAAGTTCAGGGTCACAAGTTCGAGGCTGCGACCTGAAACCTCGAACTCCAAACCCCAAACCCGCCTCACCCTCGATGCTTCGCTTTCTTTCCTGCTCACCGACCAGCCGCCTGACCACCTGTATCGCAGCGGGGTCTGGGGTTGCTGTGCCGCTCGCAAGTTCGTCACCGTCACCCAGGATGGGGCGGTGCTGCCGTGCAGCCACGTGCGCTGGTCCGATGTGGGCGAGGGCGATTTTATGCGCGCCTGGTGGCAGTCAGAGGTCTTCGCCTGGTTCAGAGAGCAGGAAGAGGTGATGCGGGGGCCTTGCCGCGCCTGCTCCTATCTAGAACTGTGCAAAGGCTGCCGGGCGGTGGTGATGGCTTTCGGCGGCGATTTTGCTGAAAGTGACCCCCACTGCCCACTCCGAGGGGGGCGGCCCCAATTCATCAGGGTACACCGCAAAAGTGTGGGCGGAACCTAGGGCAAGATGGCCTGTGCCGCAATAGTGGCGCATCTCGCCCTACAATTGCCACTGTTGCGCCACTGTTGCGGTACAGGCGGTACAGGCCACAGTTCTGCACTATACCTAATTCACCACCCCGGCTTGAAATTTTGAGCGTTTTATGGTAGAGTTAAGTAGGTCCAGCCTGACAGGAGAAATACGTAGAACACAACCAGCCAGAGCTCCAACGTGACAGGGGTCTGTTAGCCGCACCTGTACCGCAACAGTGGTAAAAGGGACACGGGGGATGGGTGAGAGAATACTCCTGGTGGACGATAGCCCAGACGTAACCCAGATTTGTGCTCAGATTTTGAGCGATGAAGGGTTCGAAGTGGATGTAGCCCATCGGGGTCGCCAAGCGCTCAGCATGTTGAAAGAAAAGGGCGACTACGATGTCCTCATCGTGGATTTCGCCCTGCCTGACATCAGCGGGTTGGACTTGTTGCACTCTCTGGAACGGGACATACCCGCCATCCTCATCAGCGGTTATTTGAGTGAGAAAGAGATGGACACTATCTCGCGCCTGGAAGGTCTCGCCTTCTTGAGAAAACCCTTTCCCATCACCGCCCTGGCTGCGGCGGTGAAACGAGTTCTGCGAGAGCAAAAGCTCCGCTGAAGAAACACTCCACACATAAAAGAAAGCCGCCCAAACCAAGGGGCGGCTTTTTATTGATGGCGCCCCTGAACTAAAGCAGCGGCGACTTGATTTTGGATGCAATGTTAAATCAGGTTAGTACTTTAAGCCCATTGACTTTTGGGCGGAGGAAGTGTATTATAATATCGCCAGCTTAATGAGCTATTAAATCTTGGGCATTGCTTAATGAAAAGGGATTGTTGGCTGCTGTTATGCGAGATCCCAAACGTCGCTCTCTTGTTTGCTCAGGAAGACGATGCCTATGAGGACCACCAGAAAGCTGTTTCCTGTGCAAACAAAACAAAGGGAAGCGGCTTTTTCTCGTATTATGTTAATAATACATCTATAACAACAGCGTGCCGTACTGGTGGCAGAAGACCAATGAATAAATCCTTATTTGCTAAAACAATCTGCATCGCGGTGCTTTCAGTAATTTGCCTCTCCATTCTACCCATATATGGACATAGGCTACCCGTATATGGACAACCTGACGACACCCCGGCCAGACAGGCTCTCATGCCCAGCCTGGACGTGCTTATACTGGTGGATGAGTCCGAGACTATGTGGAATCATACCGACACAGCGAGCAAAAGAGTTCAGGCGGTGAATCTGTTCATTGACCAGTTGAGTGCTTCGACCCAACCAGGGGTCAGACACCGGGTGGGCATCATCGCTTTTGGTACAGAGCCGAGGGTCATCCCCTGGACTTTTCTGGACAGCAAGGATGACGCCGAGAGAATCAAGCGGGAGTACCGGGCAGTCCACGATGCCATAGGCAACTCTGACTACACCGACGTCAATAAAGCCCTGGCTAAGGCTCTGGAGCTCATGGAAGCGGAACATGACCCAGACCGCAAGCCAGCTCTAATACTGATCTCCGACGGCCAGCCAACCCGCCGTTCTCCCCCGGTGAATGAAGAACAGGGGTGGGACGTGGTTTACGCCTACCTGCTGGAGACGCAAAGGCTCATGGACGAGTTCAAAGCCGTGTCATACAGCGGTGACCTGTGCCCGGCGGACGGCGGTATGCCCTTATATACCCTGACTGTGGGCACCGATGTCTTGCTACAGAGGGGCAGGTCAACCCCAGAATTTGTCGAATTGTACAAAAAGTTCTGGCAAGCGTCAGCCGATTCGACGAAAGGTTACTACGAAACGGTTACTCCCCTTGATGAAATCGGCTCTGCGGTCACGGAGGTGTTCGCCAGGTTGCTGTGCGGTGTGGTCCACTCAAAAAGGCTCGAAATCGAGGAGGTCCGGGAATTCGCGTACACCGTTGAAGAGAAGTACTTCCAGATCTTTTTCACCATTTCTGGCAAGGACAATCCCGCCATCAAGGCCAAGGTGTTCAGACCTGGCCAGAAGGAACCTATTCAGCCAGGGGACAAGGGCGTGGAATGGAGAGAGGACGTGGAGTACGAAGTATGGAGCGTCGAGCGCAGCGAACCCTGGGCCGGCACCTGGCGGGTCGTGCTCAAAGGGAAGGGCAACGCCTATTTCAGCTACGTCCTTTTCTCCTCATTTTCGATAGAGGTTCAGCAGCCATCTCACGGCGCTGCTCTGCCCACAGGCAAACCGATAAAGATAAGGGCTCGGGTCATCCAGAAAGGCGAACAACCCGCTGCTGTCGCGGTACGAGATTTCAAGGTCTCGATCACCAAGCCGGATGGCACAGAAGAGCAGCTCAGCCTTGAAGAGCGGGATGGGGTCTATGTGGGCCGCTTTGACGACACGGACCAGGAGGGCGAATACGGGTTGACTTTCAACGCCACGTTGTGGGATGGGACGAAGGTGTACGAGTTTACGAAGGTTGAAATCTTCCTGTCGCCCTGGATGGAGTGTCTGAAACCTGTGGAGGGCTCAGCCTATGAATCTGATGAGCCCATCCCTCTGGAGGTCAGGGTCCACCTTGCGGGGGGCGCTTCCCCGATAGATGTCGAACTGAAAGCGGCGCTCCTGAAGAAGGGTGAGATTGCCGGGGAAACGGGTCTGGATTGCATGGGGACGGGGGAGAGCAACGTGCTGGCCTGCAGTGGGCAGTTCCAGCCTGGCTACGACCCTGGGGCTTATGTGATCAACGTGATCTTAGACGCTGCTCTGCCGCCGGGGATACCCGTTCATGACCATTCAACGGTTGCCATTACCATTGTGTCGCCCTCTCCGACGGCCACTCCAACTCCTACCCTGACCCCGGTCCCGCCGACGCCGACGGCAACCGAAACGCCCACTGCTGTTCCCACTCCATCGCCGACGGGAACTCCTACCGACACTCCTACCCCGCTGCCTACGGCCACCCCTACTGCCACACCAACCCTGCCGGAGGCGCTGGCTGGGGCGGCATTATCCAACCCTCTTCAATGTTTGCTGTGCGTGTTTGCTGCCATCGCCTTGCTTTTGTCCATCCTGTGGATGGTGCTGAGGAGGGAGAAAGAGAGGCGACAAGAATCGGAGCATTATGACCACCTGAAGCGCCTGCTCGAGCTCGAACGCAGGAATCTCTGGAGGTTAGAGGAGAGAAAGTCGGCGTATGGGCCAATGAATGCACCGCTCGAATTGCTAAACGAGATTGATGTGGTCAGGAAAGAGATTGCCAGACTCGAGAGAGAGTTGGGGCGAGGCAATGGGACGTAGGGCGGCGGAGCTTTGGTCGTCGGATCGTGCTTAGAGCCTATCCGAAAACTCTAGCTGCTCTCGCTGGACCACAGTCCAGCGGCGGACTGTGGTCCGCCTTGAGCAGGTTTTCGGATAGATACTTATATCCTTAAGCCAGGCCCTCTTCCGCTTTATAACGAGCGATTTGCTCCCGGATGGCGTCGCGCTCACTGATGGCCTTCTGGACCGGACCGGCCAGCTTTTCCTCCCAACCGCCCACCATTTCGGCCAATTTCCCCAGGAAAGCCTCCAGGGGGTCCAAGAGTCCAGTCACGATGGGGTCTATCAAACCGGCCTTGAGGCCCTTGCCCTCCTCTTCGGAGAACCAGTCACGGCGTAAGGGTTCCAGCAGTTTGGCGTTGATGCCCTCTGCGGCCTCGGGGATGCTGGTCACAATGTCATCAATGCGGTCGAGGGTGACCCTGATCTTGTCACCGTAGCCGAAGGGCAACAAATCCAGCACAAAGTCGAAAAAGCTCCCCAGGGCCTTGGTGATGGGTTGGGCTTTTTCCAGCACCCTCTCTATGGCATCTTCCAGGGCCTGCAACTTGTCGGCGAAGGCCGAGACCACCCCTTCCGTCCACTCGATACCAGCCCGAATGGTTGGGAAGGCTTCCTCAAAGTCCAGGAGAAGTCCTTCGACGGTGTCCAGGCTGGCTTTGATGGCCAGGCTGCCGCTCTCCACCCCCTCGAGCAGCAAACCCACAGCCGCCACGCCGCTGCTCACGATGGCGTCCAGTCCGATCTTCTCCAGGTTCTCGTAAAGGGCCAGCAGCCCCTTCAGCTTGAGGGCTTCGGCAGTTGCTTCCAACTCGGCCGCCGTGCGCCCGGCGGCTGTGCCCGTCTCCCAGGCCACCAGGCTCCCGCCAGCACCCACGGCTAGGCCAGCTACTCCCCCGACCAGAGCCCCCTGTAGGAAGCGCCGCCGGGTCATCCCCTCTGCGGCCAGCGCCTCCCTGTCAGCCTCCACCCGCTCTGTGAGCTCGTCGAGCTTTAAGAGGGTCTGATAATCGAGGGCCTGTAAACGCTGGTTGATGCGTTCGATTACTCGCCCACGCCTGCTGGCGCTGAATTCAGTTTCCATTGTCTTTCACTCCTTTTATTACAATCGCGCTTGTCATTCTGAGGAGCGGAGCGACGAAGAATCTCGTTTGTTGGGACAAATTGCACTGTAGCAACGGGATTCTTCGCTCCCTTCGGTCGCTCAGAATGACATTTCGACTGAAGTACGGTTGTAGATTATCAGAGTTCAAATAGATCATGCTTGCGGAACCACAAATAGTGATCGGACATGAAAGCCAGGGGCTTTTCGGCCAGCGTAAAGTTCTCCGATAAGGTCGAAAGGACCCCGTCCAGATTCTGGGCTCTGGCGACCTCGTGCTCAGCCGCCCGTTCGTAGAACGCCTTCCCTTCCTCCTCGTAATCCTCTATGCTCCTCCGGTTCTGGCCCATGACCCTTGGCCGTACCTTTCTACTCAGGGGGTAGCGATACTGGGCTTCGATGTGTTCTGGAAACATGCCGGCAAGAAATAGACAGACGTCTGCGATGCGCTTGTAAAACCGAAACCGATGGTCTTCATCAACAGCCTGGCAGTATCTGATCAGGCTGTCTACATTAAAGTCATTGAACCGGTACTTGCGCCAGACCCCTTTTCTCACTCGAACGGGCAGAGTAAAGCTCTCGATGCGAGTGAACGAGGCGAGCATCTCCGCCAGGTAGTCGCGAATCTGCTTTCGACTCAGCAGGTCCACCACCCTGTCTGAATCGAAAACAGCTACCCTTTGGAGGTGTCTCCTCTCGACCGTATAGGTTTCTTTCTCCAGGT
>Ga0315309_1001692_pt1 | contig 13071 bp, 17 predicted proteins | sample TDP4_MG_FD_203080 | JGI IMG/M metagenome (GOLD analysis project Ga0315309, IMG submission 203080) | Freshwater sediment microbial communities from Lake Towuti, South Sulawesi, Indonesia - TDP4 | ecosystem: Environmental > Aquatic > Freshwater > Lake > Sediment | place: Indonesia: South Sulawesi...
CAGGTATTTGGAGGCGTGAACTAGTTGATGAGGTTCATTATGTGAGTCCTAAGGAGGGTGAGGAGACTGCACGGCTGCTCACGCTTCAAGAGGGAATTTTTGTTGGGCCTAGTTCTGGTGCCATCTTCCATGTTGCCATGAAGAAGACGAGAGAGATTGAGAAGGGTGTCATGGTTGTTATGGCTCCAGACGGTGGCGAGAAATACCTGAGCACGACTTTGTGCGACCCTGTTCTCTGCCTCGAGTGCGTTAGGAAGTATGGGATTCAGTGCTCCTACAGAGACGGTAGACCTATATTGAAGGTTCCATCTTCGATTGGAGAGCAAGTTTCTCCGTAAAGAGTGCAAATTCTTTATTGTTTGTGAGGGCATTAGTGAACGGGTAGAGGAGACCGAAGGCTTTGAGACTCTGCTTGTTGAGTGACGGCTTTTTCACCCTAGATAAGAGTTTGGTTGTGTACATGAAGTACATGGGTGAACCGTATGAGGCTGCGTTGAAACCGTTGCTCATCATAACTGAAAAAGAAAGGGTTTTGGTTGACACGGGAATCGGCGAGTTGCCAGAACCTCATAAAAAGTTCTTTCCCTTGAAAAGGAAGGCAGATGAAACGTTAGAGGCGCAGTTGATGAAGCACGGTTTGAAGCCAGACGACATTGGCGTTGTCATTAACACGCACTTGCACTTTGACCACTGTGGCAACAATAGACTGTTTAAGAAGGCTCGTTTTGTTGTGCAAGAGGATGAGTTGCAGTATGCGTATGAGCCTGAGAGGTTTCAGCAAGCCGCCTATGTTAGAGAGTTATTTGATGTGAAAGGACTGAATTATGAGGCAGTTCGTGGGCGCCTTCGGGTTTGTGAGGGTGTGACTGTCATGCGCACGCCTGGTCACACGATTGGGCATCAGTCGGTTTTGGTTGAGGGCGATGATAGAAAGAATTACGTTTATTGTGGAGACGCCGCGCCTATAAGGGAGAATCTTGAACGCAGAAACATACCGGGCATACTGTATAATGCACATAAGGCATTGGAATCAATAGATAGGCTTAGGCGCATAAAAAGCGCGGTGTACATATACCCACACGACAACCAACAAACAACCGTAATCTGACCTAGCGCGCATTGCTCATGCGGTCATTGTGGCTTGAAGTAGTATTTTGACCATGTTGGCCATGGTGTCTGTGTGCTCGAAGTCTTTTCGAAGTCCACTGTTAGGCTCATGCCCACCCTTATTTTGTCTGGTTCGATGCCTCGTATCATGCCTAACAGTTGAGGTCCGTCTTCCAACTTCACAATTCCTACTGGATAGGGAGCCAACGCTTCAAACTGTTTGGGCGAAACATGAATCACGGTGTAAGTCAACAACTCGCCACGTCCTTTCAACTCAACCCATTGTAAGTCTTTTGAATAGCATTTGGTGCAAACTGGTCTGGGAGGCAACATCACCAAGCCGCACTTGTTGCACTTAGCCGCCATCAGCTTTCCTTCGCCAACAAACTTGTAAAAACTCTCAATCCCAAAGCTTGGTTGAGCCTCAGCCATTCCTTATCCTCTCCTGAAAATGTGCACTGTTGCAGTGGCGCCTGAACCGCCTACATTATGAGCCAAACCAATTTCCGCATCATCCACCTGCCTCTTCTCAGCCTGCTCCGTCAACTGCAAAAACAACTCGTAAGCCTGCGCCGTTCCAGTTGCGCCCACTGGATGACCCTTCGACTTCAAGCCACCGCTCGTGTTAACGGGAAGCCTACCACCAAGCGTGGTTACGCCTTCCTCAACCAGTTTTCCGCCTTCGCCAGCCTTGCAGAAGCCTAGGTCTTCGTAGGCGATAATCTCGGCGATGGTGAAGCAGTCGTGAACCTCAGCCACGTCGACATCAGTGGGCTTGACACCAGCCATGTCATAGGCTTGTTCAGCCGCCAATCTAGCCGCTTTCAAAGAGGTAAACTCCTCGCGCTCATACAACCCGATAGAGTCGCTAGCCTGTCCCGAACCCAAAACATGCACAGGCGTGTCCGTAAACTTCCGAGCTAACTCAGGCTTGGTCAAAACAAGGCAGCTGGCTCCATCGGTTATGAGCGAACAATCGAACAGTTTCAATGGCCAAGCAACCACCCGAGACGCCAAAGTCTGCTCCAGCGTGACTTCTTTCTGCATGTGCGCCTTAGGGTTCAGCGCTCCATGCCTGTGGTTCTTAACAGCTACAAGAGCCAACTGCCGCTCAGTCGTGCCATAACGATGCATGTGCGCCGTAGCCATCAGAGCAAACAAGCCAGGAAAAGTCATGCCGTTAAATTGCTCAAAGGGGTAATCGGAAGCCATAGCCAAGTATTCAGTAACTTCAGCCGTAGTCCTATGAGTCATCTTTTCAACACCGCCAACCATCACCACATCATAGAGACCAGACAAAACAGACATTACACCCAAACGCAGAGCCACACCCGAAGAGGCGCAGGCGCCCTCGGTTCTCACAGCCGCAGAAGGCGTCAAACCAGCCCAATCAGCCAAAGTTGGACCCGTGTGACCCTGATGCTCATAAGACTCGCCCATGTGCCCAGCAAACAAGGCTTTAACATCTCTCTTCGGGTCCAAACTGGGACATCGCTCAAGAGCCTCACTCACAGCCTCAGCAAACAGCTCCCTTGCGTAAACGCCTTCTCTTCGCCCAAACCTCGACAACCCAGCTGAAACAATCGAAACCAAGGGTTTACCAACCATGAGCAATTCCTCTTACAGGAAGCATCAACATCACAGAAGCTCAGTAGTATAGCAAAAACAACTATTTAAACCAAAAACCCAACCAAAACTCTCGTCAAAACCACAAACAAAGCCTCCCAAACCTATTAGGCTCCAAATAGAGGGCGGTCTAGCCCTGCTCGCACACACATACACAGAAATAAAACAGTTTCAAATCAAAACCAACATTCTAACGCACTATTTCTCGTTTCTTCCAACGCAGACTCTTACCATGACACTTACGACACTTAACAGCCGAAGCCGCATTTCTAGCGCCACAATCACGACAAATCTTCATGTACAAACGATGCTGCTGAGCAATGGCTTTCTTGAACGGATCAGTGATAGGCAAGCAAGCACAGCTCCATATCGTTTGCTACGTTTGAATTCAACCCAAACAAATAACCTTTTTCCCTCTCGCTTAGACGCGCTGCCTTCCAAGTTCCTCAGCCAGCAACCTAGCCACATCACTGGGCTTCTCCGCCACTTTGACACCAGCCTTCTCAAAGGCTTCAATCTTGCTCTTAGCTGTCCCTGTCTTGCCCATGATAATAGCGCCTGCGTGTCCCATGCGTTTGCCAGGCGGCGCCGTCTTGCCTGCCACAAAGGCTACAACTGGTTTAGAGTAGCCCTCAGTTGAAACAAACTCGGCTGCGAGCTCCTCAAAGTTGCCTCCTATCTCACCTATCAACGCAACCGCCTCTGTCTGTTCGTCTCTCTCAAACTCTCGGAGCACATCTACGAAGCTTAAGCCCACGATCGGGTCGCCACCCAAGCCTATGCAGGTAGACTGCCCCAAGCCTCGAACAGTCAGGCCAGTCGCAATTTCATAGGTCAGGGTGCCACTTCTCGAGGCGATGCCTACAACACCACGCTTAAAAACGTGAGCGGGCATTATTCCAAGCTTGCACTCGTTGGTTGTGATTATCCCAGGCGTGTTCGGACCAACAATCACCGCTCCTTGCTGCCTTGCCCTGTTCATCACTTGAATGGCGTCACGCACAGGAATATGCTCCGTAATTATTACAATGGTCTTTAATTGAGCCTCTAACACTTCAAAAGCGGCGTCGGCGGCAAAAGGCGCCGGAACGAAAATTATGGATGCGTTTGCATCATGCTTTTTTATGGCTTCCTCAACTGTGTCGTATACTGGCACCCCATGAACCTCGGTTCCGCCTTTTCCCGGCGTCATGCCAGCCACAATCTTTGTGCCGTACTCAAGCATCAGTTTTGTGTGGAAACTTCCCTGTGTTCCAGTTATGCCTTGAACTATTGCTTTTGTTTCTTTGTTCACAAAGATGCCCAATTTCATTCGCCTCTGGCTTTGGCGATTTCCACCGTTTTTTTCGCCGCTTCTTCCATGCTGTCTAAGACATGGATACCCGCGTCTGTTAAGATGCGTCGTCCTTCTTCTTCGTTTGTGCCTACAAGCCTTATCACCATGGGTCTCGTGAAGCCAACTCTCTTTCTGGCCTCAAGAATGCCGTTGGCCACCTCGTCGCAGCGGGTGATGCCACCTAAAATATTGACGAAAATAACTTTGACGCGTGGGTCAGACAAAATAATGTTCAAAGCTATGCTCATCATGTCTGCGGAGGCGCCTCCACCCACGTCTAAAAAGTCGGCTGGACTGCCACCATAAAGTTGAATCGCGTCAAGTGTAGCCATCACCAAGCCAGCGCCGTTTCCAATTATGCCTATGTCGCCGTCTAGTTTGACGTAGGCTAATCCAGTCTTTTGAGCCTCAAGCTCCTGTGGAGTCAATTCAGCCTCTTCGAACGGTCGCTTCCTGAACTCCGGATGACGATACAACGCGTTGTCGTCGACGATAATTCTGGTGTCCGCAGCCACAAACTTTCCGTCAGGCTTCTCAATGAGGGGATTCATCTCTGCAAGTTCGGCATCCTGTTCAACCGCTAATTGATAATGCTTTAGAAGAATCGAGGCTAAATCAAGCATCTGAGCGCCACTGTAGCCCAGCCTCTTTGCGACTTGACGGGCGTTATACTGGCGGAAACCATAAACCAGGTCGATTAACACCTTGACTATCTTCTCTGGAGTCTTGGCTGCCACCTCTTCTATTTCAACACCTCCCTCTGAAGATGCTACTGCCACATAACAACGATTAGAGCGGTCTACAGTGACGCTGAAGTATAGTTCTTTCTTCGCAGAGACCTTCTCTTCAACCCAAACTCCTTGAACCTTGACGCCCTTTATTCTCATGTTCAATAACTTTTCAGTCGCTTTCTCGGCTTCTTTTGGGGAATTGGCGAAGAGTATTCCGCCTGCTCTTGCTCTCCCTGCAACCAAAACTTGTGCTTTAACCGCGACTGGTGTGTTTATCTTGATGGCGATGTCTCGAGCCTCTGCTGGATTGGTCGCCAGACCTCCGCTCGGCGTTGGTATGTCGTATCTTTTGAAAATTGCTTTGGCTTCGAATTCGAACAGTTTCAAACCGAGCACTCGCTTCTTTTTTGTTTATTTCAGTGTTTGAATTGTCACGTAAGACCTTGTGTCCTGAATCCCATCCGTTGCTGCTAGTTTTTTGAGCGCTTCATCAAGTTTCTCGCTTTCCACCAATAGGATGGCGTCCATGTCGCCTGTGACTCTGAAAACTCGTTGAATCGGAAAATCCAATATCTTCTGGTAGACGTCGCCTCGTCTCAGCGGAGAGACTTTGATGAAGACGAAGGCGGGGTTTACTGAAACACCTAGAAGTGTCAGTCCCTTTTCTGTGACGTCGATGAAGCCTCTGCCAGTGCGTATGTATCCGTTTTGTCGGAGTTTGCGCAAGTGCACGTTTAGCGCTTGGCGACTGATGTCGAGTTGTCTGGCGAATTCGCTCTGTTTTACGTTTAGGCTGTATGTTGTTGTGGGTTTGCCTCTCATGTAAAGCATGCGAAGCAGTCGAAGGGGTCGTCCAGTCGGAATTTCTTCACTCACGGCACTAGCACCTTGCCTAATTAAAAGTTCATTTTTACATAAGTCAACTTATATAGTTTATCCCGTCAACTTTTATTTTGCTAATGATAACTTTGGGAGTAACAGTTATTAAAAAGTACGTTGTAGTTGTGTGTGCAAAGGAGCATAGAAAACACCTTTGAGAAAAATAGAGAAATAGCAAGGAGTGAAGCAGTGAAATGTCAGAGCCACGAGAAAGCAACGCTGTATTGATTGGGCGAAAGCCTGCAATGAACTATGTGTTGGCTTGCATAACCCTCTTCCACGGCGGAGCAAGTGAAGTAAACGTGAAGGCAAGAGGAAGAGCCATAAGCCGAGCAGTAGACGTTTGTGAAATCGTGAAACGCCGATTCCTGCCAGACGTCAAGGTCAAGTCTGTGGACATCGGAACTCAACAGCTACCAGCTCGAGAAGGCGAAGAGGGACGCGGGCCGAGCAACGTCAGCACCATCGAGATAACGCTGACACGCTAAAATCGAAAAGGCAGCAAAGCAGGCGTCAGAGAAAAAGCTCCGCCATCCCTTTCTTTATTTTTTGTGTCTTGTTTGAAAACAAATTTTTTACTTGTGTGTGCACTGGTAGCCTAGCCCCTCTATTAGCATCCAAATAGGCTGAGGGCTCTGTGAGCATTTTTTCATTTTTCGCTCTCTGGCTTTGTCTTCTCAAAGGGTTGGTTTAGAAAGAAATTCCCGCATTTTTCGCTTGCGCTTTCTCTACAATTTTTTCCATTGCATCGTGGCTTTTATTTAGATAGTAAGAATATAACCTGAGACATATGGTTCTATGCTTCAGAGTCGTTGGTCGCTATGGGCGGTGTCGATAGGTATGAACAGAGATGGAGTTGCAGAACGTGGGTGATGATTTAGATCGTGCTAAGGAAAAAGGTTATCTTGGAAGGTTGTTCCTCCCTTCGCTGGCCTTCTCTTACTTTGCTCCAGGTTCACTTGGAGTTTTAGTAACACTCCTTCTAATCGACATAGGAAAAACATTCAATGTTCCAGTCGGAATCATGGGACAGATTAACACACCTTATTCTATTGTCGCAGTCGTCTTCGCATTGTTAATGGGTCTTCTAAGCGTTAGGTTTGAACATAAGTCATTACTTCTCATGGGTCTATTGTTCATCGGCATTTCAGCTCTAGGTTGCTTGTTGGCTCCGGATTTCAACGTGATGCTTGCATCCTACTCTCTAAGCGGAATAGGATGGGCTATGGTTTCGCCAATGACAGTGGCACTGATTGGAGACAATCTTTCTGTGAAGAAGAGAACAAACGCAGTTGGGTTGGTTATTGCAGCTAGTGCCTTGTCTTACCTTATAGGCGCCCCAGTAACCGCTTTGATTGCTGGCGTCGGAGGGTGGCGCCTTCCTCTTATTGGATTCGTGATACCTATTTTGCTCATAAGTCTCTTGTTGGCTTTTTTCGGTTTGCCGTCTGCTTCAAATAGCCGCAAACCCACGGTGGAAGGGAAAACTTATCTGAGAAGTTTTAGGGATGTTCTATCAAATAGATCTGCCACTGCGTGCTTGGTTGGTGATGCCCTTCGCTCAGCCGCATTTGTTGCTGCACTGATCTTCGGAACGTCGTTCTTTAGGCAACGGTTCCTAGTGTCAACAGATTTTGCATCCATCGTAATCCTAGGAGCAGCCTCATGCTATGCCTTCGGCAGCTTGGTTAGCGGTCGACTCGTAAATAGGCTTGGAAGGAAACCTTCCACAGTCTTGACTGCTCTCTTGGCGGGCGGATTCACAATCTCCTACGCCTATGTGCCCAACCTGTGGCTTTCTTTGACATTGCAATTCGCAGCCGCTTATTTCTTCGGCATGGTAACTTCAGCGTCCAATTGCTTGGCTCTTGAACAAATTCCGAAATTCCGTGGCACAATGATGTCCGTCGACACGGCGGCTATAAATCTAGGTTATGCCGTTGGCACAGTCGTGGGAGGATTAGTGCTTCTCTCTTTTGATTATGAGGGTTTAGGAATGGCTCTTGGAGTGATGGGTGTCGCCGCGGCTGGAGTCTTCTACTTCTTGACGATTGATCCCACGCAGGAAAGAACATAGTTACTTCGAAGAGAATGCGCTAATGATAAAAGTTGGATTACTTTCTTTTTCGTTTTTTGTAAAGTATCAGTGTGTGTCCTCGTGTGTCTATTAGTGTTGAGTTTGTTTGGGTGGCTATGTTTGTGGCTATGTCCTTTGCTTCTTGCTCCTTGAGCGCTGTTTGATGTATCTTTGCTTTCACCACTTCGCGCTGTTCTAGTTGCCTGTTGATTTCGTTAATTATTCTCTGTGTTGCGCCTTCTTTTCCAACCCAAACTGTGGGTTTCTGTGCGCTCCATTCTCTTTTTATTCGACGCTTCATCCCAGATGTTATCATCTAGTCTCTTTCTCCCTCTTCTTTCTACTCTTTAGGGGCATGCGGGTGACTCCGCCGCAGACAAGGCAAGTGATAACCATGTGTGGTTCTCTTCTCTGCTGAACACGAACACGACAGTTGACGCCTGGATAAATAAAACTTTTACAGTGTCTACAAACCATGCGCCTATATTCTGTCGGCAGTCGCAGTTTGGTTCTCATGGCAATTCTTCGGGCGATAGTCACGTAACGCTGAGCCAGCTCGGGTTCTTCACGAATTTTCTCCTTAGCCAAACGAAACAGGATTTGAATACGTTGCAGAGCTATCTGGCGAGTCTCATCCATGTCTCTGGGAGTCTCCTTGCTTCAGCAATTGAGTTTCTTTTTAATTTTCTTAATCTGAGTGAAATACTCTTTTGGTTTGGACATCAGTTCCTTCCAGTTGTTCAGTGATTCTTGGGTGTAAACCATGTCTTTCTTGTAGTGGGTCTGGCATGGAAATTCTCTGCACTCGAAGCAACACTTTATGCCTTTGCCAGTTGCGCACAAGAACAATTGACACGCTGGTTTATACCATTTATTCCGCTTGAAGCATCCATCACATTTCTCGTCACGAAACAACGGACACAGTTCGCAATAAATTCCACATGCACCGAATATAGGCTTCATTTTCATCCTCTTTCCTTAGATAAATGAGATGTTAACTAAGAATTTTGCTCAAAATTAACGAAGAATCAACGAAAGCGTGCGCAGGGTTTTAAGACAGTGAGGCAAGCAGAAGACCTAGAATGAACAAAATGAAGCCGATTACGGCAACCTGAAACCAGAAGTCCACCTGCCTAGGGCGGTCTCTCCGAATCTCTTCCTCGGCAGCGCGAACTGACTTCGACCATGGAAAACCTATCGTGCCCATCTGTGGAAGTGTAGTTGTTCCCAAAACTCCGAGGAGCACAAAGACAAACCCTTCCACAACGAACACAATCCACAAACTTGACGACACCTCTCGACCAGCCATGAGATTGTAAAACCCAAGCCCAATGAGATTCAAGAAAGCAATAACTGCGACTACAAGAAGGATTCGCAGAAGAGTCTTCATTAAAAATCGCAATAAACCTATCGTAACCCTCTCCATTCAAACTATTTTTAGACGGGCCCCGATTTAGGTATTTCTCGTACAAAGACGCAAGTAACTTGTTCAATTCAATGCATTAAGTTGAATACAGTAGGATTAGGTTTTATTAAGATAGACTTTTCAACCACAGTAAGGGTTGTGCCTTGTTGATTCTTGTTTTGGCTGAATCCGCGCTTGAAACCGTTCCAAAAAGTTTGTGGAAACATCCCTCTGTTCAACGCTATGCCAGACTGCGTCGAAAACAACTTCAGTTTGTTCTCCTTGACCGTTCCTACCATCATGCAGCCATGAAACTTCTTGAACAGAATGAAAAGAGAGGTCGCCCAGACATTGTTCACTTTGCCCTACTCGAGGCTTTGGGCTCGCCGCTCAACAAAGAGGGGCTTCTCCATGTTTATGTGCATACAGTCAATGATTATGTAATTGAGGTGAACCCTGAAACCCGTCTGCCCAGAAACTATGATCGCTTTGTGAGTTTAATAGAACAACTGTATGAGTACGGAAGGGTTCCGCCGCAACATCGTCAAACAGCGCTGCTCACGTTGGAACAAAAAACCTTGAAGCAACTGATTGGAGAGGTCAAGCCGTCTTACGTTTTGGCTTTAACCAGAACGGGCAAGCCTCACACGTTGGAGGAGGCGATTTCTAAACTGTCAAACGAAAAGAGACCCATGCTCATCGTGGGCGGCTTTCCACACGGACACTTTTCAGAGACAACGCTGAAGTTAGTAAACGAAACAGTCTGCATCGACCCCGATATGCTGGAAACGTGGACAGTGACCTCCCGAGCCATCTACGAATACGAACGGGCGCTCTCGATTTCAAAGAGGAGACTCAAACAATAATGTGACCTTAGAAGCGGAGCAGTTTCCATCTTACTCTGTCACAGCCACGGAGACGATGCCGACCAAGACGAAGGCGGCGCCCAAAACAAAGAGGGCGTCTGGAACCTGACGGAATATAGCTATGCCTAGGAGAGTGGCTCCAATCGGTTCAAGCAAAGCCATGGTTGCCGTTTCAAACGACTTTAGGTTAGATAATGACGAAAAATAGAAGGTGTGCGCCAGAGCTGTGGGCAGCAGTCCCAACCCGATAAGCGCCAGAATTAAACCATGTTGAATTGGAAAAGTGAAATTAGAGTGTGACAAGACACCCAATGCTAGCACGGTGAAGGCTGAAGCAACATAGATTGTCAACATCAAATTCAATAGCGGAAACCTGCGCCTAGCATCTCGACCGTAGCTGAGGTAGAAAGCCTCTATAACAGCAGCCAATATGGCTTCTAAGTCTCCCTTCAAGTTTATTGTCCACGTCTTGGAGGAGGCGTCTCCATAAGCGATTACACTCACGCCGAAAAAAGATGTCAGAATGCCCAAGACCGCCAGACGAGACGGTTTTAGTTTGAAGACGAGAGATGACACGAACATGGACCATATGGGCGTGGTGTTCACCAAAATAGTAGCGTTCAAGATAGTAGTGTCTAGCACAGCTGAAACAAAGAGTATGAAGTGCGAGCCCAACAGAACCCCGAGAACCAAAATCTGCGGCAAGCGCTTATCAAACAGGTTCTGAGCGAAAGGTCTCTTCAAAACAATGAGTAAGACAGCTAAAAACAATGAGGCGATTACCAGACGCCAAAGAGCTATGGAGAAAACGCTTAGACCGCTCAAAAGACGTATAAATATAGCTGCCGTGCCAAAGAGTGTGCCGGCTGTTATTCCCTCTAAAAGAGCTATTTTTCTGTTTCTCTTTGGCAGACCTTTCAACCACCGATGTCTATTTTCTCAGAATCTCCATCGACTCTGACTTTAAGCACTTAATAACTATAGAAACTCTAATAACACATTCGAATCAAAAATTGGAGAAAGGCGAAAAAGTACATGTCTGAAATCGGAAAGAAACTTCGTTTGAGCAGACTAATAGACAAAAAAACAGGAAAGACGGTTATCATAGCGTTTGACCATGGGTTCGAGCACGGTCCAGCAGACTTTCCAGAAAAGGTCTTAGACCCAAAGGTGGTCGTGAAGGCGGCTGCAGAAGGAGGAGCAAACGGCATCATGATGCACAAGGGCGTCGCCAAGTACACCAATGAAGAGTGGGCAGGCAAAATCCCTCTCATTCTCAAAGTCACAGGCAGAACCAGGCTGATGCCTGAAGAATTAGCTACACAAGCGCACGTGGCTTCGGTTGAAGACGCGGTTAGTTTGGGCGCAGACGGCGTCGCCATCACGATTTACGTAGGCTCCAACAACGAGCCCAAGATGCTCGAAGACTTCGGTCGAGTAGAGACCGTGTGCCGCCGACTAGGCATGCCCATACTAGCCTTGATGTATCCAAGAGGACCCGGCATCAAGGACAGATACAACGTGGAAGTTGTCAGGTACGCGGCTAGGTTAGGCGCTGAATTAGGAGTGGACATAGTCAAAACCTATTACACTGGAAGCGCGGGCACATTCCGAGAAGTCGTCAAATCATGCCATGTACCCGTTGTAGCCGCTGGAGGTCCAAGAAAAGAAACAGCGGAAGAAGCCTTAGAAATGGTCAAAGAGGTCATGGAGGCAGGCGCCATCGGCGTCACGATAGGGAGAAACGTTTGGGGACACCCTGACCCTGTGGGCATGACTAGGGCTATCCGTAAAATAGTGATGCAGAGTGCAAGCGTGAAAGAGGCGCTGAAAGAGGTCCGAATCCCTGCCAAACGCAAATAAGCTAAGACGCTTTGAGAACACTCTCGATAAGCGCCGTCAATTTAGGCTCTGCTCTGACTAAATCCATGCTGGTTATTATTCCAACCAGTTTCTCGCCGCTGACAACGACCAGCTTCTTGATTCTCTTTCTAGACATGAGCCTAGCTGCTTCCTCCATGCTTGCGTCTTCGCCTATAGTGACCACAGGGGTTGACATGACTTCGATGGCTTTGAGGGCGTCTGGAGGAATGCGCGGCTGAACAACCTTGGACACGATGTCTTTGTGAGTAACTATGCCCACTGGGCGCTCCTCCTGCACAACTATGACGCTGCTTATGTCAAACTTGTTCATGGTAGCCACAATTTCTTGGACACTTGTGTCGCGTCTAACCACCTTGGGGTTTTTGGTCATTACGTCTCGAACTAAAACCATTCCAGCCATGATGAACCAAGACTCCTTTTGATTAAATATACCCTGAAGGTTTTAGTCTTTTCGTTTGAGAAAACCCATAAGTTTAGGCATTAGTTCTGAACCGTGCTCTAAAACGCCTAAGCTTCCACTCTTACACGTTTTTTCAGAGAATTTCTCAATCTTGTCGTCTTCGATTCCGTTGCCTGATATTAACAGTGGAACGGGGTCGTCGCTGTGCGCCCTCAACTTACACGGTGTAGAATGGTCGGCTGTGACACAGACAACACAGTCGCCTAGGTTTATTCTTGGCAAGAGTTCTCCGAAGAAGTGCTTGTCGATTGTTGCTATCATTTGGGTCTTCAGCTGGAACTTCCCGTCGTGAGCTGGTTCGTCGGGACCCTTGATGTGGACGTAGAAGCAGTCGTACGAACGTAGTTGTCCAAGCAATTTTTTAACGCGCAACAAACAGTCGCTTTTAAGGTCACTAGAGGGTGGAGGAAGGTCAACCAGATGCATGCCAGCTAGCTTGGATATGCCTCTCTCAACAGGCATGTCGGCGAGACAGGCAAAGCGCACTTTGTATTTTTCGTTGATGTTGAAGAAGTTGGGTAAAAGGTGTCCTGCGTCGCGAGTGAGTATAAGATTAGCTTTCAATTTGCCCTCTGCGACCCTCCTCTTGTTTACCCCGTGGTCTTCCAAGACCCTGTGTGATTTTTCGACAAACTCGTTCACCAGCGATGCTGAAACCTTTGCTTCGTGGCTTTTATCCATTGGTTCGCACTTTTTGACA
>Ga0315309_1001693_pt1 | contig 13068 bp, 10 predicted proteins | sample TDP4_MG_FD_203080 | JGI IMG/M metagenome (GOLD analysis project Ga0315309, IMG submission 203080) | Freshwater sediment microbial communities from Lake Towuti, South Sulawesi, Indonesia - TDP4 | ecosystem: Environmental > Aquatic > Freshwater > Lake > Sediment | place: Indonesia: South Sulawesi...
AGAAACACCTTGAACAAACCACAAAGCAAACGAGCAAACGAGTTTCCCACGGTCATAACAGCCTTGCCAGAAGCCGACATTCAATTAAAAGGCGTCAAAGCCTGGATCCTCCAAGGCGAAAAGCATCAGCTAGGCTTCTTCGAGATGCAACCCGAAGCCATAGTGCCAGAGCACAGCCACACTTATCCTCAATGGGGCATGGTGATAGAAGGAGAAATGAACCTGACCATTAACGGCAAAACAAGGCTCTGCCAGAAAGGCGACGAATACCTCATCCCCAACGAGGCCAAGCACAGCGCAACATTCCAGACCAAGACAAGAGTAATGGACCTCTTCTCCGAAAAGACCAGATACAGAACCAAAACCCCAAAATAGAAAACTACTAGCTGCACATAAACAGCCGGGGAGTATGACTACAGGCGATTCTTCCCAGCGTTAAGTTTAATTGTATTCCTGTAGAACAGTGAAGCAAAGCGATTTATTACGCATTGGCACAAAGTACCAAATGAGGAATGCCTTTATGCCCATAGACAAGACAGAATTCCAAAAAGGAAAGAACCAAACCGAAATCGAAGACAACATACTAGCTTTCCTAAACGAACGCAAAGAAAACGCGTTTACATCCAATGAAGTAATGGAAGGAGTAAACTTCCACAGTAACTTCAGCACTCTCGAAACCACCAGGATATCAACCTTCGCCATAGCAGACTTCAACGCAATACTTCATGACTTGGTCAGCAAAGGAAGAATAAGGGTCAAAATCGTCGAAGGCCAAGTCTACTTCGCAACAGGATTAGGGGCAGGAACAGGAACTGCAAGATGCCCAAAATGTGGAACGGAAATCGCTGAACCCAGAAGAACATGGAAGATGACCGGACGCCCAGACAAGAAAGGTCAAAGACTGCAGCTTCAAATAGGTCTCTTCAAGTGCCCCAAGCACGGAAACTTCAGAAAAGCCCTAAGCAAACAAAAGGTATAGTCACAGTTCAAGCATACAAAAGTCCGTTCTTCGACAAAGCGTATGCTACTAATACTGAGTCGTCTTCAGGTGTGTCTCAGATCTTACTGGGTCTTCCACAACGTCAGCTCTGCAGAGCAAGCCATACCTGATATTATTACGTTTCTCTGAACTGAAACAGTTTCTCCGCCATGATTAACGTCTGTATTAAACCCAATGGCGCCGCTGGGACTCCACAATGCGTACGGACCTACAAGCAGTAGCACTGTTCTTCCGCGATCAACAGCGTCAAACGTGAAGATCAAAACGGACGGTTCACTGGTGCTCAATCCGTTAAACTCTTGACTCCACACGCCGAAGCCTTGACCGTACGTCAGCTTGAACTCGTTGCTTCTGCTTCCGTTCAACAGGTTGACCGTAGTCTCAAAATTGAACATCAGAATATTGAGAACCCAACGTGCAGCGTGAGGACCAACCATTTCGTCGGGGTTTGTGAGAACAATGTTGTCGCCGACTACGTTTATCTTCGCGATGTTGTTCGGATGCCTCGTGTCTTCAGCGCACACTACCATGGTCGCCAAATCAGCAACGGTCACGCGGAAAATCACAATGACATCCGTAATCTTCTGATTGCCCACAACGCTCACAGCATGGCTGCCTTGGCATCTTCCAAGCGAATCCGTTGTTACCCTGCACTGACCAAAGCTAGTTGCAGGCGTGTCCACCGCATAGATTATAGTCGCCAGCACAATAGCGTTGGGCACAGGTCGTCCGTCATAACGTGAAACATTAACTTGGAAATCGATCGTGGCTGTTTTGTCGTCGGGTCGCCCGATACTGACAGCTCTGTCGACGTTGAACAAAGGTCGTATGATGAGGCTGAACCCGTAGCCGGATAATCCAAGCAGCTCTTTAGCCTTCTGATATGTTATGTTTCCAGTTGGATTGTTCGCCAGCCTCTGAACCTTGTTCGAATCCAAAACATAGAGCGACGGTTCACTCAGAAGCGCTAAACCGAAACGGTTCACATCGTTCTCATTGAACATGCTTGCCCCATGCATTGAGCCCCAGTTCGACGGATAACCCTCATCAAAAAGCATGGTCTTAATCGCCGACAAAGCGACATTCTGCATCTGTTGCTGTTCCATGTAAAGCAGGTTCACGTATGTTAGGCTTGGCACTACGAACACTGTAGCCATGAAAATCGCACCTAGCACGACGACTGCCATCAAGTGGTCATATGCTTCGCCTGTCATTCCATTTTCACGAATCCATTATATATTAATACTCACTACACCATATACTGATTGAGGATACACAACCATAAAAACATATCGTGTCACAAGCCACAAATCGTAAATGCAACTTCCGCTGTCTTTTCAATTATGCGAAAGGAACTTCCAAAGAAGTTAATAATAGAGCTGCTTAGGAATTCCAAGGCAAGCGATAGGAATCTCGCCAAGAAGTTAGGAGTGTCACAGCCAACGCTGACACGAACTCGCCGCAGCCTAGAACGCGAGAAGCTCATCAGAAGCTACACGATCATACCCGACTGGAGAAAACTCGGGTTCGAAATCCTCGCCCTCACCTTCGTCAAGATGGACCCAAGGGTAATGTCGGAAGACCTCATCGGGAAGGTCAAGGAATACGCTTCGAAGTTCTCCAACTCGTTTTTCGCCTCAACAGGAGAAGGCCTCGGCATGACCGGAGTGATAATGTCCCTCCACAAAGACTACAGAGACTACTCCCGCAAGCTAGCTTTGTTTCGACACGATTGGGGACAATACATGTCGGACATCCAAAGCTTCGTGACGGTTACAGACGAAGGTGTAATCAAAGAATTCTCTTTCAAATACATCAACGAAGAACTTCTGTAGAAAACATGGCGCCTGAAACGCGCTCTCCACCCATTTGAAAAAACTTTGCGCAACCTCCCCCAACTTCAAAGATCCAGAACGTTCGGAAAGCGTTAAGCCTGTCAAAACTTTACTTCGAAAGTTAATCTCTCGTGGTGAACTTGCTTCAACAGGGTGAAAGATGGTGCCGTCATAAATACCCTGTTTGACAAGCTTCTTGAAATTACTGGTTGTGATGGGCATGTCATCGTAGAGTTGAATAGTGATGTCGCCCATACTGGTTCTCAAAAGAACTTTGTTCGGCCCAAGTTCGGGACTGGGACCAGGACTAGGGCGTCCAAACCGATAAAACAACACCAACGCAACCACAACCACAACAACTATCGCTAAAGCTATAACCCTGCGCCTAAACGTTCTAGCCCTTCTGGCTCTCCTCCTCTCCTCACGAGCTTTAGCCAACGTGACCAGCCCTGCCATGGGAGTTGAAAGCCAGAATACAAGAATGATTTAATAAGACTTGCTCGAGCCCATGACATGGAAACATAAGCAGTTTTAAAAAGCCGGAGCATGATACTCAGAGAGCTGGAAGGCGGGATGCAGATGGGTTTCAAATGCGTTCACCATTCAAAAGTCAAGCTTGAGAGCATGCAAGAATCGGGCGCTGAAGGCATAAAGGTGCGGTGGCTGATCAAAAAGGACGACGGCGCACCCAACTTTGCCATGCGCCTCTTCGAAATAGAACCCAAAGGTCACTCTCCACTGCACAATCACGACTGGGAACACGAAGTCTTCGTTCTGGAAGGCAACTGCCAAGTCACGTGCGATAAAGAGAAAAGCAACGCCTCAGCCGGCTACGTCGTTTTCATACCGCCAAACGCAAGGCATCAGTTCAGAAACACAGGCAAAGCAGCGCTTAAATTCATATGTTTGGTTCCTCACCGCAAATAACAGTGTAAATCCGCGCTTCTCTATGCGACATTTGCATGAGGCTAACTTTCTCTGAATAATGATTCAACATTCAGAAGCATTAAACCCTCATTCAGGCACAAGGCATTCAACAACTGCTCCAAGGGCACAACTGCGAATTTCATGGTGATTGAATGGCAATCAGCCATGTTGACTTCAAAGTCAAGATGCTCTATTTGCTTGCGGTCTTTTCTGCTCTAGGTCTGGCTCTAGTCTACGTTTTGGCAGTGCGCTCTGATTTTCTGATCTTCTTCTCCAGCTTTATTCGTCCTGTTGTGGCAGGCGTTTCCCTGCTGGCTTCGGGCTTAGCTCTGCGTTATTACTGGAGGAACCTTGAAAGCACGCTGTCTCGGATTTGGCTCTGCTTCACTGTGGGAATGACCTTCTGGTTCCTAAGCGAGCTCAGCTGGGCTGTTCAAACACTGGTCTTGAACATGCCTAATCCCTATCCCTCGATTGCCAACGTCTACAGGCTCGTAGGCTACGCTGCCTTGTTCCTATCAATCTTCGTCTACCTCAACCTGTTCCACAACGTGATATCAGGCAAGGTTGTCGCAGTTGCCGCTGCTGTCACTTTGCCCACAAGCGCAGGAATAATCCCCTCCATCCTGTTGCTGGCGCACGGCAAAGTGTCCACCATGAATTTTGCAGCGTTCTTCGTGACAGTGGCGTATCCTCTATTCGATCTTCTGCTGTTTGCACAAGCAATGTTCGGTCTGCTGGTTTTCACGATAACTGGGCTTAAGGGAAGGCTTAAGGGTGCTTGGCTCTTGCTCAACGCAGGAATATTGATGAACGTGTTCGGAGACCTACTTCTGAGCTACACTAACCTTTCCGAAATCTACTACCAAGGGCATCCACTGGAGCTGTTCTTCCACTTGGGGTACATCTTCTTCGCACTTGCGTTTTACACGCACACAAAAGAACTCTAAAAGCACGCACAATGAAGAAAGGGACTCGCGAGAGTTTTGGGAAACAGTTTCGCGTTTTCACTTTCAGCGATCTCTATTGCATAAATACTATAACGCACAACAGACATACATGGCGAAAGTGGCAAAATTAGTTTCTCTGGGCACCCCAGAAGACGCTATAGAATCCAAGATTGATGAATGGATAGACTCAACCGAAATCACAAAAACTAGCAAGGCCAGACCACTGACCAGAGTGAAGAAAGATAGATACTTCCAAGCACGGTATCTTGCTCATAGGTATTGGGGTCGAAGACCATGGTATACTGTCCGACAACACATACAGCACTATACAAAAGATCAGAACGACATTGTGCTAGATAGTTTTTGTGGTAGCGGCGTAACAGTCATCGAATCTTTAATCTTGGGAAGAAGAGTTATCGGAACCGACCTGAATCCCATGGCGATTTTTATCACAGACGTTACAGCCAAGTTTGTAGATATTGAGAATGTTAAGCGAGCATTTGATGAAATTGAGAAGAACGTAGCTGCGCGAATAAATGATCTGTATCACAAAGACGAATGTAAAATTGACATCGAACATTGGTATCCAAAGAAGGAACTACCCAAATCAAGCTTCGGAGTCTCCAAAGAGGGCGTTTTCGTATCAGACCTTTTTTCAAAAAGGAATCTTGCTGCGACTGCAATGCTTTTTGATGCAATAAGTAAAGTGGAGATGGAGGAGGATATTAGGGATGTTCTCAAGTTTGCGTTCACTGCCAGCTTAGCTCAATTCACAAAAATGATAAGAACTAAGAAAACGGGAACTGGGTGGTATTTGACAGCATATCGAATACCGCGCGAATATAGAGAAAACAATGTCTGGAATCGTTTTCGTAACAAATTCCTAGCAACTTTACGAATGAAGAAAGAAACCAACGAGTTAATAGGAAAAAATGAGGATTACATTTTAAAAAACTGCTCTGCAACAGATCTCTCTTTCGTCAGAAATGACAGCGTAGATTATGTTTTCATTGATCCGCCATGGGCAATAAAATACTTCGATTTGAACGTCCTCTGGTGTTCATGGATGGGTTTTGAATTAGATTTCAAAAAGGAAATTTTCCCGGGAGCTAAAGCATTTGAAGAAAATATGATCGATGCCATTGCCGAAGTACGGAGAGTGCTAAAACCTGGTCACTTTGCAACTATGAACTTCGCGAATAGAAACGCAGCAGTACTTAACAAGATGAAATCGGTTATGGAGAAATCCGAGTTCCATTGGATCAACACCGTGAGGAATGAGCAGGGTCAATTGTCTTACGTTCAAAGAGAATCCGAAATGGCATTGAGAGGCGACTATTTGCTTACTCTTGCAAAACTGCCGGGTCAGTTGCGAATCTCACGTTTTGTTGGAGAAATTGAGAAATTTTCTGAGGTTTCACTCAGGCAAATGGTAAAGACAGCAATTGCTCAAGAAGGAGGACAGGCATCATACGACGAAATATTGAAAAGAATTTACCCTAGAATTGTTAGAAATGGATTGGACAAAGACATTCATGATGTGCTGAACAAACACTTCAGAAAAATCGAAGAAAGTAGTGACTCTCGAAAATATGTTCTCTGGACTCTGCAACAATGATAGAAGCCTCGAGACCATGTGTGGATTTGTTATAAAAACCTAAATGCCAAAAAATGTTAATAGGAAACCCGATTAGTTGGTCTCGATGTCAGCCTCTCAAGATCTGCTTCAAATAGAGGATTTGATGGAGAAGATTAGAGAAACAGCTAGCGTTGACGAGCTAAACCAGATACTTCAAGAAACTCGCTTGCTCCTTGGCTATGATCACATAGTCTATAGTACAACAGGACAACCTCCTCAATTCGGATGGTTTCTGGGAAAACATAGTGATGAGAAGAAAAAATTGCTGGGTCAGGTTAGCACTCCGTCCGAGATCGCTTGCCTAATTGCTGAACTGTGCATCCATTCTTCCCAAGACAGAGTCATAGACCCATGTTTTGGAGAGGGCGCTTTCTTGCTAGCATCTCTTAAGAGACTGCAAACACTATCTAGAGAGTCTAAATCAACTCTATGCAATCAACTCTTTGGCTTAGAGATAGATCCCGAACTGTTTCTGAGAGGATTAAAGAATATAATTGATTTATCTGGATACTCGCAACTCAGAAATTTCTTTAACGGTGACTTTTTCGACTTCAAGAACTTATCTGGGTATTTTGATGTTGGGATAATGAACCCACCTTACATCCGACAAGAGAACCTGACTAATAAAGTTGGTTTTCTAAATAAGGCGGAAATCAGAAGGAAATGCTTGGAAAATGGTAGTGTAGAGATTTCGAGTACGTCAAATGTATACGTTTACTTTTTTGTCCATTTGGCAAAGCTTCTGAAGGAAGGTGGTTGGCTTGGTGCTATTACGTCAAATACATGGCTTGATAGTGATTTTGGGAGAGGTCTCCAGAAATTCTTGCTCGGTAGGTTCCACATCAAGTATGTCGTTGATTTTGCAAAAGATGTGTTTCCAGAAGCTACTGTTGAAAGCTGCATTGTGGTTATGCAGAAAGATTCCTCGGCGCGCTTAGAGCCCAATATTACCAGATTTATTCGGATTAAGAGAAAGCTTCCCAGTTCAAAGATTATTGAGCTGGTTACTTCCTCAAACCGAGATTTTGAAAATCAGGACATGAAGGTCACGATACGAAAGCAGACGGATCTTGCACTCGACCCCAAGTGGGGGAAGTATCTGTATGCTCCGGAAACATATTTGAAAATCTTAAAGAGTCAATTGTTCGTGCCTTTGTCAAGTCTCGCCACTGTCTCTAGGGGGCTTACCTCCCATTGCAACGAGTTTTTTATGCCTACGAATGAAGTCATTAACGCCTATGGACTGGAAAGACGATATTTGATGAATATCATAAAGTCACCCAAGGACATCGACAGTTTTGACACGCTGGATGGTGCCAAGCCATCGAAAATTTTGATTCTAGACAAAGGTAAGAGTGAATTAAAAGCTATGGGTCAAACAGGGGTCCTGAAATACATATCCGATTGGGAAAGGCAGTTTATGGAAGGTTCCGAGAGAAGATCACTTAGAAAAAAGATTTTCGATGATAACGAAAGATGGTTTACCCTAAAGCCTTCGAAGAGAAGCTCCATCCTATTCAGCTACATCATAAGAAAATCGAAGCATTTCATACTGAATTCAGGCAACTATATGGCTCAAGACGATTTCTACAATATTACTCCTCATGATGAAAACGACAGATTGCTTCTCTTTGGCCTTCTAAATTCGACAATAACAAAACTGCTTATTGAAATAGCAGGCAGAAAGCATGGAAGGGGTCTTCTTAAAACCCAAGTCTATGAAATCGAAAATCTTCCAGTGCTTGACATCAAAAGAATACCACTTGAGAGCAAGAAAACACTAGAATCTTTGTCCAACGTGCTCTCCCGAATAGGATTGAGAGATATCAACATGCAAAATCATATCATACATCAGATTGATGCCTTAGTACTAGATCTCTTAGACGTAGATGTTGCACCAGAAGCCTTGGTAACGGCTGAAAGGAACCTTGTGGAAAAAAGATTACTTAGGAATAAGCTCTCAGATGTCTCAGAGATTATAGACGATTGGAAGAGGTGAGTGAGAATCATAATATTGAAGCCCTCTATGCATGAAAGCAACTACCAGTCTACAATAAAGAATAAGCTTGATGAGGCTTTAGTTCAGACAGGATTGCAAACCAGAGGTTTTCATACCATACTTGAGGAAGGACGAACTGATATTCAGTTAAATGAGCTTACAAAGGCACGATTTATCCTAGAAATTAAGAAGACAAAAGAAGAGGTATCTCGAGCCAAGTGGTGGAGCAGAACTAGAACTAAGGCCGCTGATTCTGGTGTTAATTATTTCGGCATCACAAACGGTGAGCGCCTTATCCTCTTTAGAGACAGACGTGGCGCTAAAGTGGGAGATTGCATTGTCAAATCTGGAATAATTTCATTTGGTAATTATGGCCCCAACGGAGAAGCCGATGTAGTCTTAGAAAAACTGAAGAAAAAGATGGCGGATATTCTCGTGCAGTTGTTTGTTGAAAAGAAAGACTTTGATTACGAAAAATCATTGAATACGCTTCTTGAAAAATATCGAACTTCACACCAATCCTTAGTTCCCGAACTTAGAAAGGAATTGAACTCTAAGCTGGAAAACAGTCCACCGTACAAAAGATCGTTTCTTGACTGGGCAAGATCATTTTCCAATACTCCGGAAAGCGCCAGCAACATCACAATTGCTGCTGAAGAATGTGGTTATGTTGTATTGAACCGAATAATCTTTTATGAGATACTCAGAAATGAACTTGATGGACTCGAAGATGAATTAAAACGAGAGAGGGGCATCCCGAGGATTAGATTGCCACCAATGCAGAGCCTTATTACGAAACCTGTGAGAGAGCTTTTTAAAGAACTAGGTAGATTCTATAAAGAAATCCTCCGTGTTGACTATGAGCAAGTCTTCTCTACTGACAATGTTCTTGACTTGATTCCCTTGAGTAACAACGCCTTGATGATGATTCAGGAATTTGTCGAGGATCTAGAAGGGTTCTCTTTGACAAGAGATCAGTTTGGAGAGCCATCTCAACTTTTCTCACAGATGTTCGAGAGATTAATACCGATTGAAAAGAGACACGATTATGGTCAAGTTTTCACTGAGAAGAAACTTGTGGATGTTTTATGTAATTTGTGTGTGAGAAATCGCGGTGATATTGTCCTAGATCCAGCATGCGGAACTGGTTCCTTTCTCGAATCAGCATACGATCGGATATGGCTACTTTCTCAAAGGGGAGGCCTACATTTATCACATCCTGAGGTTTTGAAACATCTGCATGGCGTAGAGATATCAAAATTCCCGATTCACTTGTCTGCAATGCGCTTGGCATTAAAAGATACAACCTACGTAAGCAATGCAGACCTTAAAGAAACAGATTTCTTCAAGTTGGAACCAGCGAATTTGGAAGGTGAAATTGATGTTATTTTGTGTAATCCTCCTTATCTGAGACACGAAGTTATCCCGAGGACCGAAAAGAGGTACATTCGTGCTAGAATAAGTCGTTTTCTTAGACCTTTGAAAAAAGGTAAATATCCTTACAGTCCAGGTCGTGCTGATAAATACTTTTACTTCGTTGAGTATTCCACAGCCTTTCTAAAAGGCGGTGGAGTAGCGGGCTGGGTATTATCTGACAAATTCCTCGTAAACATTTCTGGCAGAGACTTGAAAAGGTTCTTACTCGATCATTATAAGATAAAAGCAGTCATTAAATTCGGAAGAAGGTCGTTCGCCAATTTTATGGTGGATTGTTGTCTTCTCGTTCTCGAAAAACTCAAGCCTAAAGAAGATGTCGGCGATCACCAAACAGTGTTTTTGAAAGTCAAGCAAGAGATGTCAACTGAAAACATAGAATCAGAGATTTCAAATTTTCGAGAGTCCTCCAACGAAATAAGGCGCACCATAGTCAAACGCCAAAAAGATTTGAACCACAGGCAAAAGTGGACTGATTTCTTCATTGACACTTCAATTCTCGGTAAACTTAGAACTGCAAAGGGAATTGTACCCCTTCGCAGTATATATTCTTCAATTAAGCGTGGACGTGATGATGGATGCAGTGAATTCTTCTATCCATCGAACTATCTGGAAGATTTTGATATAGACAAGTTTTTGGTTGATGGTCTCAAGTCCTCTAGAAAAATTGATACATTGATTCTAAAATCTGAGGATTGTGAGAAACTGCTCTTAATTCCGCCAAATGCTAATTTGAATGCGGCTTCCAACAGTGGTTTGCGTCGATTCATCGAATTTGCTAGTACGGATTCATTTGATCCAGATTATAGAGACAGAACCACAAAAAGGTATGTCAAAGTTCCAGATAGGACCACTGTGTCAAACAATAGCAGGAGAGCTCGCAGACCCTGGTATAGCTTTGATCCTGGCAGCAACGACTTCGATATCATCATACCGAGGATGGTCAGGACATATTTTAAGGTGTTACTGACTGGTGCCAAACCCTATCTATCAACTAACTTCTGGGGGATCAAATTAAAAGATGAACCGAAAGAGGATAAAGATTTAGACAGATACTTTGTCGCGGCTTTCTTGAACAGTTCATTGGGCAAACTGCAATTTGAGGATATTGGCAGAAAGTACGTAGGGCTCATTAAGATGGAAAAACCTGACATATTCGAACTAGTTGTCATTGATCCAAAGTCAGTATCGAATGAAGACAAATCCGGAATTAAAGAAATGTTTCGTCAATTAAGTGAGAAATTCAAAACTAAAGAATACAAGACCTTCAGAGAACGACTGGACAAAAAGTTTCTATCAATTCTGGGTCTATCAGAGATTTACGATGACTTGATAGATACGCTGGAAGAAATGGAATCTGCTCGTCAAAAGTCGCTTCTCACTTAGCTACCACACTTGACTATGAGACTGAATATTTCTAACTCTGATTGGTATCCAGCTAGCCTTCCTTATCGTCCGGCGTTTTTCACCGTTTAGTATCTTGTCATTGAAAACTGAGAAACCTAGAAGCGGCATCTTGCTTGGCTCTTGCTCAACGCAGGCATATTGATGAACGTGTTTGGAGACTTACTTCTGAGCTACACTAACCTTTCTGGAATCTACTATCAGGGGCATCCATTGGAGTTGTTCTTCCATCTCGGATACATCTTCTTCGCACTTGCGTTTTACACGCACACAAAAGAACTCTAAAAGCACGCATAATGAGAAAGGGGAACATGTTGAGTCTAAAGCTCACGAGTTGAGTGTACAGCAAAGTGTTTTGGATATTCCTGTGTCCAAGGATTTTCATGACGTGTAAGGTGTCTTTGGTCTTCGCGTATTAGTGGCGCGCGCTAAATTTAAGAACAGCATACGATTAGTATCGACCAGGTAAGATATGACCTTTCCACCGGATTTTCTATGGGGGGTTGCAAACAGTGGATTCCAGTTTGAGATGGGTAGCCGATCTGGAGAAAACATTGATCCAAACACAGACTGGTATGCCTGGGTACATGATCCCTCTAACATACGGAAGGGCATCGTAAGTGGCTGCGCTGCCAATGTTGGTTTGATACATAATGTGATCCCGGCAAGACCCTTCTTGTCAGAAAGAAAGTCTGATGTGAAAGCCGCAGAGTTCATGAATATAATGCATAATCAATTCTTCATCCAGTCCATCTGTGATGGTTGGTTGGATGAAAATCTTAACGGAGTAAAAGAGAGAAAAGAAATAAAAAATTATCTTGGACAACGCCTCGACTGGCTAGGCGTGAACTACTATAGTAGGCTCGTGGTGAAAGGAAAAACATCCATATTGGCCAAGATTTTTGCAGGAATCTCTGCAGTTCCTGAGATCGTTCCTGGCTACGGCTTCGCATGCCAACCTAATTCTAAATCAGCTGATGGACTGCAAACTTCAGACGTAGGATGGGAAATATGTCCAGAAGGAATGCTTGAGGCGTTAAAGGCGATGAAAACCTATGGGAAGCCACTCTATGTGACAGAAAACGGCATCGCAGATGAAAAAGATGCATTTAGACCCAGTTTTATAATCGAACATCTGAAGATTCTCGAAAAAGCCATAAATGAAGAGAAAATTGATGTTCGAGGATACTTCCACTGGTCTTTGACAGACAATTACGAATGGGCTAAAGGCTTTGGTCAGAAGTTTGGGTTGTATTCCGTTGATTTGGATACGAAATCGCGGAAAAGTAGGAAGAGCGCCGAGGTTTTTGAGGAGATAATAAAAGGAGAGAAGTAGCGCGCGCTATCGGAATCATGTTGCAGCTAACAAGATTTCACTAGAACAATCTTCTCCAGAGAGCGTGCACATGCAGGCTATTCTGAATAAGTGTTTGAGGCGCACAATTCTTAAATAGACAGTTGTCGTTCTCCACTGGACGGTTGGTAAACTTGGCTAGGTGCAACGCCCTTGAATCGCTTTGCCATCTATGGAAGAGAGATTCTCATCGTTTCCGCGATCTTCCTAGTGAACTCCCTAGCCATTGAGTTAATCACTCCGATTTGGCCGATTTTCATAACAGATTCGCTTGGCGCATCCATGACAGAGCTCGGCTTAGTTTTCTCCATATCCAACGCTGTAGCCGCAGCAATACAGATCCCCAGCGGACTGCTATCAGACAAATACGGCAGGCGAAGACTGCATGCCCTAGGCACATTGATAGCTGTGTTTCCGCCTCTGATGTATTCTTTAGCCAGAAACCTGAACGACCTCGTGCCATGGGTGATGATGTCCGGCTTTGCCACAGGCTTGTACATACCGATTCGCTGGGCGATAGTAGCCG
>Ga0315309_1001696_pt1 | contig 13055 bp, 11 predicted proteins | sample TDP4_MG_FD_203080 | JGI IMG/M metagenome (GOLD analysis project Ga0315309, IMG submission 203080) | Freshwater sediment microbial communities from Lake Towuti, South Sulawesi, Indonesia - TDP4 | ecosystem: Environmental > Aquatic > Freshwater > Lake > Sediment | place: Indonesia: South Sulawesi...
GATTAGCATCGCGGCAGCGCTGGAAAGGTTTAAGGAGTCGGTCATGCCTGAGGCGCAGAAACTAGAGGGATACCAGGGCTTGTATGTGCTCGGTACCCCCGAGGGCAGGGGTGTGATCGTAAGCCTGTGGGCCACTGAAGAAGCGGCCAGGGCCGGCGTGGAGAGTGGATACTACGACGAGCAGCTGGCTAAGTTTGTAGCCGTATACCGCGCACCGCCTGGGCGTGAGCACTATGAGGTATTCCTTGCTGATGTCCCTAGCATGACACAGAAGTAGGCTCTCGCTCCTGATGCAACAGCTAGGCTGCGTGCCAAGAGGACACAGGTCGACTAGGGAACAATAAGAAGCAGTCATGGAAAAGCTATTTGGCATACCCATCAATCAATTGATGGTGACCCTATTGGTCGTCTTCGGCGTGGGGGTCACCATCATGATGGTGACTGCCCTGCGAAACCGGGTCATGCTGAAGCTGGCGGTGCGCAATGTCCCCCGGCGACGGGCACAAACGGCTCTCATTGTGCTAGGCTTGATGCTAGCTACCCTTCTCTTCTCCGCCTCCTTGGCCACGGGAGATACACTGACCCATTCCGTTGAGGTCCTGGCACTGAGGGAGATCGGGGAAGTGGACGTAGTGGTGCAGGTAGAGGCACGAGAGGCATCTGGACAGCTAGCCTACTTCGACCAAGCCTATTTTGATACAGTGCGGGACCACCTGGAGGGCGATCCAGCAGTTTCCCAAAAGGTGGAAGGCATTGCTCCTCTGGCTAGGGAGACGGCTCCAGTGGTAGCGCCGACCACTCGGCTGAGCGAGCCCCAGGTCGACATTCTGGGCTACGCCGAGGAGTGGATGAATGGCTTTGATCGCCTGGTGGATAGTGAGGGTAACTCCCTCTCTGTGACTGACCTTGCCTCGAACCAGGTGTACGTCAGCAGCGAGACCGCCCGTGAGCTGGAGGTGGACTCAGGTGACACGGTGTTGGTGTTCCTGGGTCCGCAGCCTACTGCCCTTGAGGTAGCTGGGGTGTATGAGGAAGGAGCTAAACCCGCTGATGAGATTTCCCTGGTAATGCCCCTGTCCCGGTTGCAGGAGCGAACAGGCAATCAGGGTAAGATAAACTCCATCATTATCACCAACCGGGGAGACGCCATCCAAGGGGCTGCTCACAGCGATGCGGTGCTGTCCAGCCTGGAACCCCTGCTGGAAGGGACAGGTCTCGAGGTCGACCCAGTGAAGCAAGACGCCCTGGATGAGGCAAACGAGGCGGGTAGTACTTTCTCCACCATCTTCCTAGTGTTCGGGCAGTTCTCCATTGCTGCCGGGATTCTGCTCATCTTTCTCATCTTTGTTATGCTGGCGGCCGAACGGAAGCGGGAACTGGGCATTGCCCGAGCAGTAGGAACACAGCGGGGGCACGTGATCCGCATGTTCGCCTTCGAGGGATCAGTCTACGCTCTCATCGCTGCCGCCGTGGGTAGCTTGCTGGGTGTGGTGGTGGGCTGGGGGATGGTCCGCATCATGGCGGTTGCCTTAGGCCAGACGGACCTTGAGCTGACCTACGCCTTTAACTGGCGCAGTATGGTCATCGCCTACACCATGGGAATGGTCCTCACCTTCATCGTGGTTCTGGTCTCGTCCTGGCAGGTGAGCCGGCTGAACATTGTGCGGGCCATTCGGGACATTCCTGAGCCTCGCATCACCCGCAAAACTATCAAGGGGTTAATTCTAAATATCTTGGTACCGGTAGCAGGAGTCTTCATGACATTTTCCGGCCTCCAGGGCGAACAGCTAGGCAACTTCATGCTGGGGACCTCTGTGGCAATCATCGGAATGGCTCTGCTGGCACGGCACTTCGGTATTCCGGAGCGGGCTGCCTTCACCGTGGCCGGACTGCTTCTATTAGGGTGGTGGCTCCTCCCTGGTAGTATCTGGGAGGCGATCCTACCCGAGATGAAGCAGGGAATTGAGATGTTCTTCCTCTCCGGCATCATGCTGGTGGTGGGGGGAGTATGGGTGGTCATCTACAATTCAGACCTGCTGCTGAAGGGCACGGTGCGCCTCTTCGGGCGCCTCCGTGGCCTGGCACCAGTGTTCAAGACCGCTGTCTCTTACCCCTTGCAGAACCGCTTTCGCATCGGCATCACACTGTCTATGTTCTCCCTGGTGGTATTCACCCTCATCGTGATGGCCTTCATCATCCACTCCATTGGTGTAGTTCTTGATGACACGGAGAGGATATCCGGAGGGTACGATATCCGGGCCAGCATTAGCTACATTAACCCCATCCCTGACATCCGGGCCGCGTTACAGGAGGCCGATGGTGTCACACTCGAGGATTTTGAAGCCATTGGCAGCTTCAATGGTTCCCCGGTCAAGGTGAAGCAGGCGGGGACGGACCAGGAACTGACCGACTTCTTCATCCAGGGAGTAGACGCAGCCTACTCCAACAGCGTCACCTACCAGTTTGCCATGACCGCAGAAGGGTACGACTCACCGCAAGAGGTATGGCAGGCCCTCCAGGAGGAACCGGGGACAGCAGTAGTAGATTCTCTCCTGGTGCCCGCCAAGGTTAACTATAGCATGGGCGGGCCCGCTCTGGACTTTCGGTTGGAGGGGTTCTTTATAGAAGACGAGACTCTGCCGCAGGTGTACATCCAGGCTCAAGATCCCCGCACCGGGAACGAGCAAAGCCTCCGGGTCATCGGCATACTGGAGCAGTCAGCCTTCTACGCTGCCGGTTGGCTAATTACCTCCCAGGAGACAGTAAACACTCTACTTGGTGAGACAGTGCTGCCCCAGGCCTACATGTTCCGGCTGAGTGACGGCGTGGACACCGAAGCGACGGCTAAGGCATTAGAGACGAGCTTCCTAGAGCACGGGATGCAGGCGAAGGTGATAGCAGAGGAAATCCGCGAGGGTGCCAGGGCCAGCCTGATGGTGAATAACCTGCTCCAGGGCTTCATGGGCTTGGGGCTGGTGGTGGGCATCGCTGCCTTGGGAGTCATAGCTGCCCGCTCTGTAGTAGAGCGGCGGCATGAGATCGGGGTGTTGCGGGCCCTGGGCTTTCAGAAGAGCATGGTGCAGCTCTCCTTCCTCCTGGAGTCCTCCTTCATAGCCTTGCTGGGCATCGCCATCGGCATCGCCCTGGGTGCCGGGCTCTCCGTTCAAATCGTCGACGCCATGGGCGAGGTTTTCAAGGGCATCACGTATCAAGTCCCCTGGCTCAACATTGTGGTGGTGGTCATCATAGCCTACGGCGCTTCGCTGCTGACCACCTACCTGCCGGCACGGCAGGCAGCCCGGGTGTATCCTGCAGAGGCGCTGCGCTACGAATAGCCGTCCCTGGCAGGCTCCATTTCAGAATACGCAAAAGACGCCAAGAGTGAGCTGCTCAGAAATCGCCTTTTCTAAGAAAGCGCCTACAAAGCAAGAGCTCAGCCGATTAGTAGACCACCCCCTCCTGGCGGAGTTTCTCGATCTCAGCCTGAGAATAGCCCAGGCCAGATAGAACCTCATCAGTATGTTTACCCAGGCGGGCAGCTAGGCTGCGGACTTTGCCCGGAGTATCCGAGAGCTTAATGCCGATCCCTACCTGCTTCACCTTGCCAAATTTAGGGTGCTCTACCTCGAGAAGCATCTGGCGGTGAAGCAATTGAGGATCACGGAAGACCTCATCCAAGTCCAAGACCTTGCCCACCGGCACATCAGCCTTGGTGAGAAGGTCAAACCACTCATCCCTGGTCTTGGTCAAGAAGATCCGCTTTAACTTCCGGAACACCTTCTCTTTCTTGGGACTGGGGGCAAATTCGTGTGGTATCAGGTCCTCACAGTCCAGGGCACGGCACAGATTCTGCCAGAAACGTGGCTCAATAGCGCAGATGGTCAAGTACTTGTCGTCCTTGGTCTGATAGACAGCATAAAAAGGAACGGTACCACTAGTCATCGTTTCCCCCCGCCGTGGGACAACGCCGGTATAGAAGTATTCTACCGCTCCAGGTACGCCGGCGAGGAGGGATACAACACCGTCGGTCATAGAAACATCTACCAATTGACCGCGGCCTGTTCTCTCCCGAGCACAGATAGCCAGCAGGACGCCGATGGTTGCGTTCAGATAGGCCACGGCCATATCAGCCACCACATTGAGGGCCATCACCGGCGGATCATCGTGACGCTCACCCGTGAGGCCCAACACACCACCCATGCCAGAATAGTTGCCATCGTGACCGGGGAAGCTCCGATAGGGGCCATCCTGACCGTATCCAGAGACGGAGCAGTAGATAATCCTGGGGTTTATCCGGGCTAGGGTCTGGTAGCCCACGTTCATCCGGTCCATCACCCCGGGACGGAAGCTCTCAATGACAACATCATAAGTCCGGGCTAATTTGTGGAAAATGGCTTGCCCCGCTTCGGTCCTCAGGTTAAGTGCCAGATTCTTTTTATTCCGGTTAGTCGCCATATGGGCAGTCATCCTCTCTGACTCCTCATCCGATTCCGGGAAATAAGCTAGACCATCGCCAACTCCCCTATGTCCACCCCCAGGGGGCATATCAATCTTGAGCACCTCAGCCCCCATATCTCCCATTGTCATAGAAACGAGCGAAGCCGGTCCTAAGCCAGTGATATCTAATACCTTAATGCCACTAAGTGCCGTTGCCAATTTGAAACTCCTTTCTATATTCCCAGCATTAAACTTGGCTGTCTTACCAGGGGAATAGCCCTTGGTACCGATAATATGCGCACTACACTTGACTGTCAACCCTATTCAGAATCTACAAAGCAACGCACCCCTTTATCTCCTTCTAAGCTCCGAAAACCGTCTCCAGGAACTGCTTCAATATCCTGGCGGTAGCTCCCCAAATTACCCGATCACCACATTGATAGAAATACTGAGGAATGAGCTTGCCCTGGAGAGGCTGTAGCTCCTCCCAAAAGTTGCTCCTGTCTAAGAGAGCTGCCAAGGGAACCTCGATTATTTCCTCCACTTCCCCAGGATTGGCCTTGAATTCATAAGGGTAGGGGATAGCGGCCACAAAAGGGGAAACAACGTAGTTAGTGGTAAAGGTGCACATGCTATCCAGCTCACCTAGAATCTCCACATCCTTGGGATTGAGGCCTATTTCCTCCCAGCTTTCTCTAAGAGCTGTATCCATAAGGCTCTCATCCCCCACCTGGTGAACTCCGCCAGGGAAGGAAATCTGTCCTCTGTGGGCATTGACCGTCTCGGTTCTTTTGGTCACCACGAGATAGTGCTCCCCCCCCTTTTCGTATAAGGGTATGAGGACAGCAGCCGACCTGAAGCCTTCGGCTTCAATAGCCCTCTTCTCTCTTTGAGAAAGGGCTTGACGAATGCTTTCCTTGTCTATTTTTGCAGACAAAGCTTCCCCCAAAGCTCTTTAACCCTGGTTTCAACCTCGCTTAAAGTGCCATTGGTATCAATCACTATATCGGCATACTTTAACCTCTCCTCTGAAGAAAGCTGAGAATGGATACGGGCCAAAGCTTGAGCCTCAGAGAGCCCGCTGCGTTGACAAAGACGACGCATTGCTGTTGCCTCGGTAGCTGCAGTGACCCAAACCTGGTCCACCAAATCCAACCAGTTAGCTTCCACCAATAGCGGTGCTTCAAGCACTACCACGTCAGCACCCTGCCGCTTAAGCTCCTCGATCCTCTTCTTCGCTATGCCATGCATCCTGGGATGCGTTATCTGATTCAGTCGTGCTAAAGCCTCGGCATCATTAAAGACAATTTCACCTAGCTTTTGGCGGTCAACTTCACCGCCGGCTTTGAGAATCTCCTTGCCAAAGGCATTGACTACTTCCTGCCATGTCTCCGTATAGGGCTGGAGAGCCTCATGACCGATCTCGTCAGCACTCAATACCACTGCGCCCAACTGAGCCAGAAATGAGGAGACAGTGCTTTTGCCGCTGCCGATGCCCCCGGTAAGACCTATGACTATTATCCTGGCCACCTACCTACCCTATGAGTATAGGCAAGTGGAGAGACACTTTCAAATCTCTTTGTCACACGAGCGTTTACCAAACCCAACTGTCATTCTTAAGGATACCCAAAAACATTGTGCAGGAGTGTTTGTCCCCAACCCTCGTGGTCTCCCGAAATAGTGGGTAGGTTGCCCGACGTCGGGCAACCTACCCTATTCTCTTCCGTTGAGGGAGAGGGCTTCTATAAGATACTCCCTCCCCTGGCGGGAGGGAGCTAGAGGGAGGGGTATACCTCACCCTCACCCTGCCCTCTCCCGTCGAGGGAGAGGGCTTCTATGAGGGACAGACCTTCAGGTCTGTCCCTACATACGAATCTTATAAGGTTGCTAAACATCCTCTGTCCCCTGCACTATATTTGAAAAACTCGATCGCCAATTTAGGGCCTGACTCAGTGTTTGACAGGGCACCTCATTTAGGCTATCTTATGGGTTGACCACTTTTGAAAGGAGGGGCATGACCGAAGAAAAGAGACCCACTTTGGAAGAAGTAAAAGCCTTCATAGGAAAGAAGAAGAAAGAGACGCTGGAGATAGACAAAAGCATGATTGGTCTCTTTTGTCAGTGTATAGGAGACACCAACCCTAAATGGCAAGACACGGCTCCACCAGGCCTGGTCACCACAGCGATGATCAGCGGGGGTGCGCTGGCGATAGAGGTGCCTCGGCCCTATAAGCGGAGTGTAGCTGCAGGCGCCGATTGGGAGTTCTTCAAGCCCATCAAACCTGGCGAGGCAATCACTACTACCCACGAGTTCGCCGAAGTTCAAGATAGGTCCAGTGAGAAAGGTCCCAGGGTTCTGCTAATATACAAGTCGACCCACCGGAATCAGAAGGGTGATGTGGTAGCCGTAAGCACCAATAGCATAATGAGCTACTAATTATAGAAGGAGGTCAAAATTATGGCTCAGCTTTACTATGAAGATGTTCAAGAAGGCAGTGAAATACCCACCCTGGAGAAGCTGCCGACAACGCGAACGCTGGTAATGTGGGCAGGGGCTTCAGGCGACTTCTTTGAGCTCCACTACGATAAAGATTTCGCCAATTCCATGGGATTCCCCAAAGTCCTGGTTCACGGGAGGCTGGAGGCAGCCTTCTTAACTCAAATGCTAACCGATTGGATCGGTGACCGGGGAGAGCTAAGAAAACTGAGTGTCCAATACCGAGGCAATGCCTTCCCAGGCGACAAGTTACTATGCAAGGGGAAGGTAACCAAGAAATATGCTGAAGGTGGGGAGAATCTTGTAGAATGTGAGATTTGGGTAGAAAATCCTGCTGGACAAAGAATTACCCCCGGTACAGCCGTAGTTGCCCTCCCTGGAAAGAAAAGCCAGGCTAAGAGGGGTAAGAGTTAAAATGGGGAAAAGATTAAAGGGTAGAAATGCAGTAGTAACCGGTGCTGGTAGGGGGATTGGCAAGGCAGTAGCCCTAGCACTGGCTGAAGAGGGAGCCAATGTTGTCGTCTGCGACCTGGGGGTAGCCACAGATGGAGTGGGAGCAGATAAGTCTCCCGCTGACGAAGTGGTAGAAGAGTGCCACAAACTCGGGGTAAAGGCAGTGGCCAATTATGGTGACGTGTCCAGTTTTAAGGCCACTGAGGGAATGGTCAAGGCTTGTGTGGACAACTTCGGCCGAATAGATATCCTGTGTAATATTGCCGGAATTGACAAACCCAGGATGATCTGGAATATGTCGGAAGAAGAATGGGATATGGTGATAGCAGTACACCTCAAGGGGACCTTTAACCTCACCAGACATGCTGCCCCTCTGATGCGGGAACAGAGGTACGGCAGGATAATAAACTGCGTCTCCGAGGCTTTCATCGGTGGCCCAAGTCATCTGAACTATGCTGCCGCCAAAGGGGGGATTGCCACCTTGACCTACGGCACTGCTCGAGAGCTGGGAAGATATGGAGTGACTTGCAATGCCTTTGTCCCTCGAGCATGGACAAGAATGACTGCTGATGAAAAAGTGATCGAGGGCATAAAAAAGAGGATTGCCGCCGGCCTTATGCCCAAGGATCAACTTGACAAGATGATGCGGGAGTTGGCAGACGCTTCATACTTCGCCCCCTTTATAGCCTATCTGGCTAGCGACGCGGCTGCCAATGTAAACGGTCAAATATTCCTCACCTCAGGGACTGAGGTCGGGGTCTGGAGCCAGCCTCAGGTGATAAGGAAAGTGCCCAGAGACTGGAAAACGGAAGGTAGATGGACCTTTGAGGAGATAGAAAAGCTTATGCCGAAGAAGTTGCTCATCGATTATGTCAACCCAGCCCCACCACAACCAGAAGAGAAGAAATAACCAGTGTCAATCACGAAGGAGGACCACCGATGGCTGATCGACTAAAGGGCAAGAATGCAGTAGTAACCGGTGCTGGCAGCGGAATTGGCAAGGCAATAGCTCTGGCTCTGGCCCAAGAGGGTGCCAATGTCGTGGCTTGCGACCTGGGAGGAGCTACCGACGGAACTGGGGCAAGCAAGAGCCCCGCTGACCAGACAGCCGCCGAGTGCCAGAAGCTTGGTGTAAAGGCCATTGCCCAATACGGCGATGTGAGCAATTTCAAGGCTGCCGAACAGATGATACAGGCTTGTGTAGACAACTTCGGCCGGATAGATATCCTGTGCAATGTAGCCGGAATTGACAGGGCCAGGATGATCTGGAATATGTCAGAAAGCGAGTGGGACCAAGTAATAGCTGTCCACCTTAAAGGAACCTTCAACATGTCAAGGCATGCTTGCGTCCGCATGAGGGAGCAGAAGTATGGGAGGATAGTGAATACAATCTCCGAGGCTTGGGTAGGGACTGTAGGACACGTAAACTACGGTGCTGCCAAAGGGGGGATTGCCAGTTTAACCTACGCCACTGCCTGGGAGATGGGTAGATATGGTGTCACCTGTAATGCCATTTGCCCCAGGGCAGCGACAAGGATGACCATGGGGCCAGAAGTGCTTGCCGGCTACAAGAAGAGGGTGGAATCAGGACTCTGGACCAAGGAGAGGTATGAGGAGGTAACCCACGTGGCTACTGCAGACTATTTGGCCGTGATTCCGGCTTTCCTCTGCAGTGATGCCGCTGCCCACATCAATGGCTGCGTATTTGGCGCTTCCGGCGCCAGCTTCTCCTTCTGGGCACCCGCCCATGAGTCAGTCATCTTCGGCCGGGACTGGGACAAGTATGGGCCATGGACCTGGGAAGAGGTCGCCAAGTGTATGCCTACCCTGCTGAAGGGCTACGTTAATCCAGCCCCACCTGAGGAAAAGAAATAGCCACTTGCCCACTAACCATAGAAGCCTAGTGGCAGAAAAGGTTTCCCAGAGGATGCCCAAAAACCGCTGTAGGAGTGTTTGTCCCCGCCCCTTGTGGGCTCCCGCAAATTTAGGGGACAAGCTCCTCCCCACTTTTTGGGATAGTGTTTCGAGTCCTTTTAAACGTAAAATAATGGGAGATACTTAAGCTATGGGGGAAAGGCTAAAAGATAAAGTAGCCATAGTTACCGGGGGAGGAAGGGGAATAGGGGCAGCTATTTGCACAGCCTTTGCCAAGGAGGGTGCCAGCGTAGTGGTGTCTGATATTGATATTGAGCCAGCAAAGGAGATAGCAAAGAGGATTGAAGGCCAAGGAGGAAAAGCCATTGCCATCAAGACCGATGTTTGCAATAGGCAGGAAGTCGAGGAGCTAGCTAAAGCCACTCTTGATAAATTCGGTAAGATAGACATACTGGTCAATAATGCCGCTATACTCCGTGTTGTGTCCATGTTTAAAATGACTGAAAAGGACTGGGATGACGTAGTGGACATCTGCCTTAAGGGGAGTTTCAACTGCACCCAGGCAGTCACCAGGTACATGGTGGCCCAAGCCAAGAAAGCCAGGGAAGAGGGCAAGGAACCACCTGCTCGGAAGATAATCAACTTCACTTCAGCTTCTGGGATTAGGGGCAATCCAGGTCAGGCTAGCTACAGCGCTGCCAAGGCTGGCATTATGGGGTTGACCAAATCCAATGCTGAAGAGTTTGCCCGATACAATATCCTGGTCAACGCTATTAGCCCACTAGCTTTGACCAGGATGTCAGAAAGCGCTAAGGTGGACTTAGAAAAGCGTATCCCCTTAGGCAGGCTGGGTGACCCGGAGAAGGATATCGCTCCAGTAGCCGTGTTTCTAGCTTCTGATGATGCTAATTATATAACCGGGCAGGTTATCGTGGTCAGCGGTGGGCGGGATATGGCAATTTGATAAACCTGCTGCCCCACCTCCAAAGCGGCTTACCACTGAAAAACAAAGTTTTTCAGCGCTCCCTTGGAGGAGACTCCTTAGCAGAAATCCCCTCAGCCTTCTTAAGCTCCATAAGTATAAAATTATGCTCCCCTCTGTTAACCCGCCCAGAGGGGGTAAAACCACACTTTTGAAAGCATTTCTGTGCCCTGATGTTCCCCTCTAAGGTATGGAGATATATCCTTTTTATATTTGTTTCCTCAAAGATCTGGCTTACTAGGATAGTTACCGCCTCGGTGCCATAGCCTTTATCCCAGTAGGCACGCTCCCCTATAAGGATACCTAACTCAGTCTCCCTTTCATCCTGGTCAAGGTTATAGTAGCTGCAATTGCCGATGTGCTTGCCCTCCAGAGTTTCAATGGCATAGCGGCGCCCTCTCATATTGCCATAGCGCAGCTCCTCAGCATAATTAATTAGATAATGAGAGAAGGGTATATCTAAGGGAATGGTAGCATCAAGCTGAGCCAGCTCGGCATCTGTCTTCCAGGCGTAATCGCTCCTGGCATCCTCTAACCTTTTCCCCCGTAGCACTACCTTGCTTCCCTTTATCATAATATCACCTTGACAGAGAAGAGGCTCAAATCTCCACTTCCCTCACTGCTTCTTCTGCCACTCGCTGTACCCGCTTATCCGGATGGTGCAGGCATTGATATAATGCCTGCTTTGCCTCGCTTCCCCCCAGTTGTTTCAAAGCCATGACAGCAGCTAGCTGAGTTTGAATATCATCCCCCTCGGTAAGCCTAAGAAGATAGGGCACTGCCTCTTCCTCCCCTAATTCACCACATGCCCTAGCTGCTTCAAGGCACATCTCCAGCTCAGGGCTGCTTAACTCCTTAAGTAATATTGATAGCCATGCCGGATCGCAATTCAGCCCCATAGACCGAAGGGCACTAGCCTTTAGTTTGAGATTTTCACTCTGGTAAGCTTTGTAGATAACCCCTTTCACCCGAGATGAAGTAAGCGGAGCCACGGCCTCTATTGCTCGGCATTGTAATTCAACCTTCTCCCCCTCAGCTTCAATAACCTTAAATAAAGCATCCTCAATCTTTTTAATATGGCGCGGAGCGACCTTTCTTAACTCAGCCAGCAAAGCAAACCTGCCCAGCGCACTAGCCGCAGCAGCACGGACAATCTCCTCTTCATCCTTAGCAAGCATTTCAATCAGAGTGAGAATAAGACTACATTCCTCGCACTCCCACAGCCCATCGATAGCCTTTGCTCGCACCTGAGGGTCAGGATCCGAGAGACAGGAAATAAAGACATCTTCAAAATTGAGCTTGGCGTCGCTGGCAGCAAGAGCAATAAGTCTATCAATAACCTTTCGGCGTCGTTCTATTCCCATTCCTTTCCAGGTTTGCTGAAAGAGCCCTACCTCTGCCGCGGGAATATCGGAGAGGTCAGCCAACCTCAAGGTTGACACCGGCTTATTTTCATCACTTAGTCCAACAAGAAGCCTCTTCAGAGGCAAGAGCCACCTCCTTAACTTTTACTGGCTATTGTTAGATTGGAACAACAAAAGTCGGGGGTGAAAATCGCCCCCTCAACCCACCTCGCCTCCCGCCCGATCTCAATAAGCTTACTTAGTACCTGGTAAATGTTCCCTGAGACTACGGTATCCTTCACCCGGCCCACTATTTCCCCCTTCTCTACTTTATATCCCAGGAGGACATTGCCGCTAAACTCGCCACCCAAGACATTGGTCTGCTCCGCTCCCATAAGCTGCTCCACCACCAACCCCTCCTTCAGGTCTGCCACCATGTCCTCAAAGCTAACAGCGCCGGTTTTGAAAGTGAGGTTACTTATTGAAGGAGCAGGCAATCCACCCCTGCCTCTATCGCCGCTGCCTGTACTTTGAACACCGGCTAAGCCAGCCGTTTGCAGGTCATAAAGAAAACCCTTCACCACCCCGTGCTCAATAAGAGGGGTGCTTTGGCTAGGCACCCCTTCATCATCGCAAGGACGACTTCGGGGGTGATAAGTAACCGTGGCATCGTCCCATAAAGACAACCTTTCATCAAACACCTTCGTCTCTCGTTTACCCCCCAAGGGAGATGCCCCTTGCCAGACCACCCTCCCATTAAAAGCCAAAGCCAAAGGAGCGATGAAGGCGCTGGCTACCCCACGGGGGGTGAAGATTACTGGCAGATGTCCACTGGATACCGAGGCTTGCCTTTTAGCTAGCTCCAACTGGTTTACTACTGAACCAGCTACCTTAGCAATGTCTCCAATGGGGTGACAGGAGCTATCACTGTCGCCGACAAAGAGCATGTCGGTATCCCGAATGAGGTTGCCCTCCAGGCCGATGCCAAAGAAGCTCCGCCGATAACTTGCTTCCCCGCCTCGAGAGTTCAAGATATGGACTGAAACAATGCCTTTGGTTATTCTCGCTTCGCAGAGGAGAGCCGGGGTATGCTCTCTCACCTTAGCTATTAGTGACTCACCCAGGTCAATCATCTGCTCTACGGTAATCGCTTCCACTCCGGGGTCATAGACTTCGACCTGAGGATAAGCGGGCTGGTGGGGCAGCTCAAATCTTGCTGTTGTGCCAAACTGAGACACCTCTATTGCTCGGTTCACCAGTGAGCTTCTATCATCAAGCCTGGTGGTGGTGGAGAAGCCAATCCTCCCCTCTCGGACAATGCGAAGGGCTACTAATATACCCTGGCGGGTATGCAATTGCTTTAAGCGATTGGCCTCAAAGATGACTGGGGTTTCCTCAAAGGAAGTAAGGAAAACCTCCGCTTCTTGGGCACTTTTCTTGGCTAAGGAAAGGATCTCCTCCATCTGAA
>Ga0315309_1001698_pt1 | contig 13050 bp, 9 predicted proteins | sample TDP4_MG_FD_203080 | JGI IMG/M metagenome (GOLD analysis project Ga0315309, IMG submission 203080) | Freshwater sediment microbial communities from Lake Towuti, South Sulawesi, Indonesia - TDP4 | ecosystem: Environmental > Aquatic > Freshwater > Lake > Sediment | place: Indonesia: South Sulawesi...
CTCTGGCGCATCGCCCTCCATCACCTCGTAGGCCGTGCCCTCCAAAACCACGATGACGTGGGTACCCAGGGCGAAGTACTTGCCCCATTCAGGCCGGGCGGCCAGAAGCTCGAAGTAGTTGTCGCTGCCGAAACTGATCCGGGTAGTGGTCATCTTGTCCACGTCGTAGGCCGTGTCAATCCAGACATCCTCCTGAAGCACGAAGGTCTTGTCACCGACGTACTTAACCACCTCTCTGACCGGCACCTCTCCTCCCCCACGGCCTTCGCCAGAAGGAAGGGCCGCCGGGGCCATCGGCGCGACCTGAGCTCCGCGCAGGCCCGCCTCGGCCTCGCTTTTGTCAACGGCTCCCGCTCCGTAGGCCGGGGCCGGGGTAGCAGTGGCCATGGCTTGATACTTCTGCTCGGCCACCCGGTCCCGCCCCTCTTCACTGAGAACGTCCTCGGTCTCGTCCACCAAGAAGGAGGTGTAAGGGGTGATGATGCCGTAGCGCACCGACAGGTCTACAATCTCGTCCACCAACTCGCGGCTCTCGCCGTGCAACCGGATCTGGCTCAGGAGATAGCCGATCTTGCGCGTGGCCCACAGGCGCGGGATGAAGCTTGTGGTGAGCCCGGTCGAACCATCATCGCCACCTCTGTCGCGGAAGTGGACGTCCTCGTACTCAAAGCTCTGCAGGCGGTTATTGACCTCCCCTTTCAGGGTGATGGTCGTGTCGCCGCCTTCCCGGTAGCGGCCCACCAGCACCAGTTGGGTGCTGGCGAAGAGGTCGGGCAGGGGATAGGGATAGGTATCCTCGACGCGGATCTCGCCAAAGCCCAATTCGATGTCCGAAAGGAGCGGAGTGCTGACCTTGGCGTAGAAAGCTGAGACTTCCTCGTCAATGTCTTCGCCGGGCCGCACGTAGGCGCTGGCCCCGCGGTGGGCCTCGGCCATGGTGTCCAGCAGGATGGTGTTGACATCGTCGCCCACCCCAAAGGCAAAGATGCGGACGTTGTCGGGGGCGGCGTCGTCAACGTTGTCCAGAATGCGCTCGGTCTCGACTTCCCCTTCGGTGGCCAGGCCATCCGTCAGGAAGATGATGATGGTGGGCCGTTCCTTGTCAACCTGGTCGAGGGCCTCCAGCAGGGCGCGGTTGATGTCGGTGCCCCCGGAGGCTGTCAGATTGCGCACAAAGCGCCGGGCCTCTTTGCGCTCGTCGGCCGGCCGCAGGCGGTCATCGTACTGGCGCATCCCGGTGCTAAAGGCGATAATGTTGAAGCAATCTTCATCGTGGAGTTCATCCAGCACGAACTGCAGGGCGTCCTTGGCCTGTTCCAGCTTCTCACCCCTCATGCTGCCCGAGGTGTCCAGGACGAAGATGACGTCCTTGGCGATCACTTCCTGCTCATCCACTTCCAGCCGGGGGGCAACCAGCAGGAGAAAGAAGCCATCTTCGCCCCTCTCGCGATAACTGACCAGGTTCAGCCCAAAGTCCTCTTCAGAGATGCTGTAGTAAAGCTCGAAATCGCGGTCGGGCTTGACGTCGTAATCCTCGTAGCCGATGCGGGCGGAGTAGTCGCTCTCGCGGTCCACGGCGATGTCGTGGCTGGGGGAGTAGATGGCCTTGATGGCCTCCTTGGAGTGCAACTCGATGCTGACGGAGACGTCCTCGATGGGCCTGGAGGAGAACTTTTCGGTGTTGAGAGGATAGAGGTATTTGACCAGGCCCTGGTCCATTGGCAGGACCTCGCTGTATTCGAGTTCGACCCTTTTCTCGCCGTGGGCGGGGATAGGGTAGACGCGGGCCTGGAAGGCATTGCGTCCCACGTATTCCAGCAGGGCCGGATCGCGCCGCTGGCGCACAATGTTCTCGTAGATCCAGCGCGCTTCGTCCTTCTCCAGCACCCGGGCCTCCACTCTCTGGCCGTCCACGTACATGGCGAACTCGGAGATAGCTGCCTCTTCAGGCAGGGGGAAGATGTAGGTCCCTTCCAGTTCCCAGGGCGACTCATTGACGAAGACCTGGTCCACATGGGTGGTGGCCACTTGATCCTCGATGGTCACCTTCACCCGGTGGTACTTGATGGCCAGGTTAGGGATCTCGGTGATGGGTGGTGGCGGTGGACAGCCGGGACATGGCCTCGGTGGTTCAGGGATAATGATGCCGTCAGCGTAGACCGGACCGACTGTAGCCAGCAACAACCCTATGACGATAGCCATCGCAAACGGGGTTCTCTTTTTCATGACAATGACCTCCTTCTCAATATGGGCAAGAGATGTTTGCCGAATTCAACTACTAGACGTTGGAAGAAGGTAAAAAGTTCCCCCGTTGACAAGGTGCCGAAATGATGATATACTGGATATAGATTGCTTCCTTCCCCTCTGTTTTCTGAGCAAGAAAGGCTGATCCTCTGATGTACATTTGCCGACAATGCCCGGAAGCTACGCGGGCTCGCTGTATCGCCGAAAGCCATACCTCTCCCAGTTCAAGAGAGATGATCAGGCAAGCTTTTGCTGCTCGCACTGATACTGAGGAGATGTGGAGGATCTTGCAGATGAGCTGTCTCCTCGTCCGGGAAGAGCAGGAAGCAAAGACCTATCACGAGTCTGTCCTTGCCCGACGCCTGCGCCTGGCCAGAAATGGCGAGAAGTCAGAGGAGCTAGAAGGAGAGGCGACAGCTCCTGATACTACTGAGTCTGTTCCGGCAAGCGTCACCATAGAGCCGGTTGAAACTATCTGGCCTGGGATTCGTGAAGTAGACCAGGTGGGTGTGAAACCACCGCCTCCGCCGGTTGCGGAGGCGGTCCCTGAGCGGCGAAAGGAACCAGAGGCCGACCTTTTCTCCTTGATATTAGAACTGAGCAAACGCCGCATTGCCCTGCCAACTGACGGGGAAATCGTCTTTGGCCGCCCCGATCCGAACGTTGGTTTTTTCCCTGATATTGACCTGACCTACGAAGATCAAGGCCGGCTGGCTATCTCGCGTCGTCATGCCAAGATCCACGGTGATGGCAACGTGCACTATATAGAAGACATGGGGAGCACCAACGGTACCAGAGTAAATACCCAACTCCTGCAACTCGATCAGAAGCATAGACTTCGCCAGGGCGACCGTATCGCGATGGGCCATTGCTTATTCGTCTACGGCCCCACTCCCAGGTGGCTCCTCAACCCGCCCCCTCATCTCAAGGCCTGCTTCTATCTTCTCGCTACTTCCTCTGGCCAACGCATTGAATTGCCGGATCAGGGGGAACTGATTATTGGACGTTCTGACCCGGCGCTCAGCTTTGTACCCGACATTGACCTGCGTTACGAAGGCGAAGTAAGTGAGAGAGTCGCCCGGCGCCATGCCAAGATCACATGCCAGGGACGCACACATTCCCTCGAAGACCTGGGCAGTTCTCACGGGATCAAAATCAATGGAACGCCTGTCCTGCTGGGGCAAACCATCCAGTTGACCCCGGGCGACCACATCTGGCTCGGAGGCTGTGTTCTTGCCTATGAAGTCGAAGTCGAAGGCATCTAAATATTGATGAACCACCAGGGAAATCATACCAACGTAGCTAAATGGAGGTGAACAATGCCCGTCCCGGAAGAAAAAGCTGTTCGCATCATTTGGGAAAAAGATGGCAAGGAGATGATTTACATCCCAGGAGGAACGTTCCTTATGGGCAGCGATGAGGGCAGTGGCAATCAGAGGCCCGCACATCACGTTTACATGGCACCTTTCTACATTGACCGCTACCCGGTGACCAACGAGGAGTACAAGCGCTTCCTGGACGAGACGGGGCATCCAGTCCCTAACTATGACGTCTCCTGGACCGACTGTCTTAACTACAACTGGAATCCGGAGAAACGGACCTACCCCGAAGGAAAAGGCGGTCATCCAGTGGTTCTAGTCACCTGGGAAGACGCCCTGGCTTACGCCTCCTGGGCTGGTAAGCGATTGCCCACCGAGGCGGAATGGGAAAGGGCAGCTCGGGGCACTGACGGGCGGCGTTGGCCCTGGGGAAACGAGTTCATCGAAGGGCGTTGCAATATCAAGGAGACGGGCATCGGCGGTACGACGCCAGTAGGCATGTATTCGCCCGAGGGTGACAGTCCCGAGGGAATGGGAGATCCATTGGGCAACGTCTGGGAGTGGACCAGCAGCCTCTATAAGCCCTATCCGTACGACCCCAACGATGGCCGGGAAAGCCTGCAAGCCAGCGGCTGGCGAGTCCTGCGCGGGGCCTCGTGGCTGAACGACTTGACGGTCGCTCGTTGCACAGCGCGTCTTGATGGCGACTTTCTGTTTTTTACTAATGTCGGCTTCCGCTGCGCCGTCTCAGCCAAGTGAAGAACGAAAGTTGCTGACAGCAGTACATAGTCCGCAGGTGGAAAAGCCACCCACCAGGTGGAGAGAGAAGCCCTGTCCATCCATGGGAGGAGGGCTTTTTCTCTACCACCTCAGCGCTTCTGGAGGTCCACCATGGACAAAAACTCCACTAATCCCTACGTTTTCGATAGCCCGATCATTGCCAGAGAATTGTTCTTTGGCCGCGATGACATCTTCCGTTCCATCAAAGAGGCCCTCATTGACCGTGAGCAGGACAACTTCATTATCCTGTATGGCCAGCGCCGGATTGGAAAGACCTCGGTCCTACACCAGGTCGGCCACCGGCTGAGTGAGCAGTACATCTCCGTCCTTATTGACCTCCAAAGTGTCCCTTTTGATAGCATTGAGGGCCTCCTGCAGGAAGTAGCGTCCACTATCCAACAGGCTCTGCAAAGGGATAGAGACGTCAAAGTCGAGCTGCCATCCCGGGATCAGTTCCTCGCCGATCCTCAGCACGCCTTTGGCCGTGATTTTCTGACCAGAGTCGAAGAGGCCCTTGGCGACAGGTATCTCATTTTGATGCTCGACGAGGCCCAGTTGATTCAGGAGAAGGCCCAGCAGGGTCCTTGGGAAGACGATGCTTTCGAGTATTTTTCCAACTTTATCCGGCAGCACGCCAGGCTGGGCCTCATTCTCTCTATCGAAAGTCAGGAGTCCCCTTCCCTGTCATCAGTTGGCATACAAAAGAAAGTCGGGTTCCTGAACCGGGACGAAGCCGTCAAACTTGTTGTGCAACCTGTCCAAGGGATATTGACTTATGACCCTGAAGCTGTCGAGCGCATCCTGTCCCTCACATCCGGCCATCCCTATTACGTTCAGCTCCTCTGCCATAGCCTCTTCGCTTATTGCCAGCGGGTGAACACCAGTGCCGTGACCCTCACCGACGTTGAGGCCATCCTGCCCGAAGTCGTCGAACGAGCCGTGTCCGATTTCCAGCTCCTCTGGGACAATTCGACAGCCGAAGAAAAGTTCGTGCTGGCCGCCTTGGCTCAGGCAGGGGGAAGGGAAGGACAGGCCATTGCCAAAGAGGAGCTTCTGACCACTCTGAGACGAAGAAAGGCACCGATTTCAACTCACCAGGTGGCGAAAGCTCTGGTAAACCTTTCATTAAGGGAAATCATCAACTTCCAAGCACCCTACACTTTCAACGTAGATGTCTTCAGATTGTGGTTAAGGGACCAGAAAAGGATAGGCTGGGTCAAAAGAGAGTTGGCCGGAACGGTTGAGCAGTGGAAAAGGGAGAGGGTTAAGATACCCATCGGGCGCAGAAAGCTCTTGTGGGGGATTGGACTGGCCGCCCTCCTGGTGGGAATGCTCCTGGCAGGGGGCTATCTGGGAGGGTTCATTGGCCAGCCTGAAACCAGAGGAGTGGAGGGAATGAGAACGACACCAATGGTTCCGGTTCCCACTCCGACTCCCACCGCTCTGATCTCCGCTGGGGCACCAACCCCGACGCCAGCCGATACCCCTTTGTCCAGGCCGATAGACACCTCCACACCCGTGCCAACGGATACCGCTATCGCTGCTCCAACGGACACTCCTGCCCCAATGCCCACCCTCTCTCCCAGCGCTACTTTGACGCCGATGGATACTTCCACGCCTGCTGCTGTCAGTGGCCTGCCGGGGCGTGGGGACGTTTTGGACGTGGCCGTCGCTTCGTCTGATAGCCGGTGGGTCTATGCTACGATCAAGGGTAAAGGGATTTACAGGAGCACCGACGGCGGTCTCTCTTGGACTTTGACGGCTCTCAACGGCAGCGGACAGGATATCCTCATTGATCCTGCCGATCCCAGGCGGGTCTTTGTCGCCGTCTGGGCTGGAGTGCTGCGGAGCACCGATGGAGGAGCCACCTGGGATATCATCCGTCGTGGCCTGCCGAAAGACCAGCAGGTTAGAGCTCTGGCCTGGGATCCTGGCGACAGACGGGTGATGTACGCTGGCCTGCGTGCCAACCCCCTGGCAGGCTCGGCGATATACCGAAGCACTGATGGAGGCGAGACGTGGGAACCGCTCTGGAGTCCCGCTGGGAGTGAAGCCCTGGGAAACGACATTGAGGCTCTGGTCATAGACCCCAACAGCGGAATAAGATACGTGGCTCTGAGCAACGCCTACGATCCGCGACTGGACCTGGAAGGAGAGCCTTGTCTACCGTGTACTGCCTGTGAGCTAAGCCAGGTGGGTGGGGAGGTATGGCGCGTCTGTCGTGGTGGCCGTGACCTGGTCCTTGATCCAGAGGAACCTCAGATTGTATACTTTGCCCGTGGTGCGGGGACAGTGCGCTCGACCGACGGCGGCGAGACCTGGTGGGACTTGACCCCGGGTCGCCAGTGTCTCGGTGAAGAAGTGACAAGGGCGGGCTCCTGGGCCTTGGCCATCGCTTTAGAGGACAGGCAGGTGCTCTACGAGGGCACAGGCTACAACTCCCTTACCGACCAGGCCGGGCTCTACAAGACGACCGATGGCGGCAAGACCTGGCTGGCCATCAACGACGGTCTACCCAGCCGGGCTGGTCCGTGCCCCTCTTTCCTCTCCACCACGATCGAGCACATCTACGCCCTGGCCGTTGATCCCGCCGACAGCCAAATCGTCTATGCGGCTACCTCCGAGGGACTGTACAAGACCACGGATGGCGGGGAGAGTTGGAGCAAGCAGTGAGGGTAAGTGTTCAGACCTCCGAGGTTTGATGGAAACCTCGGAGGTCTTGGTGAGGTGGCCATGCCCGTCATTGATTTCCACTTCCACGTCACCACAGCCGATGAGTACGCCCCCTGGTTGTTGGACTGGCTGCGTCCGGCGGTGAAAGGTGAACCGGCGGCACACTTGCATCGCGTGCTGGATACGCCTCAGGGGATGCTGGAGTACCTGGACGAACAAGGCATAGACTACGCCGTCTGCCTGGCCGAGACGAACCCTCTGACCACTGGCGTCAGTCCTAACGACCGGGTGGCCGTATTCTGCCGGGCCAGCCAGCGCCTGATCCCCTTCGCCAACATTAACCCCTACGTCACGCCAGATCCAGTGGCCGAGCTGACGCGGTGTGTCACTGAGCTGGGGCACCGGGGGCTCAAACTCTATCCGGTCTACCAGCATTTCTATCCCAACGATGGCCGCCTTTATCCCGTCTACGCCAGGGCTCAGGAAATGCGAGTGCCAGTCATGTTCCACACCGGCTCTTCGACCTTCCCCAGCGCCCGCCTCAAGTACGGCGACCCCCTCTATCTGGACGACGTGGCTGTGGATTTCCCCCACCTGACCATCATCATGGCCCACAGCGGGCGGGGTTTCTGGTACGACCGGGCCTTCTTCCTGGCCAAGCTGCATGAGCACGTCTACATGGAGATCACCGGCCTGCCCCCGCAAAAGCTGCTGGTCTACTTTCCCGATCTGGAGAAACTGGCCGATAAAGTCATCTTTGGCTCTGACTGGCCAGCTATGACCGACATCGCAGCTAACATCGCCGCCATCCGCTACCTGCCCCTTGCTGAGGAGACCAAGGACAAGATTCTGGGTGGTAACGCGGCGCGATTGCTGGGGTTGCCTTAGAAGGAGTCTGCCCATGAAATACACAGTAGATAGTGACATCTATTCTGTCTACCCTGACCTGTACACGGGTATCGCCATGCTCAACGGGATCAGCAATTCAGCCAGTTCCCCAGAAGTTACGGCTCTGCTGGCCAGGGCGGAGGCCCATTTGCGCGCCGAGTGGGGGGCCAGGCCCGCTTCTGAGCATCCTCACGTCGCCGCCTGGCGGGCGGCCTATTCGAGCTTTGGCGTCAAGCCGAGCCAATATCGCAGTGCGGTGGAGGCCCTGGCCCGGCGGGTCCTGAAGGGACAGGCACTGCCGCGCATCAACAAGCTGGTAGACCTGGGCAACTGCCTCTCTGTCAGATATGTTCTCCCCATAGCGGCCTACGACCTGGACCGGGTCACAGGGGACATCCTCATCAAGTTCGCCACAGGCGACGAAAAGTTCGTCCCCCTGGGCACGGCTGAGGTCGAGCACCCCGAACCGGGCGAGGTGGTCTACACCGATAGCGATGGAAGGGAAGCCCTCAGTCGGCGCTGGAATTGGCGGCAGTCCGACAAGGCCAAAGCGGTGGAAGGGACAGAAAGGGTGCTGCTGACCGTGGAGGGGGTGAACCAGATTCCTCGAGAGGCGGTGGAGAGGGCCACCCAAGAGCTGATCGAACTGATCCAGCAGTTCTGCGGGGGAGAAGCTCAGTATTTCCTGCTGCACAGAGAAGAGCAGGAAGCAGAGTTCGAGGTCTAAGAGGCGGGACGTTTAAGCAGTGACCGGATGCAGTGGCGCCTCCGTGGTCAGGCGCGGGTTCACCAACCGCGAGCGTGGGGGAGCCAGGGCCTCGATTTCCACAAAGACGATAGGCACGGTCTCACCTGTCTGGAGCGCCTTCTGTGCGGTGTTCAGATTGATGCGATATAGTTCAGGATCATCCTGGGGAAGCAGGACCACTTGCGCACCATCGGGAATCTGTTCCAACATCTCTGGATGTTCCAATATGTACCGCTCGAACTCAAAAGACAACGTGATGTTCTTTTCTACAATTGTTTCCCGGTTGTACGTCATCGTCCCATCTCCTGTTCGTAAGCGGCGCGATAACGCCTCCAATTGGCTTTGATGTCACGTTCGCCGAAGGTTAGCACTTCTTCACGAGCGTAGCCGTAGAACTCGTGCTTGTCTTGGGTGCCGTCTGGGTGGAGCAGGTCTTTGTGCGGCCGGCCGTGCGCTGTGTCATAACGCACGATGGCTCGCCACTCTCCGCCGATAAGCGCCTCGTATTGGACGCGAAAGCGGGTGATCTTCCCTCGCTCCAGGTTGTGATAGTAACGAAAACGATCTGTACGTTCTAGCGAGAGGTAGACAAGGTACTCTTTTTCACCCACGCTGGCCTCCGTTATGCTAATCATATTATAGCACAGGGCTTTGGCTCTGACAACTATTCGTCATAGAGGAATAACCGTGTCCAAACTGATCACCATGCCCGAGGCCATCTCCCGCTTCGTGCCCGATGGCAGCAGCGTGGCCCTGGGCCTGGCCCTGGAGGGCCTCATTCCTTTCGCCGCCGGCCACGAGATCATCCGCCAGGGGGTGCGCGACCTGACCTTGATTGGCCCCATCTCCGACATGCTCTTCGACCAGATCATCGGAGCCGGGTGCGTGCGCAAGGTGATCGCCGCCTGGGTGGGCAACGTCATCACCGGCTCAGGCTACAACTTTCGCCGGGCAGTGGAGGAGGGGCAAATCGAGGTCGAGGATCACTCCAATTTGAGCGTGACCATGGCGTTGTTGGCCGGTTCCCTGGGCATCCCCTTCATGCCTTTGCGCTCGGCCCTGGGCACGGACCTGTTCCAGACGAATCCGGCCTTCAAAGAGATGGCCTGCCCTTACACTGGCCAGAAGCTGGCCACCGTGGCCGCCCTGAATCCTGACGTGACCATCGTCCATGTCCAGCGCGCCGACGAAGAGGGCAACGCCCACCTGTGGGGCAGTACCGGCATCAGTAAAGTGGCTGCCCAGGCCGCCTGCTACGTCATCGTCGTCGCCGAGGAAATCGTCGGGCGTGAGGTGATTGCCAGCGACCCCAACCGTACCTTCTTCCCCGGCTTTCGCGTCAGTGCCGTGGTGCACGAGCCCTGGGGGGCACATCCCTCTCCCGTGCCTGGCTACTACAATCGTGACCATCAGTGCTTCGTTGACTACTCAGCCCAGACCGAAACGGCGGAGGGATTCCAACAGTGGCTGGAGCGCTGGGTGCTGGGTGTGGCTGACCGGGGTGAGTATTGTCGCCAACTGTTGGGCGAGGAGGGCACGGACCGGCTGAAGCTGACGGTCCACGCACCTTCGACGCCGGTGGATTATGGCTATTGAAAAGCAAGGGAGATCTCAACTGTGTCAATCTCGCAAATCCTTGTTGTCATCGTTGTGGGCATTGTAAGTGGTTTCGTCAACACCCTGGCCGGGGGCGGCTCGTTGCTCACCTTGCCAGCCTTGATCTTCGTCGGGCTGCCGTCTGGGGTGGCTAACGGCACCAATCGGGTGGCTGTCCTGTTCAACAACGCCGCGGCTGTGGCGGGCTTTAAGCAGCATGGCCTGGCCGATTTCAAGTTCAGTCTGGGGTTGTCCGCTCCGGCTGTGGTGGGGGCCATTCTGGGAGCCAAGCTGGCCATAGACATCTCTGACACTTTGTTCCAAAAGGTGCTGGCGGCTGTCATGTTGCTCGTCATGGGGCTCATCCTGTGGAATCCGACGCGGCGCTGGCAGGGGGATCAGGCCGTCCTCAGCCCCCAACGCCGTCTGCTGGCCGTGGTCGCCTTTTTCTTCGTCGGCGTCTACGGCGGCTTTATCCAGGCTGGCGTAGGCTTTATCGTCATCGCCACTCTGGTGCTCATCACCGGCCTGGACCTGGTGCAGACCAACAGCCACAAAGTGTTTGTGATCGGGGTGTATACCCTGGCCGCACTGGCCACCTTTGCCCTCAGCGGCAAGGTGAATTGGGGCATCGGCCTGATTCTGGCCGTGGGCAACGGGCTTGGCGGTTGGCTCGGCAGCCACTGGGCTGTGGTTGGGGGGGAGAAGTGGATCAAGATCGTGCTGGCCGTGACGGTGGTGGCCATGGCCGCCAAGCTCCTGAGGCTGATCCCGGCTTTTCCGTAATATATAGGAATTTGCTAACTTGATTCCCGTGTGCTATACTACCTCTCGATGCTTGGCAAAAACAGGACCGTCGTCAAAGAGAATATCGCCATCGGTTCCTTTTTGTTTTTGATGGCCTTTCTGTCCCGCGCCTTTGGTCTCAACGCCTTCATTACCCCCGATGAATATCTGTGGATAGAACGTTCGGGGGAGTTCCTGGCGGCCCTGTTGAGAGCCGATTGGGCTGCTACCTTTCAGGTAGGTCACCCCGGCCTGACCACTCGGTGGACTGGCGTCCTGGGCATCCTGGCCACGTACCTGCCCCGGCTGCAGACGGCGTCCGGCCAGTTGATGGTGGATGGTCGGCTTTTCCAGGACCTCCTGGCTGACTTGAGCGCGCACCTGCCAGAGGTCCTGGCGGCAACACGCTATCCCACGGCCATCTTGACCTCAATGGGGGTGGTGGGCCTGTATTTCCTGGCCAGGCCCATTTTCGGCCAGCGCGCCGCCCTGCTGAGTGCCGTCCTCCTGGCTTTGGATCCCTTTTATCTGGCCCTCTCGCGGATTATCCATCACGATGCCCTCAGCACTACCTTCATGGCCCTCTCGCTGTTGAGTTTCATGGTCCATCTTCGAGGATATCGGCCATTTCCCTACCTGGCGCTATCGGGGCTGATGGCTGGTCTGGCTTTCCTGTCCAAATCACCCTCCCTGTTTCTGGGGCCTTTCACCGTGCTGTTGAGCCTGGGAGCCTATTGGTGTAGGGCAGGTTTCCATACCTGCCGGAGGAAAGGGAGTCTATGGCCTCTCGACTGGCACCGCGTGGCTGAACTGGGGCGGGATTGGGTCATCTGGGGGCTCATTGCGACGCTGGTTTTTGTGCTTCTCTGGCCGGCCATGTGGGTCCAGCCCCTGGGGACCATCCAGGGTGTCATGGACAAAGCATCTGGCTACGCCGCTTCACCCCATGAGCGGGGCAACTTCTTCCTGGGGAAGGTAGGGCTGGACCCGGGCCGTCTCTTCTATCCGGTAGCTCTCCTCTTCCGTCTGACCCCCTTGACCCTTTTGGGCCTCGGCGGCTCTCTGCTGCTGTTGCTTGGGTTGAGTAGCGAAGCGTATCGAAACCAGCGGTCTTCTAGGCATCTTCATAGGTCCAAATCTCGGCGAATGAGTCAAGATTTTGCCTGTCATGCTGAGCGGAGCGAAGCATCTCGTTTCTGGCTTGTGGAACGTGATTCTTCGCTCGCTCCGCGCGCTCAGAATGACATATTGCTTGACGGTTTGAGGCGGAGTTCCGCTAGTCCCCAGGGGCATGGGGAAGGGGGTGGAGCCAGGGAGCGGTGGCGTGTTGTGCAGATATCTTCCTTGTGGGCTTTTATCATGCTCTACGTGCTCTTCATGACCACGGGAGCCAAAAAGTTCGACCGCTACCTGTTGCCCATCTTCCCGGTGATGGATATCCTGGCCGCTCTCGGTCTGCTGGCGTTGGGTGAAGTGATCTGGGAACGGGTGAGAGAGCGTTTTGAGGCGGCCGACAATATCCTGAGAGGGTGGCGTTCTCCGGTGCTGGGCCTGGGACTGGTGCTGCTTCTGCAAGGGGGCTTTGCTTTGCCCCACTATCCCTATTATCTGACCTATTACAATCCCCTGCTAGGGGGCATCCGTCAGGCCGCCCAGACCATACTCGTTGGTTGGGGCGAGGGGTATGAGCAAGCCGTGCGTTACCTCAATCAGAAAGATGACGCAGCCCATCTGAGTGTCGCCACCTGGTATGCCAAGCAGTGTGTCGCCCCTTTCTTTGGCGGTCAGGCCTACAAGTTGAACGTTAACGGTCAGGAGCCTGTTGGGGTTGTGCCCTGGTACAATACGGATTACGTGATCTCTTACATCAACCAGGTACAGCGGGAGATCCCCAACCCGGCCACGGTTTCCTTCTTCCGCTCCCAGCAGCCTGAGTACGTCGTACACATCAAGGGACTTGATTATGCGTCGGTCTACAAGGTGCCCCAGGAGGTTCTCCCTGAAGCCTATCCCTAC
>Ga0315309_1001699_pt1 | contig 13047 bp, 16 predicted proteins | sample TDP4_MG_FD_203080 | JGI IMG/M metagenome (GOLD analysis project Ga0315309, IMG submission 203080) | Freshwater sediment microbial communities from Lake Towuti, South Sulawesi, Indonesia - TDP4 | ecosystem: Environmental > Aquatic > Freshwater > Lake > Sediment | place: Indonesia: South Sulawesi...
GATTCCCTCCTCGAAAGATACTGAAAAACTTTTCCATCGAGTTTGGTTTGAGTGACTATGAGGATGCAACAATTCAAGACAATGATATAGCAGCGTGGTCCGAAGATCCTCAGCTTTTCCCACGAATGTTTACCAACATTGACAGTAGCGATCCTCAAGCCCCAGACAAAATAATGGCAGTATATCAAGTCGACGAAGGAGGAACCTTGGAAGGGAGAGAAATAGAGGTTTCTCTTGTGAGAGGAGAGGTGACTGGGTTGCCCAGAGATCAAAACTATTTTATGGACCCAGATGCAGGATGTAAGCCGAACAGCCAAGCTGACATCTTGTATAGACAATGGACAGCCACCCTGAAAGTTCCTTCTCTCGGAATAAATAGCTCTGTCTATTTTTATGTCAACGCGGATCAAGGAGACAAGATTATTGGAACCAACACGCTCAACTTTATGTGGGAAAACTACCGTAGACCAGTGGTTGAGAGCGACAGGTTCAAGGTCGTTATTTTCGATACCGAAGTCAAAAAGACCTCAGGCGAATGGAAAAGGGCCGAGAGGTTTCTAGTCGATTTGAGAAGTCCAAGGGAGGAGTTACCCTTCAACGACAAAGGAGAATTGGTCGGTGGATTCAGAAAAGTGGTCTACAAAGGTCGACCCGCTATCGAAGCATCTTTTGGGTATGGATATACAGATTATGTGATCGATGGTGATCCCACCAATTACGAACCCAGCGATGCCACCAAAGCGGTGATTGACTTGAGATATGAAAGTCCGCAACCAGTTGCCTTATTCGAATACTATCCGGAAAAGCCTGCAGTAAACGCAACAGTAACCTTTGATGCCTCAGAAAGCTATTCACCCAAAGGAAACATAACAAGCTACGAATGGAACTTTGACGATGGAAACATAACTGCAGTGATAGAACCCACGATAAACCACACTTACACTTTGCCAGGAAAGTACAAAGTCACTCTGAAAGTAACGGACAACAACACTCTGTTTAACATGACCACACAAACGATAACGGTGTTCTACGTAACAGACTTGAACAAGGACGGAACAGTGGACATCTTGGATATAGCAATAGTAGCCAAAGCTTACGGTTCTAAGTCGGGAGATCCTAGATGGAATGAGATAGCTGACGTAGCAGAGCCGTATGGTGAAATTAACATCATTGATGTTGCCGGAGTAGCAAAGGACTACGGAAAATCCTCTTAGGTTACTCTCTCTTTTTGAAGTGTTAGTTTGTATACATTAAATGATAACGATTGAAATCTTCTTTCGGCATCGCGGAATTTTGTGTGTAGATAAGACTGATTTGTTCTTAAGTCAAATCCGAATAGATGAGTTGGAACACTTTTCTGAGAAAAAAGTATGATAGAATCACGCAGTTAGGAATAGACCTGAAAGACATCAACACCATCGATTGGGGCAGGTGAATATTTCGGTCATCAGCTCATCAAATTCTTGATTTGCCATCACTTGCTCAGGCTGAAACATCACTTCAAGACGGAACAGCCCATCAGAAACGCGGTGTGTGACATCATAGACCTTGACGCGTTCATTATCTATGAAATCGAAAGCAACTTGTCTCGATCATAACGAGGAAGAAACTGGAGGACTTCTATAATCCACTCATTGAAGACATATTCATTGTAGATCTAAAGAAATTGAAGCATTGGAATTCCATCTAGGAAACACTCCCACAGTCAAAGCTTAATTCAACCTATATATAGAGGGGTCTAAGCACAAGCGAGAGCAAAAGCGCAAAACATGCTCGCATGTTGTTAAACAAAAGAAAATTAGCTTTTGACAAATCTACAAGTCAACCAACATTACTTCACGCCTAACCGTATCAAACAGCGCAATAGTAGATTTGCCACTCAAATACCCACAAACTTCGCCTGGATTCACAACCAAAGTCCCACCCTTCCGATAAACTTCCGCCTTGTGCGTGTGTCCATGAACAACAACATCAAAGCCTTCGCTGTTAACCAAAGCCTTTAGAAGCTCCTCTTCATGTCCATGCAATAACGCGACTCTTAAGCCATCAACAGTTATTTCTGCGAAATTTCCACGCATCTCTAATCCTTCGTATTCACTAAATCTCTTCCTCAAAAGTTCACGGTCGCCGTCGTTGTTACCAAAAACGCCTATTAGTTTCGCTTTCAACTCCTTGAATAATGTAATCGCAAAAGGTGCTACGTAGTCTCCTGCGTGAAGCACAAGCTCAACATCACTCTCGTTCAACTTTTTTACCGCTCTACACACCATTGGCAAGTGGTCATGCGTATCCGCAATTAAACCCACAATCAAGTTTTTCACCGCCTCACTATTCTAGTCACGCAGAAGTAAAATCTTTCTCCGCCATTGTCACGTGAAACATAGAGGATTGCTCTAAAATATTCCAATTCTTGGAATAATCGGACGCGCGAAACACTGCTTAAAACACTCCCATGGCCCTTTCACTGTAGAGGAAAGTTCTGAAAGAGGAATATAGAAAATGAGTCCATGGCGTTCAAACCTCTCCCAGAAAAGAAGGGATAGGCTATACATAATTGCGGAGATCTTGGAGATAGCGAAGGTGGGAACTCTGAAAACTCAGATTATGTACGGAGCAAACCTAAGCTTCACACAGCTCAACGATTACCTTAAGCTTATGTTGAAAATTAACCTCCTAGAGAAAATCGAAGTGAACGGGAAAGAAGTTTACAAAACAACCGAGAAAGGCATGGACTTTCTGCAGCGATACCGTGAAATAACTAAGCTGCTTAAAACCGAAAACAACAATGACAAAAACAGCGTTAAGATTCCGCCCCCCCACTTGCTGAAGAGAAGCTAAAAACTTTTGCAAGTAAAATATCCAGCCCAAAAGCAGGCAAAGTCCCTTCACTGTTTTGCTTCAAAATAATAAGTGCAGTTAAGCTGAATACGTTGACTATGAAGCAAAAATATGAACCCGAATCATTGTTTTGGCTTTTGCCCCTCTTTCAAATAGCCTTTAACTTTTTCTCTTAATGCTGGGAACTCGTCCAGCATAGCCTTTATGACCTGCCAGCGAATTTCTTCTGTTTTCGGATTTCTGCTCACAGGCTACTATCTCCTAAGTAGTGTGTAGCAATATACCATATAAACTTTTGTTTCCAAAGCGAAATATATCCATAAAACAAAAAGGAAAAAAGGAAGCTATTGGACGTTTAGTAAATTCACCGTTTTCTTTCGCGCTTTCACCGCAGCCACTGCAACTGCTATGAGTATCGTTGCTCCAATTAACACCATTAGCAGATTTGGCGTTACTAATGTTGGAATCGGAGGAGTTAAGGTCAGCCCAATCGTCGGGTCGTGTTCCAACGTGTAGCTGCCGAAGTATGGGTAGCAGAGGAACAATCTCATGTGTCGGCCTGCAGCGATATAAGATGCATTGACATTGACGTATTCAACAGTGTCTCCTGTTTCGTTTAGTTTTCTTGCCCATGGTACGAATTCAAGGAAACCCGCCAATGTCGCTTCCTTTCTTGCGAAACGGATTCTTACATGTTCTTTGAACTGGTTGGTTAACTGAATGGGTCTCTCGTCTTCCCCTAACGCGATTTTGTCTTCATTGACTGGGTAGTATTGGTCGCCTATCATGGCGCCTTGCATTTGGGATATGGCCTCAACAAGGCTTTCGTCTCGGTTTTGAACGTCGTCTTCAGCGCTGCTTAGGTCCTTGATTCTTATCGATGCCAAGTTTATCCATAAGGCTAGTCCTGTTTCATGAGGTGGTGTTTCAATACCATATTCATCTTTCAGCTCTTCTAGGAAAGGTTTGATTTTGTCTATGTTCCACTCCCAGTTGCCCACAACGAAGTCGAATTTTAGTTGTCCAGCCGCGACTGTGTAGTTGTGGCTTTCGTCGATTATCTCTGTGGTGGTTGTGTTGTAAAACCTGCATCTGATTTGTATGTTATTCTCTGCAAAGTCGAAGATGCGCATTGGTACGCTTTTTAGTGTGAAGTTGAAAGCCCAGTAAGAGGGGTTTTCTTCCGGACCGTCAAGTTTCCATGAACAGGCGCTGAATGGTAGGTAGGGCGGATGCAAACCGAACAAGATTGCAATCCAGTCTTTCATATACTCCATCCTGTTTGTGATTCTTTCGCGCAAGTGACGTGGAAGTTGACCCATTTTGGGTCCGATAAATCTCTCCTTTAGTCTTTCGCTTATGGTTAAGCCGTCTGCGGGGTAGCGTCTAACATAGTGTGGTGTGTCAAAGGTTAAGTATTCGATTACTCCCTTAAACTTCACCACGTATACTTCGCTTGAATCGTTTGTGTACCACCATATGAACATCGGTTTCTTTCCGTCCGCCGGGAAAAGCAGAGTTATCAGAGATGTGTTGAATTTGTACCATACGCCTTCTCTTTCTGGTTCCACTGGCCAGCCTTGGGCATCATTTTCCGTTTCTTCGTCGGCGCTTACCATGGAAACGGATGTTGCAATTACAGGCAATGTTACGAGTAGAGCCAAACTCAGAGCCAATATTTGATTTTTCTTTATTTTCACGTTTTTCACCGAAAATAACTGTGGAAAACGGCTTATTAAGAAAATCGTTTCGAAAAAACCCGAATATCAGCTTTTAAAAGTTCTAGAAATATAGAATAGTTTGATTAGAGTTTCTTAATCTTGAGTATTTAATTTTTTTAAGTTGCATAAAAGATTTAAGGAGAAATCTTCTACGCTAAGGTCGGTGCTTATCAATTGAATTACAACAAACTATTAGAAGGATGTAAAATATACGTAAAAGAAGAACCACGAGACTTTATCTACAAGGTAGCATCTTTTCTGGTCTCTCAATTTTGGGGAAAGCCTGTTGAGATTTCTGAGGGATTAGGAGTATTGCTTTTGGTATGGAACAGTGCGTTCTACAGATACGGACAATTTGATATCAATGAATTAGAAAAATGTGTTCGCAAGTGGTATCCAAAACTTTTGGAATATCGAGAAAGGTATATTGAAAGTTTGACATCAGATGATCATAATTTTATCAAGCAAATTTACGATGACTTTAAAATGGCACTTTGTCGAGCTGAGGATAAGGTTTTTACTCCAACAGGAGTTTCAAAAGCACTACACTTGCTTGCTCCAAATTTCTTTCCAATATGGGATAATAGGATTGCAGATGGTTACGAGTGTTATAGCAGGGATTCAGAAGACTACTTGTGTTTTATGTACAAGATGAAAGACCTGGAAAAAGAAGTTATTAATAGCTATCTGGTGGTGCATGGAGGAGCTAAAGAGTCGGTAAGGGAGAGAATTTGCTGGGATCTTTATCCCGAAAAAGTATTCAAGAAGCCTCTTTTGAAACTAATGGATGAATACAATTATTCTAGATATACATTGAAAGCTCTTAAAGATGGGTAGTTTTAGAATCTAACAAATTCTTTTCTTTTAGGTTCAGCTATAACTTTTCGCATGCGATGTTCATTGAAGAAAATGCAATTGAGGATGTGCAGGTTTATTTGTTAGATTTCCCTTCTCGTTTCTAAAGAGTTTGAAATAGCGTTTCTTACCTTTTGCTTCCGTTTTTGTTGAAATTTCACCTTCATTATTTACTAGCAATATTCCAATGGGCAAACTGAAGAATTTTATTAATTGTTCTAAAGTTTTGAGTTGTTTATAATCTTCTGGCACTGCTAAATATGTTGGAATACAGTCATTACTGAAGTAATAATCCATACATTGCCCAACAGCTCTATGGACACCAGAGTTTGTCCCTTTGCATTCTATTTGTTCAAGATACACCAACCAACTTAGAGAAAACACTGGTTCAAGTCCCCAAATAGGGGATTCCCAAATAAGGAAATCTACATTACTGGTTTTTTCTTTTAGCGTTCTTTTCCATCTTTTTTCTAACCATTTATTGATATAGTCCCTAACAATCGATTCTTTCAAGACAAATTCCCTTTTCAATCTAATTTAATGCAATAGGTCTTTATTTTAGCCTTAATATCTGTGCTTGCATACTAGTCTTCCTCATTTCAGGAAGATTATCTTACAAGTAAATCTTGGAATGGATATTATTGCAGTCATGATACAATTCCAAATGACCTATAATCCCTAAGATAATCTGCATTATTGACATTTTGTGATTCTAATCAGTTCTTTTGGTTCAGCTATAACCTTATCGTTTGTTTATGCTGGATATTCGTGTTCAATGAAAACTAGCCTTTTCTTCTTGCTCCACAGTTTGGACAGAATGTAGATGTTTGAGGCATCAATCCACCACAATAAGGACATGGTATCAAAACCACCTCTCGAACGATTTCTTTTGGCATCACGGAAGGTTTTGCAACAAGAATTTCGCACCTAGTTTGTATAGAACGACGTCCCTTAGTTTTCATAACTGTCCATACGAGCCATTGCAGATTCCTATCAACGCTATGATATGTCTCCCTTCCAATTGATGGCAGTTGAATAGCGAAGGGGAATTCTTTACTGAAGCCTACAGGTATATGCATTTCGTTAGAGACTTTCAAAGACTTAGAAAACAATGATGCGCTATCCCAATACTCCTCTTCGTGCCCTTCTTTTTCTCCTTCCTCGTTAGTTTTATAGCGTATTCGAGTTTCCTTTACGCTTTCATGGCAATTCAGACCAACCGTAATTCCCTCGATATCAAATTCCTCTTCCGACTTTACTTCAATAATTCCCTTCAATTCTTCTCCTAAAAATAATTCATGCTTTTCTGTTTTTAGCCAAAGTTTCGCTCTCGGTCGTGTAAACCTCTTGAAGAAACCCACTAAATCACCGTTTCGATAGCTAATGTCTTATAGGATTGGACTCAAAGACTTCTGACAAGACCACAACTTTGACATTTTATCTTTCCATTCTTGTAGTCATGCATTTCTGTTGATTCACAACGTGGGCAATAAGTTTCGACTTCATCTTCTCCACACCATTCCATTTTTCTCTGACTTATTGAAGTCGGATAATTGATACATCCACAGCGGTCACATCTAAGGTGTCCATTGTCTGACACTTCATGCCGAGTTTCTCTTTCACAATTAACACAATAAATTTGAGGCATGCATAAAAATATGGATAATTGGGTTAAAAACCTTTGTTATTGAATTCTATCTAAGAAAAAATTGTTGCCATTTTGCTCAAAACGTATCCTGATAATTGCCCTAAACAGATATTTAGTTCTTTTAACGTGGTTTCAGAGTCGGCGATTGTGGTTTCAATTTTTGGGAATTTTTGCACTGTTTGGTCTTCCGTTTTGAATAGTTCTATTAAGTCGCTTCTAATCTTTTCATAACAGTCTATCATTACTTTCAAAATTGGTTCCAATGACTCTTTTTGAGTTTCTGATAATCGTAGAATGTGCATTCCGCTTTCTGTTTTCTGCAAGTTTGGGAAGTATTCCAGTAGAACATAAACTCTCAATTCATTGAGCCTTTGCATAATACCAACCAAAGAAAGAGCCTTATTCTTGTCTTTTAATTTGTCTCTTTCAGATTGAATCTTTTCTATTAACCAACCAGCAAATTTTACCTGAGCAACCCAGATTCTTCGCTGATACTCTGCACTCAAGTCTTCAGTTTCTTGCCTTGTTTTCTCTATCTTTTCAGGTCTTTCTTTCTCATCTAGTTCAGCCAAAAGTTTTCACACTTTGATTTTTAGTTCTAATCATTACTTTTGGTTCTGCTATAACTTTTCTAGATTTATTGAACTCTACCAAAGTATTATACCCTCTCTCACAATCCTCTAGCCACTACTTCACCATTCTTCAGTTCGTATAATTCCAAATTTTCCCAATCAAGGGTTCTGAATGATGCTATATTCAGCTTTTTCAAAACAGGTATCACCAAATCTAATGCCTTTTCGGGAACAGATAGCCATGATTCTTTGAAAATGAGCAGATTAATCAATGCTTGTCCTATGCCTCTTTCGATTTCTCCAATACCCCATGATTCCTTATGCTCAATGGCGATTTCTTGCTCTTCATTTTTTAGAACAATATCTACTCTAATATTTTGATAATTTGCAACATTGGTAAGATATCTAGTTACATCGACATCCGTTTTTATGTGCAACTCTTCTCTAAAGAATTTTGCAAGTTCGTATTCATTCATGGCTATTCCCTCTTTTCTAATTAGCTCCTTAGGTTCAGCTATAATCTTACCACATTTTTACATCTTACTGTTTAACGATTCATCAATGGAATCAAAATTGATGGATAAGAAACTAGAAATAGGTTTCAATCTCATTCGACCATTTGTTGCCACATTTTGGGCATTCATAGTCTTGGAAAATTATTCTGTTATACCCTCGTATTTCTATTTGTTTTCCAGTCTCTCCACACTTCTCGCATTTACCTCTGAATCGTTGCCAATTTGTCGGTCTCCATCTCCTGCTTTCAGACCATGTGTTTCCACACTGAGGACATTTGTAATCAATGTAGAAATAACGACTAGAAAAACTTCTACCAATCTCTTTACCTCTGATTCTTTTACCGTCTCTGTTGAAGCAGAAATCGCATTCATTTTGGGCACGCATATAATTGACCCATAAAAATCATTTTAAAAGATGTAAGTAAGTCTTTATAGATTTTACGACAAGACAATTATTTTATTCTTTTAATTTGAGATCGTCTCAATCTCATAACCATCATGAATTATTTTTTGGTTCTGCTATAACTTTATTGCTTTTATGAAATCAAATCCAGTGACCACAACTAGGACAATTCATTCTCAGTTTCTTAACAATCAAATTTGTGGTTCTCCAGCAGCTAATCTTGCAAGTCTTCTAATGTGGCTTTTGGACATTTTTCTCTTTCTTGTTTCTTCCTCCAATAACCTCATCAATTCAACTATTCTCAGAATATCGTCTCTTGAGCCTTTAGTTTTGCCTTTTTCTATCAAACCTCTAAGCAAATCATCTATGAACAGAATTTCGATGTCAAACTTCTCTTTTGCTTCATCTAATAAAGACAAGTCTTGAACATCCCAGATAACTAGCATTTTTCTATAATTTAGGTCACCGAAGATTTCATAAACAGCATTTTTGACAGTGGGATGGTTAAACTTTTTGCTATGGAAAAAGTCTAAACCTATCTTATGAGCCCGACCTTTCCAATTGCCCTTAGAAACGTGAGTATCATACGTTCTTATCTTGAAACCAGTTGTTACTCTCGCTTCAACATGAAATTTTTCTAGTGTTTTAGGGTTAATTGCTAACAAGTCAATTTCTTTTCCACCTTTACACTTTATATTAGTCATTGTGCAACAACCTAAAACTACTTGAAAATACTTCTCAATTATGTGAATTTCTGGCTCTATACGAATCCCTCATAGTCTAATTAATCAACTGATTCCTCTTTTCTTCCTTCAAAATATCCAAAAATGAAAGACATGAAGCTGAAGATAAGAAAGAAAACTATCAAGAGTGGATTTCCTAGTCCAAGTATAGCGATAAGCCAAAAATTACTTCCTCTTAGAATCCAACTGCTATAAAACAGAATAAAGAATGAGACAAAAGACATTATGAGAGCGAAAACCCCGACAATATCCCATTGCGTAGATTTCTTCAAGATTTTCCCGTGTATTTATTTGGGAAGTATAAGGAAAAACCTTATGAATTTTAAATATTGATCCTGCAAAGTTCATAATAGTAACAGAAAAAACACTCGGTGTTAGGCACTAAGGTAGAATTGAAAGGCCTAATCCAATTTGGCTCCAAAGCATTTCAATTCATGACATTGCCTCAGCTACGGCTTTTGCCACCTCTTTAATGAGACCACTTTTACCCGCATTCCATATCTCTATCCCTACAATTCTCCCCTTCTCGTCAAGTTCAAGATGAACATCAGGGTCCGCCTCAGTAACCTCGTAGCTTGGCCCCTCCTCGAAGAGCATGTAAAGTATGTCTACTGATTTGTCGTACCATGCCCTCACTTTACCCTCTTCCATGCACCCCTCACCACCTTTGACCTTACGAGCCTATCAAACTTAACAGTGTAGTAGACCGTTATAACCTTAACTACACCATACTCCTCCCCATAAGCAATTATTACAGATTTATCATCGACCTTCTTCACAGCTATCATCGCACCATGCTCAACATCCTCATAAAGCTCATTCGGACTCTTTTCATCTCTTTCCCCTTCTTTTTAGCTATCTCTTCCACAACTTTTCTTGCTTTCTTCGGCAACTCAGCCACTTCAACTTCGACTTTTTTGATGCCCTTCGCCTCTCCTGCAAGCTCATCAAGATCTGCTGTGGGATTGGCATCGTAAAGTTCTGTAAATTTTTTTAATAACGTAGCGAAAACTTATTATCATACCAAATGTTATAACATTTGCCATGCCTGAAGAAGAAATCTTGCTTAAAGACCTCAAAACTTTTGAACAAAACGCCGAGTGGTTTAGTGAAAACTATTCTGAAATTCTGGAGAAATATGAAGGCAAAACTGTTGCCGTAAAAGATCAAAGGATAGTGGCGGTAAAAGCGACTCTGAATGAAGTTTTAAAAGAATTTGAATTGAGAAAGGAAGATATAGGCTCAATCTATATCGCTACCATCCCAGAAAAGGCAATAGCCTTTATATTGTAGCACCATCCAATGATTTTTCATGAAAATCCCTTTGAGGATACGTAAGCAGTTTGATGAGTTAATGGCTTTTGTTACTGCAACCGTTAGAGCCCCTCATATTCGACGACCGCTTCCCATAGAGTTTCTTGTAGATACTGGTAGCCCTTGGATAGCACTTGCCCCGAGGGATGTGAAGAAGACAAATATCTCAATTCCAGCTCTAAAAAAGCCTACAAAGTTTGTTACCACACTTTTTGCTGGGTCAAAGTTCTGGAGATACCTATTGGAAAATGCTTCCGTATATTTGGTGGACGAAATAGGCAACATGGTGAGAATTTATTTGCCCAAGGTTAGCGTTTTATGGCCTACCAAAGGCAAACCTGAAGAGTTTGACTCTATACCAAGTGTCTTAGGATGCGACTTCATAGCTCTTGGAGAATTTCAGTTACATTTTAACCCAACTAAAATGACAGCCTTCTTAGAAAAGCCAGAAAAACAATGAATCAGAGTCGCAGATTTATTGTGAAAAACTGTCTTTGACAGACAAGAGGGAATTTAACCTTTAATGTTCATTAAATAAAATTTAAGGTTAAACTTTCATTAAACATATTATTTTTGATGGGTCTGCTTAGCTTAGTGAAAATTTCTTATTATCAATGGTTAAGAAGTCTCTGGTGACTTATCAAGACTTAAACTTTTGAATAATTCAGCTAATCAGCTTGTAGGGGCTTACAGGGGGGATTTTAGGCAAGCGCCTTCACTTTTTGTATCCCAACGACTCGTTGTTTTAGCAAGCCTTTCTTTTCTTCCTCGGTTAGGGTTTCCACGTAGAGGTCGATGGCTTCTCTTACGTTTTCCATGAGCTCTTCTAACGTGTCTCCCTGGGTGTGACAGCCTGGAAGGGCTGGTACGAGGGCTATGTACCCGCCTGTTTCGTCTTCAAGAATCACCACGTCAAACTCGTACATTCTATCCCTCTGACCTTCAGAACCGACAGTGGCTGATATAAGACTTTTGATTTGTATCTAGAAAATAAGACAAAGGCTTAGAAGAAGCGTTGCCTAGGACCCGCCAAACACACCCAAAAACCGACCAAAAGTTCAATCTATATATAGGGGGGATATAAACACTCAGAGCACATAGAGAGAATAGCCAACGCAGAAGACACAACGACTCAACTGCTTCATGCGAAGCGTCCCAACATGAACAGTATAGCTATGTTCAAGTACATGGCTGTTAGGCTAACAACTATGGCCTTGTCAAGCCTTACGCCCTTTCCGAAACAGAAAGCCGCGGAAGTTAGCAGTAGGCTCCAAACCTGCAGAACAAACAAGACGTACTGAGCGATGGTGTCTGAAACGAACAGATAAATGTACGGAAAAACCGCCATCGGAAATGACGCTATGCCGATACAGGTAAAAAGCTGAAGGTCGTTGCCAACCCGCCTGTAAAGCAGGTAAATGGAGAGTTCAGCGAAGAGGAATAAGCCAATCCAGTTGAAAATGAACAAAGCGATTATGCCTGTTGAACCATGGGCAGAGTATGGAAAATAGAAGAAAAGCGCTGAGTCGAGTTTTGTGTATGCCGCGCCGAACGCTCCTAATAGAAGAATAGCCACCGCAGCTGGCAGAAAACGAAGGGGTTTGACTGTTTTCGCGAAAACAGGTGACAGAAAGAGCCATCTTCCAAGTCGATGGCTGAAAGCCTCGCTTATCTCTAGCGTTGGTGCAACGTTTCCTTCCTTCAAGATTTTGTAGAGCATTCTTCCGCGGTCATTGAGCCCATACTTCCTCTGTTTGTCTTGGGCGAGGAAGTCTGAGAGCATGTCAAGATGGTAGTAGACCGTGCCTACGCCTAAACCCAACATTTCTTTTAGCTCTTTGAATCCGATTTTTTCTTGAGCGCCCAAAATTTCAATTATTTTTCTGCGTGTCGGATCTCTGAGCAGAGTGTAGTACCGTGACAGGTCTTCCATTGGCTGCTTTCCTCGCAAATGTAAAGTTATGTTTTAGGCTGTGTATTTATACATTTTTTACAGCTGATAAGCATCAATCATCCTTATTGAGCTTCATGCTTCTATGTTGAGAATATTGCTTTTATGGGAACACTCGCTTTATTCTGAAAGATGCATCGTTTGTTTGGGAAGGAAGGCTTGCCAGAGTTCAGCAAATAGAGGATAGGCTTGCTTATAGGCATCATAAATCAGGCTGTTGCTTTGAACTGGCATAAAATCCGAGGCTTTTATCTTGCCTCCGTATGTTTCAAGTATCTCCACGTTACAAACCCAAAGAAAGACAATGCAAAGCTAATCATGATAAAGGCGTCCAAGGTAAACCAGCTAGGAAGATTCCGATCAACAGCCCAGTCTCCAGACCATGTTTGAGTTACATGAATGACCAATATTCCGTACCCCACAATAATAAGACCGTAAATTATCAAGGCTTCCGCAATCGACATAAACAATTTGCGAATATTCACCT
>Ga0315309_1001700_pt1 | contig 13045 bp, 15 predicted proteins | sample TDP4_MG_FD_203080 | JGI IMG/M metagenome (GOLD analysis project Ga0315309, IMG submission 203080) | Freshwater sediment microbial communities from Lake Towuti, South Sulawesi, Indonesia - TDP4 | ecosystem: Environmental > Aquatic > Freshwater > Lake > Sediment | place: Indonesia: South Sulawesi...
TTCAACCAGAGTCTCTTCGACCAGATCTTGGACTTTTTCTACGGTGGGGATTTCTCCGGGCTTCAACTGTTTTTTCAGCAGGCTTGCTACTTGGTTTGCGAGGTCTAGTGAGAGTTTCTTATCTTCAGCGCCAACGGCTTGAGAGGCTTTGAAAATTGCGTCTGCTATTTTTTCAGGTTTGAAGTCTTCAGTGCTTCCGTCTCTCTTTTTTATTTTCTCAATTTCCATGATACCATACCAGCAGAGTAAAAATTAGAAAAGAGATTATTGTGAGAAGGATATATATTTATAAGACTACAAAGCCTGTGATCGTTGCTTCTCCAAGTTTTTGAGCGCGTTTGAAATGGCTTCTCTGTACATCTCATACTTCCTCATCAGGGTGTAGCCTTCATCTGTCAATTCGCACCCTCCACCTCCGGACTTACCTCCCCTAAAGGTTTTCAAGAGGGGTTTGCCTATCCTCTTTTCTGCTCTTCTTATTATGCCCCAGGCATAGCGGTAAGACATGCTGAGGGACTTCGCCGCCTTGCTTAGGGATCCTGTTTCCTGAATTTTTACCAGAAGGTCGTGAGCTCCTTTCCCTAGGACGTGGCCCTCCTCGTTTTCAAGCCAGAGTCTGAATGCTGGTTTGATTTCCTTTCGATGTTCCTCTTGGTTGGGCAACAAAATCATCATTGAGTGATTAGAATGTGAGTTGTTATTTTAACTTTGTTTATTGGATCGGGACCTTGAATGCTGGCGCAATGGAATTGAGGGTCAGAAAAACTTATAAGCGTTATGTCCAAATGAACATAACACTGAAGAAGGGTAGATTTGAAGATGAATAGGGCGTTGCTTTGGGCAGCTTTCATATCTATAGTAGTTATCGTCTCTGTTGCCGGAACATTTTACTATCTTCAAACTTCGAGCAGGGAAAAGGTCGTGGTCTCTACCACTACGAGCCTTTATGATACGGGGCTTCTTGATGCGATTGAGGATCGATTTGAGGCGGAGCATCCTATAGACCTCTATTTTATATCGGTAGGGACTGGTCAGGCTATACAGCAAGCTGAGAGAGGGGATGCTGACGTTCTACTGGTTCACGATCCTTCGCGGGAGTTACAGTTCTTGGAGAGCGGTTTTGGGGTCTGTAGGAAGATAATAGCATACAACTTTTTCATCATAGTAGGTCCCGAGGAAGATCCTGCGGGTGTTGATGGCCTTTACCCATTAGAGGCGATGTCAAAGATTGCTTTGGCTGGAAGGAAGGGAGAGGTAACTTGGGTTTCGAGGGGGGACGATTCAGGGACTCATGCCAAGGAGAAGAGTCTTTGGTTGGCGGCAGGCTACGACTGGGAGGTGATCAGGGAGGAAGCGTGGTACGTGGAGTCTGGCACAGGCATGGGTAAGACCTTGCAGATAGCGAACGAGTTAGAAGCTTATGCTTTAGCCGATGTAGGAACATATCTGAAATTCTTTAGCGACCACCTCATCGTCTTGAAGACATTGGTAGACCAAGGAGAAGATCTCTTGAACGTCTATAGTGTTGTTGCTGTGAATGTAAAGAAGCATCCGGACGTGAACTTCGAAGGGGCAATCACTTTCATTAAGTTCCTAATTTCAGAAGAGGGGCAGAGCATCATTGAGAGTTATGGTAAAGAAATGTACGGTCAGAGCTTATTCTATCCCACGGTAGACTTGTTAGAAGGAAACACGAATTCAACATTGGTGCAGTGGATTCGGGGCTACGCATTCTTCGGTGGTTCGGAGTGTCCGCCCGAATATCGAGATGACCATCCCGAGCTATATCCATAGATAAGAGTATGAATGAGAGATGTCTTTGGAGATTCTGGAGGGGTTTAGAAAGGCTATAGAGCTCATTCTTTCGGGCGATCCTACGGTTGTGGATATAACGCTACGATCGATATCCGTTTCCGGCATGGCCACCCTCCTCTCTGCCCTGTGGGGTCTTCCGACGGGTATAATCGTTGGGCTCAGCGACTTCAAAGGAAAGCCTTTTTTGAAGGGGTTTTTCAACGCGCTTCTGGGCATACCTACCGTCACCCTGGGATTGATCCTCTACCTCTTCTTCTCCAGAACAGGTCCGCTTGGCTTCTTCCACCTTTTGTACAGTCCGATTGCGATAATGTTGGGAGAAGCCGTTTTGGTTTCTCCGATCATGGTCAGCCTTGTGATAAACGCGGTTGAGTCCGTCGACCCGGAGATAAGGGATCTCGCTAGGACCCTCGGGGCGTCTGAGGCGCAAGCCTCTTTAGCAGTCTTGAAGGAGTCGATGGGGTCCGTTTCTCTAGCCTTCACGGCGAGCTTCAACAGGGCAATAGCCGAACTGGGCGTTGCTTTGATGTTAGGAGGAAACATACGAGGTGTGACCAGAGTCCTGACGACAACAGTCGCCCTTGAGACTACAAGAGGGGAACTGGTGCTGGGTATAGCGCTGTCAATAATTTTGCTATTGATAGTCTTGGCGGTGAGTGTTACAGCAAATATTTTGAGGGGGCGAAGAATCTGGGCTTCCAGATAGATCTTAGGAGTATCTTGAAAAACTACGGTGATGTTGTCGCACTTGACAATGTGAGTTTGAAGATCAGAAGCGGAGAGATATTGACTGTCATAGGTCCGAATGGGGCGGGAAAGACAACCCTTCTGAGGATTATGGCATTTATCGAGAGACCGACGAGGGGGGAAATGTTCTTCGGCGGGGAAAAGGTTGATGAGGAGAATAGAGATCGGTTTAGGTTAAGGAGTACGCTGGTTTTCCAAAGGACCGCTCTCTTCAACGCGGATGTTTATAACAATGTGTCCTACGGCCTCAAAATCAGGGGTTTTCCGAAGCATGAGATCGACGAGAAGGTAGGCGAGGTTTTGGAGCTTGTGAAGTTGGATGGGTATGAAGGGAGGTTGGTGAAGAAGTTGTCTGGCGGGGAGCAGCAGAGGGTATCCCTTGCCAGGGCTTTAGCATTAGATACAGATTTACTGCTTTTGGATGAGCCGACGGCGAACTTGGATCCGAGAAGCGCATCGATCATAGAGGATACCATTTCTAGGGTAAACCGTGATTATGGCACGACGATAGTTGTGGCAACGCACAACATGTTCCAGGCGAAGACCATCAGCGGGATACTTGCCCTACTTCTGGGGGGCAGGCTCGTCGAAGTCGGTTCTCCAGATGAGATCTTTGAAAGAGCGTCTAAAGAACTGTTGAGTTTTGCAAGGGTTGAGAACTTGTTTTCTGGCGACGCAAGCATCGTCGATGATGGAAACTCCGTCATCGATATAGGCGGTGGCGTCAAGATAGAGGCCGCTTCAGCATTGAGTGGGAGAGTCTCCGTGTATGTTAGGCCTGAGGACATAATCCTCTCTAAGAGATCGATATCTTCCAGCGCACGAAACACTTTCACGGGTAGCATTGTCGAGGTATCCGACTTGGGATCGATCGTGAAGCTCAGGATCGATGCTGGAAGAGAGTTCGTCGTCCAGATAACGAAGCGATCTTTCGTGGAAATGGGATTAAATCTGTCTTCAAAGGTCTACCTCACCTTCAAGGCCTCGTCCGTGCGCACGGTATGAAGGTCATGATCTCGCGCAGAGATACAAGAAAAGAGGCCTATGCCTGTAATACTTCTAGTCGAATAAGATCACCTCGACCTCCCGTCCTTCTTCAAGAACGTCGACATTGACCGGGAGCAGCAGGTAGCCGTCTGCACCAGCCATACTCGTTATGTCCCCGGACTCCTTGAACACCGGATAAGCTAGCCCCTCTCTGAGCTTCACAGGGAGGAACTGCTTCCTGCCAGAGGCGGAGACGATCCTTTTGGCAAGCCTCGCCTTGACCTTCCTCTCAGATCTTTCAGGCAATCTAGCCATCTTCCTCAAGGTAGGTACAAGAAACAGGTAGGCGTTGCTCAGACAGGAAGTCGGATATCCTGGCATCCCGAAGACAGGCTTTCCCTCTACGGTAGCGAAGAGGGTTGGCTTTCCAGGCTTGATCTGCACCCCGTGGAAAAGAATGGTTCCCAAATCTTTGATAACCGCGTATAGTAGGTCCCGTTCGCCCACGGAGCTGCCTCCAGAGAAGACGATAAAATCATAATCCAGCCCTCTCTTAACAGCCTTCTTCAGGTCTTCGGTGGTGTCTGGAACGACCTCGAACCTAGTTGCGACCCCCCCGTTTATGGAGATGATTGAGACCAGCGTATACGAGTTTACATCGTAGATCTGCCCATCCTCCAGCTTCGTTCCAGGTTCTAGGAGTTCCTTTCCGGTCGGGATGACTGCTACCCGAGGCCTTGCATAGACTTGGACGCTCCTTCTTCCCAAAGCAGCCAAAACACCCACCTTTGCCGGAGTAAGCAGATTCCCCCTTTCCAATATAGTTTCACCCTTCTCGATGTCCTCTCCTCTAGGCGCGATGTTGGCTTTTGGATAAACCGGCCTCTTCACAACCACATCCTCATCCGACCGCTCCGTGTACTCGACCATAACAACGGCGTCTGCGCCTCTCGGTATCAGACAGCCCGTGGAGACTTGGGTGCACTCCCCTTTGCCCACGCTCTTACCAGCAGACTCTCCGACCTGGACAACCTCGATGAGCTTCAAGACTCTTGGCTTCATAGGAGAAGCCTCGAATGTGTCCTGTGCTCTCAATGCGTAGCCGTCCATCGCTGCCCTGTCAAAGCCCGGAACATCAGCCTCAGCAACCAGATCTACGGCCAAGACACGGCCGACGGCCTCTTCTATTGGAGCCTCTTCTATCCTATCGGTAGGCTTTGTATGCTCATCAATGAGAGCCAGAGCCTCCTCGTAAGAGATGAGCAGGCCAAAGGGACTCATCTTATTCACCTACCAGCCTCCCACAATACATGTCCCAACCCCGGCAGAATCAGCCTCTCCAATGCAAGTCTTACAGCATTCTTTGAGCCTGGCAGACAGAAGATCACCTTCCTACCCATCGTCCCAGCAATGGCTCGGCTCAACATGGCCGCCTCACCTACCTCTTCGTAACTGAGCCTTCTAAACAACTCTCCGAAACCATCAATCCTCTTGTCCAAGAGGTCAGAAACAGCCTCAACAGTCACATCGCGGGAGCCAATCCCAGTCCCACCCAAGGTCAGCATCACCTGTATCCCGGATTCTCGAGCCAACTCCTCTATCAAAGCCCGGATCGCAGCCTCATCGTTCTTTACAATCTCACGGACCATGATCCGGTGGCCACGCTCGACTAGGAGCCTTTCAGCGATGTTCCCAGATTCGTCGCTTTCTTCACTGCGAGTGTCAGAAACAGTCAAGACTGCAAAACCCGCCGTTACTTGCCGATGATGATCATGCTCAGAAAAAGTCATCAAATCCGCTTCTCCTTCTTCAAGACCCTTACCCCACTCAACCTAGTCAGCGGGTACTGTCCAGCCTCATCCTTCTCAAGATACTTAACCATGTCCCAGACGGTCAGCAAAGCCACTGTCGCGCCAACCAGCGCCTCCATCTCAACCCCAGTCTTGTATTCTGCCTTTACCAAGCATCTTGCCGCAATGCGGTCCTTTCTGACATCAAAGAGGATCTTCACCTTAGAAAGCGGGATCTGGTGGCACAGCGGGATCAGCTCATCGGTCCTCTTCGCCGCCTGTATCCCTGCGACCTCCGCCGTGGCGAGCACGTCCCCCTTCTTGATCTCCCCACGCCTAATCTTCCCCAGCGTATCAGGCCTCAACAGGATCTCACCCTCGGCCTCAGCAAATCTGGGTACAACATCTTTGTCAGATATATCCACCATGTCTATGGAGCTACCAACGCGTTTATCTTTGACCATAACTCTCACCCAAGACCCAACGATCACCAACAGGAGTATACTCCTTCTTCCAGAGAGGCACAGCCCTCTTCAGCTCTTCTAGGACAAATCTACACGCCTTGAAGGCGTTGTCACGGTGGGAAGCACCGACCACAATCAACAATATGTTGTCAGACACGTTCAAAACCCCGACTCTATGTATAATCGTCATCTTCTTTACGTCGAACTTTTTGAGCGCCTCCCCCTCTATCCTCTTAAGCTGTCGAAGAGCCATATCCTCGTAAGCTTGGATCTCCATCTGCTCTACGACCTGACCTCCAGATTCACCTCGAACAGTTCCCAAGAAAGTCACTATCGCTCCTATATCTGGGCTCTTTACTTTATTGACTACCTCATCTATAGAAAAATCATCGTGCGTAATCACTATCATTTCTCATCCACCACCAACGGGAGGAAAAAGGGCAACGACGTCTCCATCCTTCAACCTTGCACCTTTATCCACAGACTCCCCGTTCAGGGAGATCAACATATAAGCTCTGGCATCCACAAGGCTGGGATACAAAGACACGAGTCGACTCAAAAGATCTTCTACGGTCGCGCCTTCATCTAATCGAAGCTCTTCATCCGCTTTACCTACCAAGTCTCTATGGAGAGCAAAGTACTTCACCCTAACCCTCATCTTCCCTCCTTCCAGTAAGGCTCTCTAAGCTCCACAACCCTTCTGAAGACCTCCTCCAACTCATGGGATCCGCCTCCCCTTCTCAGAATAGCGGCGGCTTCAACTAGGTTGTCGTTTCTCATGAGGCAAGGCTTCAACCTTCCATCAGAAGTCACCCTCAGTCGGGTACAGTTTCTACAGAATGAGGTGTTGTGCATCGGCCTAACCACCTCAACACAGCTGACCTTTCCATCCTTCTTCAGGAAGTACTTCCTCCTCGCCTGTAAAGCCCTACTCTCGATCTTGAAGGCCTCCTTCTCCAACCACCCTTCCGTTTCTGCCAGATCGCAATGGAATCTATGCCAAGCACCCTGGTTCTCTCTTAGGACTGGTTGAAACTCAATCAATTGAAGTATGACCCCGAGACTTCCTGCAAAATCAATCATCTGAGGGACCTCATGGTCGTTCATCCCCTTGAAGACAACCATGTTTATCTTGACAGGCTCAAGATGGTTTTTCAACGCCGCTTCTATGCCCTCTTCCACCTGCTGAAGAGCATCTCTGCCCGTTATCTTGGCAAATGTTTCAGGATCGACTGAGTGTAAGCTGACGTTCACCCTCCTCAGTCCAGCCTTCCGTAGGGCCGCTGCAGTCTCCTTGAGCAGAGACCCGTTGGTGGTCATGGAAACCTCCTCGGCATACTGTGCAATCCTAGAAACGATATCGGCGATATCCTCTCTCAGGAGAGGCTCTCCCCCCGTGAACTTGACATTCTTCACCCCCAACTTGCAGGCTACCCTGACGATCTCTCCTATTTCCTTTGGGGTCATCTCTTCGCTTGAAGGAGCCTCCCCCTCCATATGGCAGAAGAAGCAGTCAAAGTTACATCTTTGAGTCACAGAAACTCGAAGGCTATTGAACGGTCTACCGAAGCGATCGTATAAGTTGGTTGATTCCAGACGGACATTCATGACGCCTGAATTATCGAGCGTGAAAGTCTCCACCAGCTTGCATTTATAATGTTCACGTTAGAATCCATATAAACGTTATGCTTAGTCATTCATGACGCGCGTCCAACCATGAGCACTTTGGGCGTTCTTTGTCCGCTCTTGCTCCTCGTGGGAGAATATGCCATAGTGTCTTTGGAACAGCTCCTCCTATCTCATTTCAAAACACTTCGACGTTTGTCTGCGCTATTCCACCACGTATGCCTTAAACTTTTATTCTGTTAGTTTTAAGGCGGTTAGAATATTAAAAGGGATTATTAAACAGATTAGTGAGTATTTGACAGATCGGGGTGCTTAATTTGACCGTACACTTTGACTCCACGCGATTCGGGCGTGTTGTGATTGATGGTCAGGAGTATGGTGATGTGCTAGTTCTCGTTGATGGAACGGTAATGAAGCGTAGAGCGGGCATTTTCAGAAGCCACAAGGTGAACTCCGAAGAAATCAAGCCTATCCTTGAGGGTAGACCTAAAATTCTAATCGTCGGAACAGGACAATGGGGCCTTCTTAGAGTTACAGAAGAAGCCCTCAAGCTTGCCTCAGAGCATAAGGTCGAGGTTATTGAACTCAGAACTCCAGAGGCGATAAAGAAATTCAATGCGCTACCCGGGAAGAAGGCTGCTCTGGTTCATGTTATGTGTTGATTTGTGGATTAAGAGAGAGTCAGTTGAGGGGTGGATGGTATTGTCAAAGGATTTGGAATGAATAACTTTAGAGGAATGCCAATTGAAAGTAGTATTTGTTAACCCTAGTTATTATGGTACTTGGGTTAAAGTTACTCCGATCACAAAGGAATTAGGGTTTCATGTGGCGGGCCAAGTACCCCCCTTAGGGCTACTTTACATTTCAACTTACCTTAACCAGGAAGGAGTTGAATCGACTGTATTTGATAATGACGGATTAAGATACCCAGTAGATAGGGTTATACGATGGCTGAAAAAAGAAGATCCGGATATTGTAGGGTTTAGTGTAACGTGCGCTAAGTTAGAGTCTGGGCATGATACTCATCAGATAGCCCAAAAATACAAGGAAGAAAATCCTAATTCCATAATTATTTATGGTGGACCATTGCCCACATTGGCTCCAAAAAAAATCTTGGAGAAACATACATTCGTAGATTACGTTATTAGGGGAGAGGGAGAATACGCAACTCTCGATCTAGTTAGGGCGATTAAGAAAGGGACGGGCACAGAAGACATCAAAGGTTTATGTTACAGGAAAAATGGCAATATTATTGTTAAAAAACCATACCCCTTCATAAGAGATTTAGATTCCTTACCATTTCCCGACAGAAGACTGTTAAGGAATGTTAAATATGAGATGAATCTTGATCTCGAAGCATTTACCCTCAAGCTTTCCTTAGGAAAACTGACTACACTGATTACGTCAAGAGGATGCCCCTTTAACTGTAAATTCTGCTATACAGCTACAACTAGTAAGGGGAACTGGAGATGGAGGTCAGCTGAAAATGTGGTGGAAGAAATGGATTTTTTAGACTCTGAAGGATACAGAACTGTATACGTTCCGGATGACAATTTCACAGCCAATAGGAAAAGAGCACTGAAGATATGTGAGCTAATGAAAAAGCATAGACTCGATATAAAATGGACTACCGAACTCTTACCAAAATCTTTTGACAGAAACCTTGCAAAAAAATTGCATCGGTCGGGGTGCGAAGCCATTTTTATGGGGATTGAAAGCGCGAGTCAGAGGATTTTGAATTATTATCAAAAACCTATCACGCCTTCAGAATGCATTAGGGCGGTGAAAAATGCGAGGAGAGCAGGTTTCGCATACATCGTTGGAAGTTTTATGATGGGGGCACCAATTGAAACTGAAGACGAGATGTGTGCTACGGCAAAATACATACAAAACATCGATATAGACATGCCCCTCATAAGCCCAACGTCGGCCATGTATGAAGATGGATTGTGGAATGAAATGAAAGCTCAAGGAATAATAACCAACAAGATCGAGGAAAAACTATGGGACCGCAGTTTTCCTGTTTGCGAAATCCATCCTAATGTGGACAAAGGGGTGGTATACGAAGTAATCGAGGATGCATATTTGAAATTCCTCGCAGAGCCTCAACGCATCATGAAGGCAGTTTACAGACACTTATTTACAAACAGATTTAGGAGGCAAATTGTCACAATGAACCTTCCAAAACTTCCATCGATAGTTCGTATGGCGGTTAGGATAAAAGCCAAAAATGATTGAAAAGCAACAATACATTTTTGCGCTTCAAGTTCATGTAGGCTGGCTCAGCTGTTCGAGTTTGACGTGAACCGGGCAGATCATGATCGCGCGTGAATTTCAACGCCACTCACACATCTGCTATATAATAAGAGTAGAAATTAGGGTATGCTAAAATGGCGATGCTGTCTGGTGTTGCGATTACCTTAACCTCCATGTTAATAGCCGCAGAAACCATTTCCGCTGTGTCAACCGTGTCAACTGCCTTCGCAATCGTTCCCGCTTCGTCAGCCGCGACAACAACCTCCGAAAAAGCCCAAACTTTTTAATGCATGCGGTTGTTGGTGTTATGCACCAGTGGCGTGGCGCGGCGACTAGCTTCCACTTCCCGGTGATCAGCTTTAAAACCTCTAAAGATTCTAGGCACGCTGTAGTCCAGACAATTGTGCAAATTTGTGGCAGGGGTAGTTCCCCTTCAACCCAACGATCCATCCATTCTCTTCTCCATGCAGCTTCAGTTACGTAGTACTGTACCATCCTCCTATGCTCTGGAGCGTCTATAACTTCCTTCAGTTCCTCATACGAAAGTTCTGATGGTAGACCAAAGCACTCCTCAGGAGACGGCCCATCAGGCATGAAGGTGCAGACCCGCCCAAGGGCTCCTGTGGGATATCCTATCACCGCAGGTTTGTTCAGCTTTTTTGCGGCTCTGAAAATCATTAAGCTCAGCGCCCACTCATCGGCTGCAGGCACAACGATGTCCGCTAGTTTTACCAATTCCTCGATTTCAGCGAGCTTTAAGCTCTTCTTGTGTACAGTGACTTTAGCTTCTGGATTGATCTTAAAGATGGCTTCTCTTGTGGCCTCTACCTTGCTTTTGCCTATAGTGTCGGTGAAGCAGGTTATTTGTCGATTCATATTTTCGGATCCATAGGTATCAGGGTCTACGAGCGTGAGATTGCTTACGCCACTCCTCGCCAGAATAGTTGCAACGGCTCCACCAATGCCGCCACAGCCGATTATTGTTACTTTGGCGTTCTTTACCCGCTCCTGCTCTTCACGTGAAAATATACCATAGTTCCTTGTGAATAGTTCATCGTATCTCATGTCACGAACCCCCTTTAACTATCAAGTACGTTTATCTGGCTTTTCACAAGCAAAAGCCTAGCTAATAAAACCTATATATCAAATTGATCACTTATGGTTAAATCAGTGTGAGATCATAGGATTCTTAAACTATGTAAGAGGAGTGGATCGACAATTGACTTCCCTCTTTAAAAATTATGTGCGCACGCTCAAGCTCTATAACGTCCTCGGATTGGTATCTGGATGCTTGATTATCACATCACTTTTGTTTCCATGGTGGAGAATAGTCGTTGAGGGAAGACCTGGGACCAACGTGTATCCCTACGTAATCTCTGGCGACGCCAGTCTGATTTTGGGCTATGAAAGAACCGCAGTTATGATCGTTCTCACTTGCATTTTAGTAGCATGTGTAGCCCTCTGTTTCGTTGGGAGTACACTAAAGGGGAAAAAAGGGAAAACCATGCTGGGAGCCGTGGGCATCATCCTTCTGCTTGTCGCCGTGTGCTTCATATGGAGAATCTCCACCCACTGTGAACTGTATCGCGTACCCATGCAGGGAAACATCGTAGTACTGGGGTTTACGGTAACAACAGGATTCCAAGTAGGACTTTACCTGGCCATTTTGGCTGGTTGCCTGTGCATAATCTCAATCGCGCTTCATGAGAAGATAAAGATTAGTAGGAGTCAATGACAATACTGATTGGTGTATATCTTGCCCGGATAAGCAGAGCCTTGCAATTGCTCTCATTGTAATGCCTACGGCTCATCACCACATCTAAAGTGTAAGCAGGAAAAGCGATCCTCTATGTAGCGAAGAATTTTTCTGCCGCCACTTCAATCTCTATTCTCACTTCATCTTCTCCAAGAACTCCAATGATGAGGGGGGCACTAGAATCTTATAGAGTTTTTTCTAGTTAAGCTATCATCTGATGCTAAAAAACAAAGTAGCGATTAGAAACCAAAATAAAAAGGGGAAGAAGGGCTAAGATACGGTGTTTCCGCTCTTAGTCCTTCAATTTATGGCAATCCGAGTTCTGCGAGCTTTGCCTGCGTAGGCACGCCTTCTTCGGTCCAGCCCCTCTGTGAGTAATATAATGGGAGCATATCAGAGATTGGTACTATGTTGCCTGCTGTGGGTTCGCTTGTTATGGGTCCGTGGGGCGGCACGTCTACTGGGTTCGCTCCCGATGGCACTAGTGCTTCTCCTGCTTCTGTTGACCATATCTCATTAGGCATTGGCTCCGTCTCTAAGCGTGGTGGTAGCCTGTCATCATCCTTCGTGAAGCCCTCTCTGTTGTTGTAGAGCCTCTCTAGGTTCCATATCCGCTCGCCGATCTTCAGAATATCAGCATCAGTGTATGTGATCCCTGTAGCTGCTGAGAGCAGTTTCGCGTAATGAGCTGCTCCGAGTGAAAAGACGCTGAACAGACACACGTCTAACGCGTCTATGGCTGTAGTCAGGTTCTGGAAGACCAATAGAAGTCCGGTCTTATCTGTATCCGTTGCAGTTCTGTACTCCACTGTAGGTGCCGGAATGGCAGGCGGTGTTAGCCCAACATAGTTACCGATCACCTCTGCGGCTATCAGGTAAGCACGCAGGTGGCATCCCCCTCTGTTTGAGGTCGCATATGCAAGTCCGTGTGCCTTGGCTCCACGTGGGTCGTATGCTGGGATTTCGAGTCCCTTTACGGACATCGAAAGCTCAGGGGCACCGTATTTTGTTGCCAGCCTCTTTGAACCCTCGGCCAAGTCGTCGCCCACTCCTTCCCTTGAGGCGGTCTTTTCGATGAGATCAACTAGCAGGGCTCCGTCTCCGAACGGGTTCGTTCCAGCCGCATAACCTGGTAGATCTAGATGTCCCTCCTTGCAGAGCTCCATAGCGCACCCTATCGTGTTTCCGGCTGAAATGCCATCCAACCCGAGCTCATTAGTGAGGTAGTGCGCCAATGATACCGCGGCCAGGTCGTGGACGCCGCATTGAGCCCCAAGCGACCAGACGGTCTCGTACTCAGGGCCCTCACCTTCGCCTGCAAACACCCCTGTTGTAGCTGATACCCTGGCGCACCTCATGTTACAATTGTAGCATCCCTTGGTTCTGGTGAGTATCGTGGCAGCTATCGTTTCCCCGCTAATGTCATTTGCTTCTTTGAACATCCCCCACTTGAAGTTGCACGTTGGGAACATACCTGCACCGTTGATTATGTTTACCAAGACGGAGGTGCCATAGGTTGGCAACCCTACTCCTGTTACGGGGCCTGCTGGAATCGCTTCGTCCCTAGTTTCCCTAACCACATCTGCGAACACACCTGGATCCGC
>Ga0315309_1001702_pt1 | contig 13039 bp, 12 predicted proteins | sample TDP4_MG_FD_203080 | JGI IMG/M metagenome (GOLD analysis project Ga0315309, IMG submission 203080) | Freshwater sediment microbial communities from Lake Towuti, South Sulawesi, Indonesia - TDP4 | ecosystem: Environmental > Aquatic > Freshwater > Lake > Sediment | place: Indonesia: South Sulawesi...
CTCTTGAGGGACCCCGTCAACAAGCTCATGGGACAGCGTTTCCCGCTTAATATAGTCAGCAAAATCCTCCATTACCCGCCTTATATAAGCCCCACCCTGATAATAGGTAACAATGCGGTCGGCAATATCAAACCCAGCCGAGCGGCGCATTGTCTGCAGTCGGTGCACTATCTCCCGCACCAGTCCCTCACTAGCCAGTTCAGCAGAAACCTCCGTAGGGACTGCCACTACATAAGCCCCCTCTGAGCTAATGGCATAACCCAGTTTGTCCAACTCGGTCACATTATCAACAAACTCCAGGTTCTTAACATTAAGCTCATCCAATACCTGCGGCATCAAACGCTCCAGCGTCGTCCTTTCTTGACTGGTGCCAACTTTGACGACGACCTTAGCCAAGGGCTGGCGCACCTTGATACCTGCCTGGCTTCGGGCTGCCCGTCCCAGGCTTGATATCTTCATCACCAGTCGGGTATCAGCCATCAATCGCTCATCAATCTTAGTTACATCAGCCACTGGAAAATCAGTCAAGTGCACACTATCTGGAGCCTCGGGAAACACCGAGCCAACCAGGTTGTGATACAGTTCCTCAGCCAGAAACGGAATCAATGGAGCCAGCAGTTTGGATAGGGTAACCAGACATTCATAGAGTGTAGTATATGCCGCCAGTTTATCGGCATCGTTCTCACTCTTCCAGAAGCGCCGGCGACTTCGACGCACATACCAGTTAGACAAGTCATTGACAAAGCTTTCTATCTTCCTCCCCGCCTCCGTTGGGTTATAAGCCTCCAGAGCTCCATCAACGTCAGCAATAAGCTGATTAAGCTCAGAGATAATCCACTTATCAAGCTCCGACGGCTCTAAAGCTCCTCTCGAGCCGGGAATAAAGTGGTCTATATTGGCATAGGTAACAAAGAAGGAATAGACATTCCACAGCATCAATAAAAAGCGGCGGGTTACCTCAGCCACCGACTCCTCAGAAAAACGACGCACGTTACCCGGTGGCGAGGCAGTTAGACAATACCAGCGTAAAGCGTCAGCACCATACTTATCTATCACTGTCCTCGGCTCGACTACATTCCCCTTAGCCTTGCTCATCTTCTCCCCTCTGGCATCAAGGATATGCCCCAGACAGATAACATTCTTAAAACAGGGACGGTTAAATAGCAGGGTAGATATAGCATGCAGACTGTAAAACCAGCCACGGGTCTGGTCAACCGCCTCGCAGATATAATCGGCCTGCTTTAACTCGTTATCAAACAAATCTTTATGTTCAAAGGGGTAGTGGAGCTGGGCTATGGGCATGGCTCCGGAATCAAACCAACAGTCGATTACCTCTGGCAACCGCTTCGTTTCCCCTTGGCACTTGGGACAAGCAAAGGTTAACTCATCAACAAATGGACGATGCAAGTCCAGAGGCTCTTTTAGTCCTGAGAGCCCACCCTTGCTTTTTAGTTCATTAACACTGCCAACGCAATCATAGTTACCACAGGATTCACAATGCCATATCGGAAGTGGTGTCCCCCAGTATCTCTCCCGAGAAAATGCCCAGTCCACATTATTCTGAAGCCAATCACCAAACCGCCCATACTTGATATACTCCGGATACCAGTTTATCTCATCATTACCGGCAATAAGCGCCTCCTTGACCGCTGTTGTCCTGATATACCAGGTCTGCTTGGCGTAATAGAGGAGGGGTGCCTCACAGCGCCAGCAGAAGGGATAGGTATGACTAATCTTCTCACTGCGGAAGAGCAGCCCCCTATCCTTCAAATCAGCAATTATGTCTTTATCAGCATCCTTAACAAACTTACCGTAGCCTGGTATAGACTGTAATTCCTTCGCCGACGATACTAATGCCAAGGCTTCTTCTCGAAGCATGCGCCTATATATGCTGGGTGTATAACCAGTTGGAAATCGCTTAACTAAACCATCAATATTTACCGAGTGAACAAGAGGTAAATTCTCTTTCTCTCCCACCTCAAAATCTATTTCACCATAAGCGGGGGCAATATGCACAACACCTGTGCCCTCATCCATAGAGACAAAATCGCCTTCAATAATACGATAAGCTGGCTCGTCTCCCTTGCTAGAGAAAATGTCAACCCTATATAGGGGTTCATAATGCACTCCCACTAAATCGTTCCCCTTCGCCTTCTTCACCACCTTGTAACCACCAAGCCCGACCCGCTCACGCAAAGCATCAGCCAAAATGAGGTATTCATCATCCATTTCCACCACAGCATACTCAGCACTAGCGTCCACTGCCAGGGCAGTATTACCAGGCAAAGTCCATGGTGTAGTCGTCCAGGCTAGAAAGTAGGCAGGCTTACTTAGAAAGAGATTAAACAATCGTGGACGCGCTTCAGAGCCAACTGATGCTGGAACAACTTGAAACTTCACATACACTGAGGGGTCTTCAACATTGTCCTGATAGCCCAAAGCGACCTCATGGGAGCTCAAGGAAGTACCACACCGGGGGCAGTGGGGGGTTACCTTATAGCCCTGATACACTAACCCCCTATCCCACATCTGCTTTATTGCCCACCACACGCTTTCAATATATTTATTGTCCATAGTGATATAGGGATGTTCCAGGTCAAGCCAGAAGCCAATGCGCTTAGTCATCGCTTCCCACTCTTTAAGGTAACCGAAGACGCTCTCCCGACAGCGAGCGTTAAATTTGTCAATGCCATATTCCTCAATATCTGCCTTGCTGGAAAAGCCAAGCTCCCTTTCTACCTCTAGCTCTACCGGCAATCCATGTGTATCCCAGCCAGCGATACGCGGGGTATAATCACCCTTCATTGTCCGATAGCGGGGTATAGCATCCTTGAAAACACGAGCCAGCACATGATGGATACCCGGGCTACCATTAGCTGTCGGCGGTCCCTCATAGAATACAAACCGAGGTCCACCTGAGCGAGCATTTACGCTCCGTTCAAAGACTTTATGTTTTCCCCACCAGCCAAGGATACTCTCCTCAACCTGGGGAAAATTCACCTTGCTACTTACCGGATGGAACATTGCCAAAAACCTAGACTGCTATCACTTTGGCCGGATAACTACCCTACGAGCCTCACCCTCACCAATGCTCTCAGTGGTAACGTCAGCGTGGTCAGCCAAAGCAAGATGGATAATGCGCCTTTCATAAGCCAACATTGGCTCTAAGGTAAATGGCACCTTCCTCGCCTTGACTTGCTCCGCCAAGCGCCAAGCTAAAGCCCGCAGTGCTTCATTGCGGCGCTGCTTATAGCCCTCAACATCAATAACTATTGGCACCCAAGACTGAGTCTGATGACCAACAATGAGCCTGACCAGATACTGGAGACAAGCCAGAGTCTGCCCCCGCCGTCCAATCAAAATGCCCAGGTCATCTCCCTTAATATCAAGGTTAATGTAACTAGCCCCTTCCTCCTCCTCGGCAACCGGCTTAACCTGAGGCACAACCGAAGCCTCCACCCCCAGCTTGCTAATCAGCATCTCCAAGGCACTCTTAGCTACCTCGGTTATATCCCTATTCTCCTTGGCTATGGGCTCCACTCTAATCTTAACCTCCTCAACGCCTCGACCGAAGACACCGCGCTTACCTTCGTTTAGGACGGTGACGTTTACTTCTTTTCGACTGACGCCTAATTGCTCTAAGGCTTGGCAGATAGCCTCCACCGACCTGGCGCTTATCCCCGGCTTCGGTGGAACTCGTTTCAACAATGTCAGCTTCAACGGCAGTAATATCAGCAGCGGATTCCTCTATATGAGCGATGCGCTCCAAATACTTCTTATCGGCAACCACTGGTTTCCTAGCTGTTGACCTGGCTAAGCTGCCCCAGCCACCAAGAACAAAGTACTGAATAACCATACTAATAACATTTGACACCGCCCAATAGAGCGCCAGACCACTGGGAAAGCTCATAGCTAGAAAGCCAAACAGCAGTGGCATCATCCACAGCATCATCTGGCTCTGAGAGCGTTGCTGGGGGTCAGTAGTGGCCGGGGTTACCATTTTCTGCGAAAGCCACATGGTAGCGCCAACTATGACGGCTAAAGGTATATCAGGCATCACTAGGTTAAACCAAAGGAAGTTATTGTCTAAGGGCAACACCGAATACACAACGGACCAAGACCAGAGATAACGAGACAAGTCCAATAAACCCTCGGGAACGACAGCCAAAACTCTCACAATTGACTGATAGAGCGCTATCCATATTGGCATCTGGATTAGCATCGGCACCAGACAACCAGCCGGGCTTACCCCAGACTGCTTATACAGCTTCATCTGCTCTTCAGCTAACTTTTGCCTATCCCTGGCATACTTCTTCTGAAGCTCAGCAATCTTGGGCTGAAGGGCTTGCATGGCTTGGCTAGACCGTATCTGCTTCGCGTTGAGAGGATACATGCAAACTCGAATAATAATCGTCAAAACGATAATAGTTAGCCCAAAACTACCAAATAGATAGTGGGACAGCGCCACCAGGCCATTTAACATCAGCGCCATAGGACCGGCGTTCCACAGTTCAAACAATGAAATCTACCTCACTCAATAGTTAGCGAAAGACTCCACAGCGTTACCCCCGTCCGTGCATTCAACGCATACAAGACATCCTGCTTTGAGGTTTGAGCATGGATATAGATAACCCCGTCGCCGGCACAAAGGGGGGCATATATCTTCTCCCCATTCCCCATTTTAGCCAGCGGACTAACCTGATTATTACTGACGTCCAGAGAATATACTTTGCCTTCCTGTGAAGCGATAATAACCTTGCCATCAACTACCACCGGTGATGAGCTAATCGGGCTTTCCAGGTCAATAGCACCGGTAACCTCACCACCACTGTTAGCATCTAAGATATAGACTTTACCGTCAAGATTGGGGGCATAGATAACATTATTATAAGCCATAGGTTTAGCCCAATACCATTTGCCGGCTTCAACCGCTGACCGCCACCTCAGGCTACCACTATTAGCATCTACTGCGTAAAGATACCTATCAAAGCAACCAATATAGACCGTGTTATTATAGACCACCGGTGTCGCCGCAATTGCTCCCCCGGTTTCAAACTCCCACCTTTTACTACCATCTATAGCATTCAGCGCATAGAGCTTTCTATCAAAGGAACCAATGTATATCGTTTCACCATCAATCACCGGGGTTGACCAAATCTTATCCCCGGTCGGAAACTCCCATTCCTGATAAAGCTCGGCTGCATTCAGGGCATAGACTTTCCCATCAGAACAGCCGAAATAGACCCTGCCTCCAGCTACCACCACGCCACTAACTATAGGCTCAAGATTATCATCAACAGGATACACCTGCCGCTTACTGCCTGAGCTAGAACTAATAGCATAGACCTTACCATTATAGCCGCCAACATAAACCAGATCCCCCGCCACCACCGGAGTGCCATAAACAGCCACACTTGAAGTCCCGAGGGATACTTCCCATAGACGGCCACCGTCTGATTTATTTAGGGCGATAATCTTACCCTCCACGGAAGTCAAAAATAGAGTGTCATCGGCTATTGTCGCCCCTGACCAGCCCATGGTCGGAGTCCTACCATAACACCCAGAAACGGTTACCCCGACAATAAGCAGGACAACCAGCAGGAGCAAAATCTTATTCCATAATCTCCTATTATGCTTAATCCCCACTTACATCACTCCATTAAAGATGCCAATTATTAGGCACCGGGTCATAGCCACCCGGATGCAAAGGTTGGCAGCGAGCCAGTCGCTTCATTCCCAGCCACACCCCTTTTATAAAACCAAACCTCTCAATCGCCTCATAGGTATATTGAGAACAGGTTGGGAAATAGCGGCAGGATGAAGGCTTAACCTGCGAGATGGTTAACTGATAAAGGCTAATTAATCCTAAGGCTAACCTCTTCATACCCTAATTAACCCGGCTAGAATTGTTTTCCATTTGCAACAAACCAGCCCGCAATAACAACCCCCTAACCGATTCTCTAAGAGTTTTATAATCAGCGGTAGCCGCCATAGGGCGAGCAATAAATACAATATCCCACCCCGGCTCCAGAGGTGCTAGCCGTAAGATTTCACGAAGTAACCGCCTCACCCTATTCCTGGCCACTGCCTTACCTATCTGCCGACTAACCGAGAAGCCATACCGAGATAAAGTAAAACCATTAGGTAAAGCCTTCATTACCACTAGACTATTCACCCACGACCTTCCCTGACTATAGACCAATGCATACTGCTGTCGCTTGGTAAGACGTTGCTCCGCTGGCATACCCTCACCCTAACCAATTTACCAGTAAACAGCCCATTTATCAAGGGAAGCTTCGTTAACAGGCACTAATCCGCTAAAGAAACTTTTCCCCTCTCCTTGATAAAGGGAGGGGAAAAGAAAAAGAGGAGGTTAATAACTAACCTCGCCAACTACCCGTTATCTCACACCACGGTTAATCTCTTACGACCCTTGAGTCGCCTTGCTTTTAAGACATCCCGCCCACCTCGAGTGCTCATTCTTGCCCGAAAACCATGCTCGCGCTTTCTTGGAATCTTCTTTGGTTGGTAAGTCCTTTTCGGCACTCTAATCCCCCAACAGGTGACAATTACAGCCTCATCAGATTAATCGCGTATGCCAACGCCCCCGGTCTTATGCATATGAGCCGGCACATAGGGTAATAGAGCTAAGTGCCGGGCTCTTTTTATAGCCACGGCTAAAGCCCGCTGATGCTTAGCACAAATGCCGGTTTTACGACGGGGCTCAATCTTCCCCCTATTTGATACGTAGGGGCGTAATTTCACCGGGTCTTTATAATCTATGACCTCAGCCGTATCGACACAGAAGGCACAAAACTTACGCCTGGGGAATATACTCGACCCCGCCCCACCTCTACCCTTTGATGCACTAACTTGATGCCTGGAAATAGCCACTACTATGAGTCCCTTACTAAATTCTAGTCTTCATTGGCAAATGGAATTTCCTCTGGCTCCAATTCACCAGCCTCAGCTTCCCCCACCCTCTCTTCAGGAAGCGGTGCCACTGCTTGCCTATCCAAGAATGTAACCCTGTCAGCTACGATTTCATTTCGAAAATGCTTTTGCCCATCCTGCCCCTCCCAGGTGCGAGTGCGTAATCTACCCTCAGCATAAACAAGCCGACCCTTAGTCAGGAACTGGTTACACTGTTCCGCCAGCCTATTCCAAGCGACTACAGTAAACCACTCCGTCTCCTCTCTACGTTCACCCTGACCGGTAGTATATCTCCAGTTAGTGGCAACACGAAATGAAGTTACAGGATTACCATTTGGGGTAAAGCGCATTTCGGGTTCACTCCCAAGGTTACCGATAATTATCATCTTATTTACGCTTGCCATTGTCTCAAAACTCCTCCTCAACCTCTTAACAATTGACGTTTCTCTAACTACTCAATTTTATTAACAGATGCCGCAGAACCTCCTCCAAAATCTGCAACCTAGCTTCAAGCTCCTTACTCAATTCAGGCTTTAATCTAAACACAGTTAACACATAATCACCCTCCATAAAATGTTTTATTGGATAGGCTAACTTTCTTTTACCCCATCTGTCGACACTAGAAATGATGCCACCCCTCTCGGTAATAAACTTGCTTATATTATCTACAATAGCGTCTAACTTCTCATCCATAACCTCTGGACTAATAATCACGACCAGCTCATAATCACGCAACTCCACCTCTTCCGCTTTCAACGCTTGCTTAGATGCCCTTTTAGCTACCATGTCTTCCTCAAAATTTTATGGTTATTATACCATACAACAGGAAATACAAACAATATAATACACCCGGTTAATACCAGAGCCTGCCACAGCTAGAAATAAATGACAGTGATTAACAATCCGACACCAAGTGGATTGACACAATATATCGCTCCTGATAAACTTTAGCTAAGAAAAAGATTTAATCAACTGATTCCTAAAACCATGGCTCAACAGCATGGCCCCGTGGTGTAGCGGACAAACATGCCACCCTGTCACGGTGGAGATCAGGGGTTCAAATCCCCTCGGGGTCGCACGTGCTACTCTCAGGTTGACATTTTCCCCGTTGAAGCTCCCCCCTATCTTATCATTCGACCGTCACCCAAGTGTAAAATGCCGCCTCATCTTTGTGCCGAAGTTGTAACTAGGCACACGACTTTAAGCCTGCGGCAACTTGCTAAGCAGTACGGCGTCTCCCGTGAAGCTATCCGTCGAACTATAGTCCGTATGCAATGTCAACCGCGACCAGGTCAGGTGTAACGTTCAATGTTACCCATCAAAGCTGGTATAATTAAAGCAGGTGAGGCTGTGCTCTAAGGACAACCAGTATGAGGTGAGAGTTGAAGGCAGAAGAGTTTGTAAATTTCGTAAACCGAAGCATCTCCTGCGAGAGTGGGTTGCGCCACATAACAGTCGAAGACCTGCACCGCTGGCACGAAAATGGGTTTTTTGTCCACCATCCAGAATACTACCGATTTGATTTGCAGACTGTGCTAGCCCTGCTAAAAAATGAGGCTTACTTGAGGCAGCAGCTTAGCTCACGGTTTGCACAGCCAGCCCAAGCTCCTGAGACTGGAGCACTGGAGAGTGCTTTTCAAAGAGGCATCATCCAGGTAGTTTCCTGTGTGGGCTCAGGTCTTATCGAAGAGCAGTTAATCATTCAAGGGCTAAAGGATACAAACCTTATTGGCTCGGCAGGACAAATAGCTGTAAACTTCCACCCTTTTGCAGAAAAGCCAGTTGAGGTTCCCAGTACTGGAGCTGAAGCAAAAGAGGGAGACGTGCTGGTCATTGAAATCGACGACTCAGGAAAGCTAGAATGGGGTCCAGCGATGACACCTTTGGGAAAAAGAGAGTTTACAGCCGACGACACATTGTTTAAAACCCTTTGGAGCCTTTCGAAAAGGCAACCGGAATTGCTCTCTCAAATCGAAGGGAAAATTTCCTCAGAGACAGCAAAGAGAATGAATTTCCCTTGGCCACCTGAAAGGAGTAAAGCTTCAGCCTCAATTGACGACAAGGCCCGTAAGCAGTTTGCTAGGTCGCTTTTTACCTTTCCCATATTTGTGCCGGTAATAGCCATCAAAGGCGTCCCCGCTACAATGGTCGAGTCAGTTTATATAACTCCAAATGGGCAAAGAATCCCACCTCTTCCTAGACACGAAACCCCGTTCCCTTTCCGACTCTATCCAGCTTTTCTAAACACCGATGGCAGCTCGATACAGAAAATAGTCGACTTCATGATAAATTATGGCCTCACGCTTCGCTTCAAATCCAGTACCGGCGACCCTGAGAGGGATTTCTGTGCTGAGCAGCAGAAAATGAGAGCGCTTCTTGCGGAGGCACACAACGGAAACCTGCGCTCTGAAGATATACAACGGTTATCGCCACCTCACGAGAATGCACTTGTCGAGCAAGATTTTATACAGCACTTGCTTTTGGCCCCTGATTACGCTGACTATATCTCTGAAGTTAGAAGGGCATACTGCCCTGAGAAGCAGAAATCCAAATTCCTTCCTGTTGAGCGTTATTATTCGTGGTTTGACCGTATGTGGGCTGAAGTGCTGGATGATATCAGGCAAGGGCTCATACCACGCCTGTGTAAGGGGGGATGTGGTAGAATCCTATCCTCCGCTCTGGAGCATAAGCGAGGTAGAAGAAAGGAGTACTGCCCAGACTGTGAGCGAGCCCGAGGAAAAGAGCGAATTCGGCAATGGCGACTAAGGCAAAATAGGAGCCGCAGTGTAACAGAAATGTAACAGAAAATAAATGTGCTAAAGTCAACCCAGACCATCTTGGTCTGGGTTTTTTATTTGGTGCGAGCTATACGCAGGGCAGTAGAGATGGCATACGCAGAGCGCCGTATCAATCGAATAAGTTAATGACGGCGCCTAGATGCAGAGAGCAATGCTTACAGAGCGAGCAGCGCATAAAGTGGGTAGCCCACACATAGAGAAAACTAGACACCAACCTGGAGAGCAAGCCATTACGGCAGGTAGCTCCACCAACTGGGCACTGTGGTGTCTCTCGCTGGTACTTAGAGAAATCGCGGAGACCACAGCCCCCGGCGCTGAAAAAGGAGAGCCACCGCCTAAGGCTACTGACGCAACAGATATGGCCATTAATAACCAGAGGGAGGTAATTTGACACGGGTTAGCAATGTTAAAGGTGGAGGTAAACGATGAAGGTAACCGAGCATGTCGAATATCTGCTCAGGCAGGGACGGAAGCCGAGAGAGCTTGTAGCATTGGGCTTTGCGAAATTAGTTGTGACGAGAGTGTATCGACGCCTGAAAAAGGAGAAAGCCGCCATCGAGGCAAAAACGCCGGAGGGGACGAAACACACAGAATGCCATCCTGAGACCGCAGTGGAACTGAGCGAGAAGATAGTAGCCATCCAGCAGAGGTTAGACTCTGTCGACAAAGACTTACAGAGATTAGGTAATCTCATGAATGGGCTACCAGAGATGATAGTCCTCGTGACTGCTGCGCGGGAGTTCGGCCCCTACATGCACGACATCTGTCCATACCAGAAAGACAGTGTCTGCACTCTGTGGACATGGCTAAGCGAGGGCAATATACCCCAGGGCATAGGCGAAGTGCTGGCCCCAGATGATGAAAAGGGCGAATGGCATATCAAACCATCTCCCTTGTACTGCGCCCTCTGTCCCATCCCCTTTGAAGACCAGTTGGATGATGTGGAAGGCAAGCTACTCGGTAATCCTCTCTCGGGAGCCAGAGACGTCACGTGTCAGGGCTGCGGCACCAAGGGTATGGTTGCCACCTCAATAAAGTGCACCAAATGTGGGCGTGAAACCTATTGGGGCTGGTGGCCAAAGAAAGAATGATTACGCCACCGACCGACAAGGTACCCCGGTTGGTAATACACCGGTGAAGGGCTGATGAAGGCTTATGTTGAACCGGAAGAGGTAACCCTAATGGAGGAGGCAGTCACTAATCTTCGGGACAGGCTGCTGATTCGTCTTCTGTTCCGACTGGGCTGCCGCATCAGTGAGGCTCTAGCTCTAGAGGCGAAAGATATAGACCTTACGCAAGGCACAGCAACTATTGGGCATCTCAAAGTCCGTCTAAAGCTCTCCTGCCCAAAATGCGGGGCAAGACTGGGTAAAACGCATCACTTCTGCCCAAGCTGCGGCAACGATGTTGAGAAGGCAGTCGCTCAAGAACAAGAGCATCGCCGGGTGAGAGTACTGCCCATCGATGACGATACCCTAGGGATGCTCGGGGATTATATCCAGCGTGGTGGTGCAGTCCCACGAGAAGGCAGGATGCTCATCTTCGGTATCAATCGCCACCGAGCTTGGCAGGTAGTAAAGGAGTGTGCTGAAAGGGCTGGGCTACCAGACTTGGTTAACCCGGAGACAGGCAAGATACATGGCGTTAGCCCTCATAGGTTGCGGGATGCCTTTGCTGTCCACGCTGTGAAACTCGACGACTCCGGCGACGGTCTTAGACTCCTCCAAGAGCACTTAGGGCATGCCAGCTTCAACACCACGGCCAAGTATAGAAAGGTAGCTGGAGAGGAGCACAAGGAATGGTATCAAAAGTTATGGCAAAAGAACAATTTGCCAACGGAGGGACGTGGTGGTTGAGCTGCTAAGACCAAGCAGAGGAGGCTTTTTGCGTCCCTTCGGCTGCGGCTGGTTTATTCGAGAGTTTCTCCTGGGTAATGGACCAAACGGCTCACCTAGAATAGACCCGGCTATTGGCGCATGCCAAGCGGATATTTTTAATCACTACAAGACAGCCCTTCTCAAAGCAATTGCTGTAGACAGAGCTACCAGACGGGAGGAACGGCAAGCTCAGCGTGCAAAGCGTGCCATAAGTCCCGAGGAAATTGAGAGACTGACTGAAAGATACCTAGCTCGTATCCCCTACAAATCCTCCAGTTGCCGCTACCACTCTTTTGTCGTCTACTTCTCGAACCTGCAGAGATTAGGCTGGGTTGAGGAAAGTGGCAAGGAAGAACCATCAGCCTTTCAAGACCATTACCCACCCGGCCAACCCCGGAAGTATTTTCGCCTCACCGATGCTGGCAAAGCGGCGTCTGAGGCAGCTTGGTTGAACCCGCTCTCTGCCCTTTACGGTGGGAGCCAGAAGGCAGAACTGGCGGGCTCGCCGTAGGCAAGCTACAAACTCTGAACCACCAGAATTCCTCGTTTCTCAGTTTCTCATTTTTTCATGAAAATATAGGTTCATTCTTTTAATGAACAATCGTTCCTTTTGTTGGATGATGGTATTGTAGATATTTGAACCTTAACAACTGAATACAGCTAAAAGCCTAAAGCCTAGCCAAACGCTTGCCCAGTCTGGGCAAATAAAATGCCCCAGCTAGACACTACCTAGCTAGGGCAAATCTAACAAAGCGGAGGTTAACCGACAATGTTAGACTGGAGCAAGTATATCGCAGTAGCCGACAGATTTCAACACAAGGCTAAGGCACAGGATAGAAGCGACTTAAACCATAATATAATTGTAAGCCTTGCCGATGCTCAAATCAGGCTAGACCAAAACGGCGGGGGTCAACTATCCGAGTTAGCTATACTACGGATAGCCTCTTGTCGGGTTGCCGACTATTGGCGAAGCGAATACCGTAACGGTAGGGTTATTAGCCTCAATACCATTGTAGAGGATGAGGACGGTAACCAACTTGAGCTAATAGACACTCTAGCCGATGACAAGGCGATTGACCTAGAGGCTTGGCTAGACCGTAACCTTTGGCAATTTGGCTATCCGAATAGGCTAGCCCAGATTGCCCGTAAAATAGCCAATGGTAATACCTTGACCAACAAAGAGCACCAATACCTATGGCGATTTAGGCGAAAAGAGCAAAAAAGGCTGTTTTGACCGTAAGATTTCACCCCCTAAAATGTCCTATATATAATGGGAGTGCCGGTAGCGCTAGCGGGTGGCAGGCTATCGGACACTCACTACTAGGCTAGGCTAGAGATTTGCCCACTCTAGCCGATGCTAAAAGGGGGTGGCAAATAGAACAACTTAATATCGTGGGCAAGCGTTCAGGTGAAGGCTTTGTAGCTCACAAG
>Ga0315309_1001703_pt1 | contig 13028 bp, 11 predicted proteins | sample TDP4_MG_FD_203080 | JGI IMG/M metagenome (GOLD analysis project Ga0315309, IMG submission 203080) | Freshwater sediment microbial communities from Lake Towuti, South Sulawesi, Indonesia - TDP4 | ecosystem: Environmental > Aquatic > Freshwater > Lake > Sediment | place: Indonesia: South Sulawesi...
GGTCTCGAAAGCCTCTCCGCGAACTCCCGTGCCTTAGCTGGACCGAGGCACATGAAGACGAGCCTATCGTCCTTCACCCCGATGTGGCCTTCGGAGACCTTTGACATCTTGGAGACGACGGCCCTATTGGGGACGAGCAACCCATTGACGAAGATCGTGGTTCCGTCCATCGCCTCAGTTCTGTTTACGGATCTCCTCTCCTTCGACTCGATGTAATTCGCCAGGTAATCCCTGGTAAAGAGGGACGCATCGGGCGCTCGAAGCAGATCCATGATCCTGTGCCTGAAACTCTTCGCACCGCACCTCAGGTCGAAGGCGGGACGCGTGTACGTCAAGGGTAGGAAATTCTCATACGCGTCATCCTCGAAGATGGCTGCCCATAACTTAGGCAACAGGTCTCGCCCGAGGGGCGATGAACTCCGAAACGATAAAACTCTATCGGATGAAAAAGGTGATCGTGAGCCTTTGGGGAAAACGCCTCGGAGGCCACAGGTTCAAGTTATATATCCGACGCCTTCGCCAGACAGTGAAAGGCATTGAAGTATGTCTTCGTGACCGGCGGCGTGCTTAGCTCAGACCGAAGAGGGAGCAATAGGTAAAGGGTCGGTCACCGCTTCGATGGGAAAGATACTTCAGGTCATTGGCTATAGTGCCACGGCTACGAAGATCGACCCCTACCTGAATTTCGACAGCGGGACGATGAACCCGTACATGCATGGGGAAGTCTACGTAACGGAGGATGGCGGCGAGACCGACCTCGACATCGGAAGCTACGAGAGGATGCTCGACAGGAACATCGGCAAGGACCACAGCATAACGACGGGGCAGATCTACTGGGACGTCATCGGGAAGGAGAGGAGGGGCGAATTCCTCGGAAGATGCGTCCAGATAATACCCCACGTGACCGACGAGATAAGGCGCAGGATCGTCGAGGCGGCCGATAGCGACAAGGTCGACGTGTCACTCGTTGAGATAGGCGGAACAGTTGGCGACATCGAGGGGGCGCCCTTCCTCGAAGCGGCAAGGCAGTTGAGCCTAAAGCTACCGACGGACGCGGCCATGTTCGTGCACGTCGCACTCGTTCCGGTACTCGATTCGACGGGCGAGGCGAAGAGCAAGCCATTGCAGCACAGCGTTCAGGAGCTGAGGAGGATCGGCATACAGCCTGACGTCATAATCGCCAGGACGAGGCACATCCTCGCAGACGAACTGAGGGAGAAGATAGCCCTGTTCGCAAGCGTCTCGGAGGACTCCGTCTTCTCATCCCCGAACCTCCCGTCAACGTACCTGCTCCCCGAGAGCCTCGATGAACAGGGCTTGGGGGCCAGGATCTGCGAAAAGCTCGGCCTGAGATATCGCAAGCCCAATTGGAGGAAGTGGCTGAGGGTGGTCAAGCCCATGATAGAGCCAAGATACCGCGTTGTCATCTCCCTAGTTGGGAAGTACACCGGGCTGGCTGACAGTTACATGAGCGTGATCGAGGCCCTTAGGCATGCTGGGAGCGCGTGCAATGCCGGAGTTGACATAAACCTGGTCGAGGCCGAGAAATTGGTGGGGGACGAGCTGTCAAAGTGCTTGCGCGCCTCGGACGGCATACTAGTCCCCGGGGGCTTTGGGACGAGGGGCGCTGAGGGCAAGATATCGGCTATAGAGTACGCGAGGGAGCACGACGTCCCGCTGCTGGGAGTGTGCTTCGGCTTTCAGCTTTCAGTTGTCGAGTTCGCCAGGAACGTGGCCCGCATGCGATCGGCCAACACCACTGAGATAGATCCGGACACCCCCCACCCTGTGATATACATGATGGCTGAGCAGAGGGGGATCGAGGCCATGGGAGCTACGATGAGGCTCGGATCATCGCCGATACTGATCGAGAGGGATACGCTCGCCCACAGGCTGTACGGGCGGGGGAGAATCTACGAGAGGCACAGGCACAGGTACGAGGTCAACCCCTCACTTAAGGGGAGCCTCGTAAGACATGGATTGAGGTTCTCCGGTTTCACTGAGGACAGGACTAGGATGGAGATACTCGAACTGCCCGGGAAGTTCTTCTTCCTGGGGACTCAGTTCCACCCCGAGTTCAAGAGCAGGCCGGGCCGACCCGATCCAGCTTACTATGGACTGGTAAAGGCGGCTCTGGACAGGAAGCTTGGGGCGAAGAGGTTCGAGCCCGGAAGGGCACCAAGTTATGCGGCCGCTTCGACGGACTAGGCCGATGATTCGACGGCCCTGACCTTGGCGATCCAGTCGCCGAAACCTTCGAAAGGCGTGTATTCCAAGTAGAGCCTCTTTATCTCCTTCATGCAGCGGGCCGTCTTCCTTAACCTGATGAGGAAATCGAGGCGGCCGATCCCCCTGAATGCCCTTTTCGCCTTCTCGTTGACCGAGAGCTTGAGGTCGCCCATCGTCATGGCCAGGAGGACGTCGTTCGGCTTCACGATCTCGTGGGCCATCCCGAAGTTCAGCTCATCGTTGGTGGAGGATTGGAGGAACCTCCTGAAGATGTTGAGGGAAGCTTGCTTTGCACCGTAAGCGGCCATGTAACGCCTATTGTAATCCCAAAGGTCCCTCTTAATTACGGAGCCTTTGGAAATCGCCTCGGCACAAACTTCGGCCAAGATCTTGCCGCTGCGCATCGAAGAGCCGATCCCGCCGCCATGCATCGGGCCTACGGTCGAGGCGGAGTCGCCGGCGACCATCAGACCATCGTAAACCATCGAATCCATCGGCTTCGATGTCGGAACCAGGCCGCCTCCGCCATTCACAAGGGTTGAACCGGCCAGCAGGTCCATGGAAGCGACGTGCTCTCTGAAGATTTCCCTGGGATTTAGGCCAGAGCTCGACCGAATTCCCAGACCGACGTTCACCAATTCGTCGGTCATGGGAAACAACCACGTGTAGCCACCGGGCGTCTTCTCCATATCCAAATATATCCTCTGGCGCTCCAGGAGATCGCCCTTCGTCCTTCGGATCTCCCGGTAGCAGGCCATCACATCCTCCTTGGGGAGCCGCCGCGACATGCTGTCGTCCGGAAGCCCTTGCCTTACGGCCGACGCCATGCCGCTGCAGTCAGCCACGACCTTTGCGCCATAGCTTTTGGCGCCATCCTTACCGATCCCCCTCACCCCGACTACGGCTCCCCCCTCATGTATCGCGGAGGATACGTGGAAACTTTCGACGAGCTCCGCCCCGGCCGATAGCGCCCCCTTCAGCAAAAATTGGCCGAAGGCATGCCTATTCAGAGAGATGCCCTTCAGGTCCCCCTCCTCGACCCTGAAGACGCTCTTAAGATCCGGCGAAAAAACCTCGACGCCTGTGTAGGTGGCATGGAAACATCCGCTGGGCAATGAGAGCTTGAGATAGGTCAGGTGGTGGGAGCCAAGGGCATCGCCGCAAACTTTGTCACCTATGGTCGCCTCGGGCTTCCTATCGACCAGGAGCACCTTCAGCCCGAGCTTTGAGGCTGTCGATGCCGCAATGCAGCCAGCGCATCCGGCCCCCACGACCAGGAGATCGTAAAGCAACCCGATCAGGGCTCGAAAGCATAAGAGTCCGTATAAACACCTTTCGCATCGAATGAGAGGGGCCAGCTTCGAGGTCGAAGAAGTCAGGGAGGGGCTTGCGTCAGTGCTCGTCCCCAAACTTGAGACGTATAGGCAGGGCCCTAAGGAGTATGTGCCATCGAGGGCGCCCGTCTTCTACAATCCCCTCATGAAGGGGAACAGGGACCTCGCGGTCGCCTTCATCCGGCACATTCGCCGAGAGTCGAGCAGGGGCATCCTCTTCTGCGAGCCTATGACGGGGACAGGGGTGAGGGGCATTAGGGCGGTGCTCGAGGCTGGAGTCGAGCATGCTTGGATCAACGACTTCTCGAAGACGGCGACGAGCATCGCGGAGAAGAACGTACGGAGGAATGGTGTCGCGAATAGCATAACGGTTGAAAATCTAGATGCCAACGTCTTCAACCTGATCCACGGCTCGGAATTCAGTTACCTCGATCTGGATCCGTTCGGATCGCCGTCGCCATTCCTGGAGAGCTCGATCCGGGCCATCAAGGACGGGGGGTTCATGGCCGTCACGGCCACGGACGCCGCGACGCTCTGTGGCGTCTACCCCGAGAAGGCGATCGCGAGATATGGCGGCCGATCCATTAGGACCGTCTTCCCGAAGGAGTTCGCCGCAAGGCTGCTGATCTATGGGATAGTGGGAGCGGCCGCCAGAGCGGAGTCGGGAGCTAGGCCCCTCCTCTCGTACGTCTCAGGCCATTACGTCAGGGTCTATTGCCTGTTGAGGAGGGGGAACAGGGAGGCTTCAAGGGCGATAGGGGAGACGGGACACTTGCTCTACTGCGGCAGTTGCTTCAATAGGGAGGGGCTCAGGAGGGGGAGGATCCAGGAAATGCCAGAACTCGCATGCCCCAACTGCGGCGGGAGGAGGGAGCTGGCCGGACCGATATGGCTCGGCAAACACTCGGATCACTCGTGGGCCCGTTCGCTTTTCGAGGCCAGCGGAGGCCTGTTGGAGCCGAAGGCGATGGAGATGCTGAGGAGGCTCTCAATGGAAGATGCTGAAATAATCGGGAGCTACCCGATCCCCAAGATCTCGCAATATTGCCATAGGTCGCCCCCAAGCAGGCAGCGATTGTTGAAGAGGCTGGGGGCCGCGGGGATTGAGGCGTATGAGTCGGCCTTCGAGGAGAACGCCATCAAGACCGGCGCGGACATCGACCAGATACTGAAGCTCCTTTAGGTGGCGCGTCTCGCGGCAGGAACCCCCTGCACACGAGGTAGATCTCTGAGCTGCGTTTCCTAGTGGCCCCGGGCCTGAACATGTCAACGTCGCGGAACGAACCCCTGATGGAGGAGAGCAGGTCATTGAATAGGCTGCCCTGGAAGGCCTTCAGTATCATCGCGCCCCCAGTCCTCAGGACCTCTGAGGCGATTCGAACGGATGAGGAGGCGAGGCCGAGCTGCCGCGCCTGGTCGAGCTCCCATATGCCGGTCAGATTTGGGGAGGCGTCGGAGAGCACGACGTCAGCCCTTCCGGGGAGGGACGAGATGATCCTCAGGGCCATGTCCGGGGCCTCGATGTCGCCGATGATGGTCGATACGTTCGATGCCGAGATCCGCTCAATTGGCCTCAGGTCGACGCCCAACACGCGGCCGCTTGCGCCAACGCGCTCAGAGGCGACCTGCAGCCAGCCACCTGGCGCAGCTCCCAGGTCGACGACCACGTCTCCATTCCTGATCAGGTCCGTCCTCCTGCATATCTCTATGAGCTTGAAAACGGCCCTGCTTCGATATCCTAACTCCTTCGCCTTTCGATGATAGATGTCACGCCTTCGTTCCGAGATCCACCTGCGTTTGGCTCTCCCCAGAACCCTCGCCCCCTGCATGAGACGTGAGGATCCATTTCTCCAGAACGTCGCAGAACTCGGGGGACGTTTCGCTGCCGCTGGCGCACATGTTCCCTGCAAGGGTACACGTTATGCATGGCGATCCGAGGATCGAGCCCATCGAGGGGGGCTTCCTCGTCGACATGATCCTGTATGTCCACCTTCCATCGCACAGTATCTTGTCCCGCCTTATCAACCCCCACGACTCCAGCCTCACGCATATCCTGGAGCCCTCCCTGCTGCTCATGTTGAGCTTCTTCCAGAGGTCGGTCTGGAGGATCCCCTCGTCTCCGGCCTTGAAGATCAGGTCCAGGGACCTCTTCTCAAGTATGTCCCTCTTCGTCGCGAATCTCATTCAGGATCGTGCCACCAAGTCCCCATCGCCCTAGATGGGAGTTGTTATGTCCACCTTCTCGAGCAGCTCCTTATACCTGTTCCTGATCGTGACCTCTGTTACCTTTGCGACCTCAGCGATCTCGCGTTGCGTCTTGTGCTCGCCCGCGAGGAGGGACGCGACGTATGTTACGGCTGCAGCGAGCCCTGTCGGCCCCCTGCCGCTTGTCAACCTCAGCTCCATCGCTGCTTTGAGCAGCTTCAGGGCGAAGATCTCCACGCTTCGAGGTAGCTCGAGCTGCTCCGAGAATCGCGTGACGTAGTATTCGGGGGAGGTTGGCGGCGATAGGACGCTGAGCTCCCACGCGACATATCTGTACGATCTTCCTGCCTCTTTCTTGGCGATCGCGCAGGCACCGGCGATCTCCTCGAGCGTCCTGGCCATCCCGAACTGCTTGCAGGAGATGTAAACCGAAGCCGCTACAACGCCGTGGATGCTCCTGCCCTTCACGAGCTTGTTCCGGAGGGCCTTCCTATATGTCAGGCTGGCTGACTCGAGGATGGTCCTCGGGAGATTCAGGGCATCGCCGACCTTCATCATCACGTTCAACGCATGGGAGAGGTTTCTGTCGGCGGAGTTCGAGACCCTGACCCTGTCCTGCCATCGAGCCATCCTGTTCGCCTGATCTTGGTCGAACTGGGTCTCTGAAGCTTGGGCGGCCACTCGACCGACGGTCGTCGACAATCCGCCATCATGGATCATAAGCGAGAGCGGGGCACCGGCCCGATCCCTCTTCTCGCGCTCCTCCTCATCGAAGGCCCTCCACTCGGCCGTGTGATCGACGATGTGCTCCTCAGCGACATAGCCACATTTCTCGCACACCAGCTCGCCGAGCTCATAGTCCTTTATGAAATCAGTTCCGCCACAGTTGGTGCATCGGCTCATCGGTATCCTCACTTCGGCCAAGCTAGGACTTCCTCTCCGATGGGTTCCTGCCCTGCAGGAAGACGGGCGAGTCCAGCAGATTGTCGCTCATCAAAGGCCTCACCAGGACGAATGGCGAGGAGACGGGCCCGAGGACGTCGTCGACCTGGCCCAACGCCCTTCCCCCCGTGGTGTAGAGCCGAGCTCCTAGCCTTGGTACGAAGTCCACTCTCGCGAGAAAATGACCATCTGAAACCGCAGAAACTATCTTGCCGATTCTCCTCAAAATGACAATAATCACCGCGGTCTTTTGGCGAATCAAATACTTGCGGAGACATCATATTTATCCTTTGCTTTTTACGGCCCTCTCCGCCCTCGATTGCCTTATCAGCAGTGCGATCTTCCTGAGCAATTCGACCTTGCTGCCACGTTCCCCGACGCGAACCAATCCCCTCCTGGCGGTCGGCTCCCTCGGGTGGGAGGCATTTCCCTCGACCGTGTATTCCAATCCAAGACGCGCGCACGCGTCTGCGATCTCATTCAGCCTCGGGTCCTGTACGCCCTCCGACTTCGGGATCCTCCGCCCATCGCCTTCCGTCTTCGATGAATCCAAATAGACTGGGAAGATGACTACGCGATCCGACCTCCTCAAAGGACGGGACCTCTATGCCTCGCCGATGATAACGGCGCTGATCGACCCGACCTGTCCCGGCCTCGATGTCACTCTCGCCCTTCCGAGGGGAGTCTGGATGATGGCGCCCTTCGTTATGATCCCTCCCCTCCGCAGGTCGACGCCAGCTGGATTCTCCGCAACGGAGAGGACTTCGGACTTAACGACCTTGCCTGAGCGGTCGGACAGGTTCACGTATTTCACCTTGAGGGACCTTACCTTGAAATTCCCTCCCATCGATCTGGTCCTCAATGTGGATTCATCGCCCACGACTGTTCGAGTATTTGGGCTTCCGAACTCGTATCGCCTCCTGCCCCTGTATGGGCTCTTCCTCCCCCCCGATCTCTTCCTCTTGTGAAGGTCACTGTGGTAGATCGTCATGTGGCTCTGCCGAGATCGGCGAACATTATAAGCGTTGACTCGAATGGCGAGGGCGATGCACTGAAGTCGCCGGAAAGGGTTAAGACCAGGCATATAGATATGGAAAAGGAGAGGAGCCCAGAGCAGGAGTGGGCTGAGCCGGTCCAGATGGTCTTCATAAAAAGGCTCGAGATCAGAGGCTTCAAGTCGGTCGGCAAGAAGGTGACACTGGAGCTAGGGAGGGGATTCACGGCCATAACGGGGCCGAACGGCTCGGGCAAGTGTTTGGTCGAGGGGACGAGGGTTGCGACGTCCAACGGCCACAGGGCAGTCGAGGAACTCTTCGAGGATGCGGGGAGGTTTGGCCTAACGATCTCGGCCCATGATCTGCAGGCCTATGCCGTTCCGGCCGAGCCGATCCTGGTGCCCAGCCTAAACCTCGCGAGGAGGGGGATCGAGTTGGCGGAGGTTTTTGCCATCTACAGGCAGATGGTCGACGAGGAGACGTTTCGCGTGGAGACCGAAACCGGCAGGCTCGTCAAGGTCACGGGCGAACACAAGCTGCTCGTCAAGGGGCACGGGTGGTTGAGGAGCTGGCAGCTGCAGGCCGGAATGCTCGTCGGGGCCATCGAGGGCGGGAGGGTCGTCTGGGAGGCCGTCGATGGGATAAGGAGGGTTGAGAGGGGGAGGCAAGCGGTTTATGACGTATGCGTGCCGTTACATCACAACTTCATCGGCGGGGCAGGACTCGTCCTCCACAACAGCAACGTCCTCGACGCTGTGAAGTTCGTACTCGGGGAGGTTAGCGCGAAGTCCCTCAGGACCGACAAGTTCTCTGGCGTGGTCTGCGACTCGATCTCCGGTGTTGGAAGAACGGCGTTCGTAAGGCTCTTGCTGGACAATAGCGACAGGAGGATACCCGTCGATGAGGACGAGGTCGTCATCTCCAGGGAGGTCGACTCCTCCGGCGAGAGCGTCTACCGCCTTGGCAGGGCGCAGACGCAGAGGGCGGCCATCAGCGACCTGATCTCCGTCGCGGGCCTATCGCACAGGGGCTACAACATGGTGATGCAGGGCGAGATCGCCAGGATAGCGGACAGGGACCCGGTCGAGAGGCGGCAGGAGATAGAACTTGCCGTCGGGATTTCGGAATACGACGAGAGGAAGAGACAGGCCATCGAACAGCTGAGGGAGGCCGATACAAACATCAGGGTTGCATCGGCGAGGATGGACGAGGTAAGCCAAAGGGTCGAGCAGCTAGAGGAGGAGAGGAATCACGCGCTGAGGAACGCCTTCTTGCAGAGGGAGGTGACGAAGATGAGGGCCACGATGGTCTCCGCCTTGCTCTCAAGATCGGCTGAGGAGGCGTCGATCAAGAGGAGGGGCCTTTCTGAAGGGGAGGCGTCGTTCGTCGAGGCGAAGGCTCGACAGGATGAGAATCAGCTACGTTATAATGAGAAGCAGGAGGCCTGGAGGAGATTCACTGAGGAGATCGAGAAGGGCGGGAGCGAACTCGCCGCCATCCAGGCGAATGCGGGCGAGATCCAGGTCAAGCAGGCCGAGGCCTCCGCGAAGATGGCGGCAGCCGTTGAGGCGCTCGAAAGGTCGAGGAAGGAACTCGAGGGGGCGAAGGCCAACCTCGGCAGGTTACGGAGGAAGATGCGTTCCGAACGCGCCAGGATGGGGAAGGATTCCTCGCGCCATGCGCTCCTGAAGTCCGAGCTCTCGAGGGAGAGGGCGGCCTACGAATCCTCGAGGGCGAAGTTGGCGAAGGCCGAGAGGGGGAGGGGGGAGGCGCTCAGAGTTGAGAGCGAAGCGTCGGCCGAGATCGCGCAAATGTCTCAGGACCTTGCGCTCTTGGAGGGTACGTTGCGTAGCCACAGGAGGAGGGTCCAGGAGCTGGGGAGGGAGATGAGGAACGCCGAAGAGAGGAGGAACGCGCTCGCATCGACCCTCAGGGAGCTGGCCAGGCACCTGGACAGGATGGTTGAGCTGAAGAGGGGCGAGAGGGACAGGCTGCAGGGCATCGAGAGGAGCGCCAAGCTGAAGGAGGGGCTCGTCGGAAGGATCGCCCTCGAGATAGACGAGCTAAACGAGCTCATAGAGAGGGTGAGGGGAGCGCTCATACAAGCTGAGACGAGGAGGGAGATCGTCCAATCGATCGCGGAGGAAGAGAGGGCCGTGCAGAAGATCATCGAGCTCAAGGAGGGGGGACTGATCGACGGCGTCGTGGGCAAACTCTCGGACCTGATAGAGGTTGAGGATGGGGACAAGGTGGCAGTGGAGGCGGCTTCGGAAGGGTGGCTTCGATCCATCATCGTTGAGGACCTCAAGGCCGCGCTCATATGCGCCGAGGCCCTGAAGAACGAGAGGCTTGGGAGGGTCAAGCTCATACCGTTGAGCGAGACCGAGAGGACGACCCTTGCGATACCCGAGCCGCTCATAGGGAGGGTCAGGGGGATGGTGGACATCATAGGCCGCGGTGGAGAGATAGGGGCGGCCATCTGCAAGGTCTTCGGAGACACCGTCATAGCCCAAACGAGGGTCGACGCGATAGAGGCATCGAGGAGGGGGCTCAGGGCGGTTACGCCCGATGGCGAGGTATTCGAGCCGAGTGGGGGGATAGTTGGGGGCTACTACAGGAAGCCCACGGAAATCCTATCGTTATTGCCGCCCGACCGGGCCGTAGAGAGACTCGAGACGAACCTATCCAAACTGTTGGAATTCCAGGAGGGGAGGAGGAAGGAGTACGCCAAGAGGTTGCAGGAAGAGCTGAACGACCTGGCCCGAGAGAGGGCCCAAACTGAGAGGGGGTTCCAGCTCGTGGATAAGGAGGCGAGGAGCATCAGGGCCGAGGTGGAGAGGATCTCGAGGAGCTTGCAGGCAACCGTCAGTAACATCAGGGCGATAAGGGAACTGTCAGAGGAGACAAATGAGAGCATCTCAGCTGGAGTCGCGAATAGGGGCAAACTGAAAGTGGGGATAGTGGACCTGAGGCAGAAGCTTAGGAGGGCACGGGGCGTTATCCGATCGCTGGACCTCTCGAAATTCGAAGGGGATGTGGGCGAGGGCGCGAGGAGGGTTTCGGAGGTGCAGGAGGAGTTGGCAGCCGTGAGGAACCGGCTCTCGTCCTCTTCGAAGAGCCTCAAGACGATCCTGGAGCCGACGGCAAGGAGGGCGAAGGGCGAGATCGGGAGGCTTAGGGATCGTAACAGGACGCTCTCCCACGAGATCAGGAGGTACGAGAGGGAATGCGGTGAACTCAAGGCTCTTCTCGAGGCGACGGCAAAGAAGAGGGGCGAACTCTCCCATCTGATCGATGGAATGAGGGAAAGGAGGAGGGCCTTCGAGTCTGAGGTCCAAGAGCTCTCCAAGGGACTGGAGGAGGGCAACCGTCTTCTGGAGAGGCGGAGGGAGGAGTTGGGCAATCTGAGGATCGAGGTAGAGAGGGCGGAGCTCCAAGAGGCGGAAAGGCTCAACGAGCTGAGGAGGCTAGGCTACGCGTCCCCGTTGCAGATCGAGGGGGAGGATCTTAGCGTGACGTCCACCGCGCTCGAGGAGGTGGAGAAGGAATTACAGGCGATGGGTCCGGTCAACCCCCTTGCGATCGATCAATATGGCCAGCAGTACAGGAATTACAAGATGCTCTCCGTGAGGAGGAACGAGCTCGAAGGTGAGAGGACGGGGATCGTGAGGTTCATGGAGGAGATCGAATCCAAGAAGAGGCAGACGTTCATGGACGCGCTTGAGAAGATCAACGCTTCCTTCGGGCAATTCTTCGAGAAGATCACCGGGGGAAGGGGATGGCTCCAGCTGGAGAACGCCGAAGATCCGTTCTCCGGGGGACTCGACATGTTCGTGCAGTTCCCATCGAAGAGCCCGAGGCTCGTCAGCGCTGTGAGCGGCGGTGAGAAGTCCGTCTCGGCCATATCCTTCATCTTCGCGATGCAGGAGCTGAAGCCAGCCCCGTTCTACATAATGGACGAGGTGGATGCGCACTTGGATCCCATGAACGCAGAGAGGTTCGGTGATCTCGTCAGGGAGAGGTCGGAGAGCAGCCAGATGATAGCCATAACGCTTAGGGATGTGGTCGCGCGCAAAGCACACAGGATCTTCGGCGCCTATATCGATAGGGGCGTTACTCAGATAGTCGAGATGCCCAGGAGGAAGGGGGAGACATGACATCGTCGGTGTCGGAGGAGGGGAAGCCCATCTGGGTCAGGTCACCGATATCGATCCTCTTCGACGTCGTCAAGCTTCAGAAGACGCACCCTTGGGACATCGACCTCAGGAGCCTGCTCGAGATGATAGTGTCGGAGATAAGGAGGGTGGGGCACATCGAGTTCGAGGCATCTGGAGTTGCGCTGCTCTCTTCCGCGATAATCTTCAGGAGGAAATCCGAGCTGCTCCTCAAGCTTGAGGAGCCGCCCAAGCCGCCGGAGCAGAGGGAAACTTTTCCCACGATCCTGCCGGTGGCCATTAACCTGCCGGTGATGGCCGCCCACGGCAAGATATCGCTCTCGGAGCTGGCGCAGGCTCTCATGGAGGCGATCTCGGCGCAGATGTCGGAGAAGGGGGAGGCGTTGGAGGAGATCCCACCACTTCTGGAGCGGCCCGACGAGTTCATGACGAACCTCGAGGCGCGCATGGGGGAGCTCCTGGGGAGAATTCAGGATCTTCTCAAGGGGAAGGACTTGGTAAGCTTCAGCTTCATCACGAAGGGCATGGACCTCATCGAGGTCATCAGGACTTTCATAATGCTCCTTTACCTTGCGAACGGCGGTTCGATCCGCATCCAGCAGGACTTCGAGACGAAGGAGATATGGATAGGGGGCGAGCGAGCGGGTGAAGGCGATGGCGGAACAGGAAGAGGAGCTGGCGAGGAAGACGATTGAGGCTGCCCTCTTCGTTGCGGGGCGGCCGCTCGACCTCCTGACGCTGAGCTCGGTCAGCAGGCTTCGGAGCCAAGTCAGGACGAAGAAGATCACGAGGGCACTCGCTTCTCAATACAGGAAGAACGATGGCGCTGTGGAGGTCGTGGAGCTGCCGGACGAACGCTTCGTAATGCGGGTGAGAAGGGAATATTCCGAGAGCATAAGGAGGATATCAGTTAAGCCGCTCGTCACCAGGGGAGCCCTCAAGACGCTTACCTTGATCGGGTTGAAGCAGCCACTCACTCAATCGCAGCTCGTGAAGATGAGGGGTCCCCAGACCTACGACCACGTTAAGGAGCTCATGAGGGACGGGCTGGTCAAGGGGGTCAAAGTCGGAAGGACGCTCCTGCTCTCGACGACAACTATCTTCTCGGATATGTTCAACCTCAGCAGGGAGACATCGGCGATAAAGAG
>Ga0315309_1001704_pt1 | contig 13028 bp, 14 predicted proteins | sample TDP4_MG_FD_203080 | JGI IMG/M metagenome (GOLD analysis project Ga0315309, IMG submission 203080) | Freshwater sediment microbial communities from Lake Towuti, South Sulawesi, Indonesia - TDP4 | ecosystem: Environmental > Aquatic > Freshwater > Lake > Sediment | place: Indonesia: South Sulawesi...
TTAAAGGAAAACGACGCCTTAAGAGTTGAGCTAAACCAAAAAACCAACCTAGTCAATGATTATCAACTTGAGCTTAAGAAATTGGAAGCTCTCAAAGAAAAAGAAAGACAAACCTATAATGAAGCCATATCTCAAATCCAAAATGCTCTCAGAGATTTCAACATATATCTTCCAAAGTCATTAGAACCCTACGATGTTCAACAATACATAAAAGCCATGCAAAAAAAGATAGAGCAATTAGAAAGTTATCTCCACATCATAAGATCCTAAAAATTTTTTGCGAGCCTTCGGCTTTTCTTTTTCGTTTAGTAGGAATATTGAAAAAAATGAGGTATAGCCTTTAATTAGGCTTAGAAGCTCAAATCAAACCGATTTAGCCAAAAGGAAACGTAAAAAAGCGTTAATCCAGAAACTATTCGCTTCATTCTCCATTTCTCCATAAAGCATCAATGATAATATAACTAGAACTTATACTTCTACTTTTTCCCTACACAAACCCATAGAGGAAAGTTATCATTTTCTTACATCTTCCGTCATGACCTTCATGGATTCCTTGAAAAGCTTTTCAAAAAAGCTTCTTTTGAGCTGGGGTCCTTTACCAATACCTGAACATTCGTTTGTATACGTGAACACTGGTCTGTTATTTCTACTGCTGAGTTGGAAAGGATAGAATCTGCAAATTAGCGGTCTTACTTGGTAGATGGAGCATGAGTTGTCTTTTAGGAATACGCATTTTCCTTCATCAGCCTTTTTCATCCAGTAAATGTACGGTTCAGAGCCTTCAATTTTTTCAGCAAACTCGCCAATGCCTTTCAAAGTCTTCCGCGCTATGCGTTCAGCCTCAATCTTCAGGAGAAGAATCAACCTAACCCTTTCTTTAGTGTCACCGCAGCATGTGGCACATCTATCGCAAATAAAACGAACATGCTTAGGATACTCAAAGTCCAAGATATTTCCGCTCAGATAACTTGCCTTTGTATAGGAGTAAATAAAAGCTGTGCGTTTTAGTATTTGCCTATTTTCTTTCCTACCTTATAGTAAGATCCATCTTCGCCTATCCGTTTAAGCAATAAGCCATCACTCCAGTTATAGCCCTCGCGAACGTGAGCCGCTAGCACCTCGCCTATGAACCAAACGTGGTCGCCTACTTCCACTTCTTTAACAACCTTGCATTCAATGCTAAGAGGGCTTTCCTTGATAAGTGGAGCATTCACTCTAACTCCTTTTTCAGGAGTAAGTTTCGCCAGTTCAAACTTGTTTACTTCCCGACCTGATTTTTCTCCACAAATTCGAACAGCCTCCATAAACTTCTCATCAACTACATTAACCACGTACTCTCCGCTTTGGCGAATCAAATCACAGGAGTATCTAGAAGGGGCTATGCCTACACCGACTAATGTTGGTTTTCCGGAAAAGTAGGCAAACATGCCTATGGTTATGATGTTCTTTTTCCTTTTATGCTTAGCTGACACTAAATAGATAGGTCTAATAGGCAATTGCCTCAGTCCTTCAGAAACGGGGATTTCCTTTTTCATTTTTACAAACTCCTAAAGGTAGAATTACCTTATCATTTCATATTAATATCAATTTAATCCCATTTAATGAAAGGTTTAAACGTCTCCGCCCCTTTTTCGGTAAACGCTTTAACAAGTTCCAAGCTCAGAACATGGAAAAATGTTAAGCTTGACTGAAATGAATATATAATAATTCTAAATCTAAGATATTATGGAAGCATTAGGGGTTCAGTTTTGAAAGTTAAAGTCGAATACCTTGGTCATATAAGGAATATGATTGGTAGTGGGCGAGAGGAAGAAGTTGAGATTGGAGAGGACTCGTCCCTCGCCGACTTACTAATAATACTTTCCAAAAAATATGGTACGCCCTTCCAAAAAACCATTTATGAGAAAAGCGGAACCGACGTAAAAACAAACTTCATAGTCACAATAAACGGTTACTTAATAAACCAATTAAACGGAGTTGAAACCAAACTCAAACAAGGCGACCACATAGTTTTAATGCCCATAGTCAGCGGCGGCTGAGGCAAAACATTTTAGGCTAGAAAACCCAAAGGTTTTCTTTCCCAGATGATAACCTTGAAAAAAATAGAAGCTTTAAAACAAATAACCTTCAAAGAAAAAGGTTTCGACGGGTTTTTAATCGTTAACGAAGCTAACTTGTTGTATTTCACCGGTTTTCCCGGAGCAACCTGCCTATTAATTCCCAAAAACGGTGAAAACGCAATTTACGTTTACAGCGTCAACTATGAGCAAGCAAAAGCCGAAGGAAAAGGCTTTCAAGTTGAATTAATGAAACGTGACGAAAACTTGATGGAAAAAATAGCTACGCAGGTTAAGGCTTTTAAAATCAAAAAACTCGCTGTGGATATGCTAAACTATGAAAACTACCGCCATCTTGTAAAGAAACTGAGAGGCGAAACAAAACTGAAAATGCAGGGCAAGCTTGTCTGGGAACTCCGCAAAGTGAAGGATGAAAAAGAACTTGAGCTCATGCGTAAAGCTGGAGAATTAACAAGCAAAGGCATGAAAGTCGCCTATGAAATGATCGGGCCAGGCATAAAAGAGTATGAGGTTGCAGGAGAAATCGAATATGCAATGCGAAAATGTGGCTGTTGGGGAACAGCCTTCGAAACCATAGTGGCTTCTGGTGCCCGTTCCGCATATCCCCATGGCGGCTGCATCGACAAGAAAATCCGAGAAGGTGACTTGGTAGTGGTGGACATAGGAGCTACATACCAATATTACCGTTCAGACATGACAAGAACGCTAGTAGCTGGAAAACCGTCAGAAAAGCAAAAGAAAATCTATGAAATCGTTAGGTTGGCCCAAGAAAAAGCCTTCCAAGCTGTAAAACCCGAAGCGAAAGCAAGAGACATAGACGCCGTAGCAAGAAAAATTATAGAAGATGTTGAATATGGCGAATATTTCGTCCACGGCTTAGGCCATGGTGTAGGCTTAGAGATTCATGAACCGCCAACACTAAACCAAGAAAGCAAAGACAAGCTGATGATTGGAAATGTCGTTACAATCGAGCCTGGCATATACATTGTAGGCTTTGGAGGCATACGCATAGAAGACACTGTTCTGGTGCAAAAGCGTAAAGGGGAAAAGTTCACAAAGGGACCGTACACTTTAGAAGCTGAAAAATAAACCAATTTAAATAAAGTCATGAGGCATAAATTCTTCAGGGAGGGATGCGCCTCTTTGGATAAAAAGGCTGTAATAATAATTGACATGCTTAACGACTTTGTTACAGGAGATTTGAAATGCGAAAGGGCTAAGCGCATAATTCCAAACCTGAAAAAGCTGATCGAGGCCGCGCGTAAACATAACATACCCGTCATCTACAGCAATGACGCCCACTATCCCGAAGACTTCGAAGTTGTTGAAAAGTGGGGAAAACACGCCATAAAAGGCACAAAAGGAGCAGAAGTTATCCCCGAACTGAAGCCTACAGCCAAAGATTACATTGTTGAAAAGAGAACCTATAGCAGCTTCTACGAAACAGGCTTAGACCCGCTTTTGAGAAGCCTATACCGTGGCGAAGGCGTGAAAGGAGTCATTTTAGGCGGGTTACACACAAACATATGCGTTAGGCACACAGCCGCAGACGCCTTCTTCAGAGGATACAAGATAATAATAGCTAAAGACGGTGTAGAAGCCTTCACAAAAGAAGAACACGAACAAGGACTAAAATATATGGAATACGTTTACAACGCTAAAATAATGACGGTTGACATAATCATAAAAGAATTTGGTTAAAATACGCTTTAGAGGCAAACTTCGCGTGCCAGAAAAGTAAGAATTGAAAATATCCAAGAGTCAAAACTGTTAGAGTACATCGTTTTTGGAGATGATTTATAGGTTAAATTCAGAATAGAAAGAAAGGTTTAAAAGCAACATATGCATGCATTAATAAGAATGTGTGAGGAGAATGGTGGAGGAGAAATATTTTTCCTCCCTTCTCCTTTCTCCCCTCATAAACGAGTCTACCATTCTCCTCACTAAAGCCTTTATGCAGTTTTAGAACTTATAGCTTGTGGAAGAATCTTCTACTGCCTATTTGGCATGTGGGAGAGCGATGTAATGATTAATAAAATTAAAATCAAAGATTTACAGCATTCATATCCTTGGGTGTGTGGATTGAATGGCGAAGATTTTGGTTATTTATGATTCTAAAACTGGGAACACCAAAAAAATGGCGTTCGCCATTGCCGAAGGTGCAAAACAAATCAGCGGAGTTAAAGTGACTGTGAAGAAGGCCGAACAAACAAAGGTTGAAAATTTGCTGAAAGCTGACGGAATCATAATGGGTTCACCAACATATTATGGGCAAATGTCTGCTAAGCTTAAGGCTTTAATCGATGAATCGGTTAAGATCCATGGAAAGCTTGAAGGAAAAGTTGGCGCCGCCTTCACAAGCGCTGGTGGAACGGCAACAGGCGCAGAAACCACTTTGCTATCCATACTACAAGCCATGCTTATCCACGGCATGATTATTCAGGGCCGAACTGACGATAAACATTATGGCGCCGCAGCTGTAGAATCTCCAAGTAAAAAGGAGATTAAATACTGCAAAAAACTTGGAAAAAGAGTCGCAAGTCTAGCTGTAAAACTAAAGAAATAGATTATGGTGGGCCCGGGGCGATTTGAACACCCGACCAACAGGTCTCCCAGCATGTTGAGCGTTTATGAGCCTGTCGCTCTAACCTAGCTGAGCTACGGGCCCGCTTTACCCACGTATATTTAATATGCTATTTCCAAATTAATTTAAACGTTTTCTGCTTTTGCTGTCATAAAACTTATTCCTCTGTAAGTGTATTTTCGTTTGAGAGAAAAGCTTTGTCAGAGGTTAGAAAAGCCATAGTCATTTTTCATTACGCGGAGAAAATAAAGTCAAATCTAATATTAACCGCCAGCCTTTTGGAGATTCTAAACACCATGGTAGACGAGGAAATTGCTGGTGCGGAAAGGCTCCTAGTAGCGTACTTTAATGCTCTGATTCGAGAAGTTAACATCGCTACGAATGCTTCTGGGGTTCGGGGTTTTCAAGATGTTAACACGAAACTTGAGGAAGCCGTTGAGCAGACGAAACAGCACAATTACGCCAATGCAACGAAACTTGTTTCCGAAGCCATATCCATCGCAACGACCAACGGGAATCAAGCAGCCGAAACCTTAAAGGAGCAAGGCCTAATTTAGCATCGAGTCCGTTCATAATGATACAAGTATTCTTGGGCATAACCAGCATGTTCCCCAAAATACCTTCGCCCAAACAAATTCAACTTCTTATAGTCTGAACTGGTAAGCGATTTTTCGACTGAAATTTTTCTTACAAATTCTTTTGGAAAGTGTTTTACATAGTATTTTAGAATGACACGCTTTATCCATACATCCACCGGAAAGGCTTCAAGTTTTCCGAGGGAGAAAAGCAAAACGCAATCCGCAACCTTCAAACCCACACCGGGAAAATCCGACAATTCTTCTTTCGCCTTTTCGTAGACTATCTTCTTTAAACGTTCAAGCTCGAAACCGCTTTCATAAATCATCTTTGCCGTTTCAGACACATACTTGGCTCTGTAACCAAGGCCGCATTTGGCTAATTCTTCGGCAGTTGCCTTTGCAAGTCTTTCTGATGTTGGAAACGTGTAAAACCTATGACCGTCAAAGTCTATTCTGTCTCCAAATTTTTTGGAAAGATTAAATAACATTTGTCTTATTGCTGAAATGTTTTTGTATGTGGCGCAAATGTATGAGATTAGGCATTCCCAAGAGTCTTGACGGAGAATTCGTAAACCGTTAAATGCATCAATGGCATGTTTGATATGTTTGTCCTTGCTGATTTTTGAAAGAATTTTCAACAAATCGTCATATAACCCAAAATAGTTTTTAACAAAATCAACGCCTACATTCTCAAATTCCAGTTCATCGCCGATTTGGCGTATTTTGAAAACCTTTTCTCCAGCGACACCATACCACCATTCGCCCTGCTTATTCCATCTGAAAGCCTGCCCACAACAGAGGGTAAAATGCAGATTGAATGGACATGAAGGGCTTAACCGAATTTTCATCGGAATCTCACCTTTGAAGTCTATCGAGACAATGCAATATCGATGATTCCCAAACCCACTAGCACGCTAAATATGATGGTGGCTTTTGCCCACGATATTTTATGTCCTATTAAGTTTTTCATCTTTTAACACTTCTTAAGCTTCGTCTACGAATTTGTCGGCTGTGGGAATTTCTGGCGGCAGCCCTCTTCTTTTTCTTATTTCTTGAATGACCGTCAAAGTTATGTTTTTAGGCACTTTTTCCCAGTAGTCGAAGGTGCATTGCCAGAAGGCACGGCCTGAAGTTGCAGAACGCATCTCACCGGACAAGCCGAAGGTTTCTGCGACTGGAATGTAACCAGTTATCATTGTTAGGATACCTCTATGTTCAGTGGCTTGTATTTTTCCGTGTCTGCGAGTTAAAATGTTTGAGCATGTGCCGAACCATTGGGTTGGGACAGATACTTCAATTTTGTAGATTGGTTCGAGAAGCACTGGTTTAGCTGTTAGGACTGAGCCTAGAATTGCTCGGCTTATGGCTCGCATGATTTGTGCTGGCTCACGTTGTTTCGGGTCTTCGTGAATTTGAGCGTCCATTAGCTTGACTTTTACTCCTCTTAGGGGCTCCTCGCACAGCGGTCCAGTTCTGCATGCCCAGTGAAACCCTGAAATGATGTTCTCTTTCACTTCTTGGAGGTTTTGAACGTTCTTGGTTAAGTCTATGAGCATGTTTCCATATTTATCCAAAGCCCAAACATTTTTCGCTTCTTCTGTCGGAGATTTTGCCTTTTCAAGCAACATTTTTTCGATTTGTTTTTGTGCCGTTTCTTCGGCGAGCTCGCCATTTTCCATCAATTCTATAACTTTATTTTCTAGTGACTCTACTTGCACCCAAAACTTGTTGTGTTTGTTGGGACTCTTTGTCATTACGACTGCGCCCTGTTTCAATACGTTCTCTCTGTAAGCTACGATTGGGCTGGATGCTGTAAGATCTATTCCTCCGGTATACTGCATCAAGAACTTCATGGCAACATCCAAATGAAGTTCACCCATCCCGCTTAGCAAGTACTGACCAGTCTCCTTATCTACAGTGGTGATGAGGTTTGGGTCTTCTATCGAGAGTCTATTCATGGCGTCGATTAGATGTGGCAAATCTTTTGGATTCTTTGGGTCGATGGCTACTGTTATTACTGGTTCTGAAATGTATTTTATGCGTTCAAAGGGAACTATAGCTTCTTTGTACTTTGCGTCAACAAGTGTTTCGCCTGCCCTTGCTTGGTCAAGACTTACTAAGGCGGCTATGTTGCCTGCGGTGATTTGGTTGACAACCTCTCTGAAAGCACCCATATAAATGGAAACTTGCTGCAGGGTGTACTCTTTCCCTGCACCAACTAGGTAGACTTGGTCCCCCTCCTTTACTGAGCCCGAAAAGAGTCTTCCAGTTGAAATAAGACCTGCCGTCACGTCGGTTTGAACATTGGTTATACACATTACTGTTGGTCCATTGTCATTGCAGTTCAGCATTGCTCGACCTATTTTCGAGTCTAATTTGCCTTTCCAAATCTTTGGTACGCGATAATTTTGAGCGTTGGCAGGGTTTGGGATATTTTTGACTGCCATGTCAAGTATCGCGTCGTGGAGTGGAATTGATCGTGATAGTTCTTCGTAATTGTCTCTCTTGTAAGCGTCCACGATGTCGCTGAATTTTATTTCTTTTTGATCCGCTATTCCGATTGTGAAACCCCATTTGTGAAGAGCTGAACCAAAAGCAACGCTTTCCTTTTTTGGGTCAACTTTCCACTTTTCCTTAAACTCGGGTTCTCCATAAATTTCAATTAAATTGTTAAAGTCCCTGATTATGCGTGCAAGTTTATTCTGAATATCATCAGCGGTAAGCTTCATCTCCTTAATTAAACGGTCCACTTTGTTTATGAAAAGAACAGGCTTCACTCTTTCTCTAAGAGCTTGACGGGTGACGGTTTCTGTTTGAGCCATAACCTCTTCTACGGCGTCAATGATAACAACTGCACCGTCTATAGTACGTAAAGCCCTCGTCACTTTGCCTGTAAAATCCACATGGCCAGGTGTGTCAATCAAGTTGACCACGTAGGAATGACCGTTCACTTCATGCAGTAGTGATATGTTTGCGGTTTTTATTGTAATTCCGCGTTTTTGCTCCTCTTCCAAATAGTCAAGTACTCTAGCTGAGCCAGCAATTCGTGGCGATAGTAATCCAGCTTCAGCAAGAAGCGAATCTGTCATTGTTGTTTTTCCGTGGTCTATGTGAGCGACTATGCCTATGTTGCGGATATCCTCTTTCTTTTTCATCAGTTTGAGAATTTCGGTTGTTTGCCTAAATTTTGGCATTTCTTAACTCCTTTTTGAGACAGAATTCGTGTTTCCTATTAACTTTACGATGTTGTTATGTTTATTTTAGTGAATACTAAAACATAATGGTTAGAGGATTAAATCTTGAAGACCGAATTGACGATAACCATTGAAAAATTAAGCGAAGAACCCTATGCCTCAATATTATGCTATCCTAAACCCGGCAAGGCGGAGCTTAAAAAACGTTTAAAGGAACTGCAAAAACTCGGCATTAAGGCTCTAGAGTTCAGCGGAGAAAAAAAAGCCTTTAACATACCGGTTTTGGGCAAGGGATGCGTTGGCATAGTAGCAATAGCCTATAGAAATGGAGAGAAAGTGGCTATAAAAATTCGAAGGGTGGATGCTGACCGCTCTAGAATGCAGAGAGAGGCGGAAATGCTTGAAAAAGCGAATTCAGTGAATGTCGGACCGAGACTATTGGGTGTTAGCAACGACTTTCTTTTGATGCAATTTATCGATGGTGAATTGCTTCCAGAATGGCTGGAAAAACGCAGAGGGGAAGCAAGGCTAAGGCGGGTTTTACGTGAAGTTTTGGAACAATGTTGGCGTTTGGACGCAGCTAGTTTAGACCATGGAGAACTAAGCCATGCCCCAAAACACATAATCATAGTTAAAAGAGGCGCGCCTTTCATAGTTGATTTTGAAACAGCAAGCCTAAACCGAAAACCATCTAATGTAACGTCAATTTGTCAGTTCCTCTTTATCAGCGGAGTAGTTGCGGAAAAACTGACTGAAAAACTTGGCGGAAAGGATAAAAAGGCAATTATTGAGGCTTTAAGGCGTTACAAAAATGATAGAACACGGGAAAATTTTGAACATGTTTTGAAGGTTTTTGGTCTTTAAACAATGTAGCTTATTGCAGAGTTTGCATCTCTTTTGCTTTCGTCTAATTTTTTAATGCCCAGTTCCTTGACAAGCTGGGTGAGGTCAAGCCACGTTTCCACTTGAAACTGTCTCGCAACTCTCCTCTTCTCATAAAGTAATGGAACGTTGTCAACAAACAACCAGCCAAAAGCCTCAGCCATCTCCCTTCCCCCTGGGAAAAAGACCTTTCTCCTCATATAACCATGTATGTAAAAATAAAATAGACAAAAAATCTAGAAGTTAATTCAAACAATGTTTTAACGGCTAAATGTGAAAAAGGTTTAAAAAAACCGAATCTTAGATTCTTTACCTAAAGTGGTGTCCCACATGACTATAAGAAGAGAGGAAATGCAAGAAATAGTTAAAAGATACAAAGAACCCATTGGACTAAATTTGGGTTCCCATTCAGCCTTAGATGCTTGGCAAGGACAACGCAACTACGGGTTAAGAAGCATAATATACACAACGCCCGGCAGAGCACGGATTTACCTTCAAAACCCCATGGTAGGCAAACCAGACGAACCAGTTGAAGACTTGCCAGGCTTAGTAAGGCGAGATTTACGTGTTGTAAACGACCCCAAAGACATAAAGATAAATGAAAGTTGGAGAAGCGTCATACTAATTCTAGACAAATATTCAGACATAGTAAAACATGTTGACGAACTAATCAACCTGGAATGTTTACAAATCCCCAACAGAGCCTTTGCAGTTTACGTCGGTGGAGACGAATACTGCAGCGTAATTGAGAACGAATATGCAGTCCCAATACTTGGCTCTAGAACTCTCTTAAAAATAGAGAACAGAGGTGAAATCGAAAAAGACTATTACTGGTTTGCAGAGAAGGCTGGCATTCCAACGCCGAAGTCTTACCGTTACGAGGTTCACAAGGATGGGATAAGGTTCAAGGAGCCAGTAGACGAGCCTATGATTTTGAAGGCTGAACATGCTCACAGGGCTTTCGAAAGAGAGTTTATTTTTGCTGCTGACTCGCGTGATTTGGAGGAAAAAGTCGCTAGAGAGGTTAAGGCTGGAAATCTTAGCAAAGAGGCTTTAGAGAACGGTCGTGTTGAACAGATTGTGCTTGGTCCACATGCGAATTTTAACTTCTTCTTCTCGCCGTTGGACGCGAAGAGCGATTGGGGAGACGCTGAAAAATGGTTTACAAAGCTTTACAATGTTAGCTTGGAAGAGGCAAGAATCTGCTTAGCCAACCAATTCCTATCAATAGATGAGCGAAGAGAAACCATTCTTGACGGTTTGAAAAGGCTGCCAACAGACGTTCAAAACAAGATAAAGAAGGTTCCATCATTTGAGGTCACAGCCCACGCAATCTTAAGTCTCAGAGAATCGTTACTGAAGGATTTGCACCGTTACGCAGACCGTTTCCTACTTGCATGCAGGGAACACGCGAGTCCGGGGATTATCGGTGCTTGGTGTTTGCAGACGCTGATCACTTGGGATCGTGTTAGTAAATATGAGTTGAAGCCTATGGTTAAGCTGGACTTTACAGGCGGCGCTGAAGCTAAGAAGGCAACGGACTACGGATTATACGATATTCATGGTGAGAAGGATCCGTACATGCATATTCCAGTGACGCAGGATGTAGCCTTGAGGCATGGTGGCGGAACAAATGTGCACATGGGTTTGGGTTCGCAGTATGCTAATGCGAAGTACAAGAAACGACTGAGCATGGGTGACCGCATAGCCCTAGAAATTAGAAGAGCTTTGAAAACAAACCAACTGCATGAACTGGTAACTTAATCTGCACTCGTATAGTCCCTATATTTTTTAATTATAATTTCAAGACTCAAGACGTCGAAGAGTTTACGGCCTGTTAACGCGTTTGCAGCAGCCATATACATTTCGCTTATTATTGTTCTAAGCTGCGGGTCTAATTTTGGAGGATGCGACTTGCATATGGTTCTCCAATGTTTAATTCCTTGAGTTTCAGCGGTTTTCTTTGCTTCATCTAAATCATTATACCATTTTGTCTTTCGGTAAAATTGTCTGGCTATTTCTTTGCTAACATGCAATCCTTTGTACGTAAATCTGCATTCATCCAAGGTTCCAACTACATCCGCAATCATAAGCCTCCTTTCATTGTCGAACGCTAACTCTATTTTCCCATCTTCATTTTCTAGCCCAGCTCTTGAAGCAATTTCGCTAATAACATCATTTACCTTTGAAAGGGCATCCTTAACTTTTACAACTTCATCATCCGTCAACCCAGCTATTTTCTTCGACTCTTCCCATGTCACGTACCGGTCGGTCTCCTCAAGTTTCGTGCTGACGTCAAAAATTGGCTTTGACAGCCTCTCGCCGGGTTTTGGGTAGTGGTCTAACCCTAGTTCTTTAAGGGTTACCATGCCCTGTGCAAGCCGTTTAAAAACCGAAGAGCCTTCTGGCAGTCCATTTCTATAAATTATTTCAAGTGGAATCAGATAGTTTTTCAGATTTGGCGTGAACGCGCTATAATCATATTTGAGTTTTCCATTTTCTTTGTAGGTTTTAGGTCTGACAACATTGACCAAATTAAACTCCATAACGTTCGTTGGCTGTTCCAACTCTTCGAAGGCCACAAGCTTTCCGTCTTGAGCGACTAATCCTCTATAATGGGTTTTTATGCCCCTTTCTTCAAGCTTTTCGAAGCAGTAGGCTCCCATGAGGCATAGAGCTGCCCCTTTACCCTCAATGTGGTCAGGCATTTCGCCCCAGTCAAAAACTGAGTAGCGGTCTGAGAAACGGAATCTTGCAATACCCATTTTGTCCTTTGTTGCCTTCTTGATTACTTCTAGGTCCTTTACGCTTCCCATGACTTTCCCTATTTCTGCTTTTTAATAGACGCATCAGCCCTTTCAATTTCCCTCTTTTTCGCCAGCTGATACTCCCTAACACGTTTTGCAAGTCCCTCGTCTTCAACGGCGAAAATCTTCGCAACGGCAATGGCGGCTCCTTCAGGCTCAATTGTTACGAGTGAGCCTATTCCGCTTGGAACCCTAAGCGAAGAGTATATGTCTACTCCACCAAATTTTTCCGCGTATGGCGGACAAGCAATAACAGGTTTTGTGGTGTTTGCATCAACGAAGGCGCTTAGGGCGTTAGACCTTCCCGCAACGGTAATGTAAACAACCTTTTCCTTTTCATACTCACGCAGAATATCCAAAACTTTTTCCGGAGTTTTGTGGGCGGAGGCAACACGAAACTCGTAATCTAATGCTAAGGCTTTTAGGTGGTTGGCTATTTCGCGGCAAAATTCAATATCCCTTTCTGAACCCATCAATATGATAACTTTGTTTTTCATGTTTCCACCTTGGCAATTACACTGCTACAAAGCTTAACCACCTAATTAAATTTTTAAGCAAGAACTCTAGTTTTCAATTTTGAGGAAGCACGCATGTCTTCACAAAGAAAGCGTAGAAAGAGCATCATAGATGACTTATTTGGAGGCTCCGTATTCGAAGAGAATGAAACATTTTTCAGCCAGCCTCTAGAAAGCGGATACTCCATAAATGTTGTACAAACACCTGAAGGAACTAAGGTTCGAGCCAAAGTTGGAAAAGACACCGACGTAAATCTGCTTAGAAAAAAGCTTCAGCAGAAATATCCAAATGCAGAAATAGAAATAGAAGGCGGCAGAAAAGAACCCTTAATCAAGGAGATATCCACAAAAACCCTCAAAAAAGAAAACAATGAAAACAAAACCACGAAT
>Ga0315309_1001705_pt1 | contig 13023 bp, 10 predicted proteins | sample TDP4_MG_FD_203080 | JGI IMG/M metagenome (GOLD analysis project Ga0315309, IMG submission 203080) | Freshwater sediment microbial communities from Lake Towuti, South Sulawesi, Indonesia - TDP4 | ecosystem: Environmental > Aquatic > Freshwater > Lake > Sediment | place: Indonesia: South Sulawesi...
CGGAGTGGTCGAAGTCCCCGTGGGTTAGCACGATGAGTCTGACGTTGCCGGGTTGGCAGCCAGCGCTCTCAAGCTCCCTTTCAAACTCGGCGCGCTTGTTCGCGCTGCCCGTGTCGATGAGGACATACCCGGCGTCGACCTGGACGAGATAGCAGTTTACATAGCCCATATGCAGTGGAAGGGATAGCCTGAAGGTTCTGATGCGCCCCTGCTTGGCGGCGTCTTGTGTAGCCAACTCATTGGTCCCCCGACATGTCAGAGTAAAATGTTTGCCAGCAAGGATGGCCAGCCTGACCGCCTGTCGCGGACATGAAGGGTCAGGCAGCAGCGGGGACACGTGCTGCTTCAGAACGCTGATCCCCGAGCGCACGGTCCCTCGGCACCGCCCTTTCGGTCATCGTCCTGGCAAAAGGAAGAAGGCACCGCGGTGAAGCGCACAGATTCTGCTGGGAAAAGAAGTGACGAGAAAAAAGGAGATACGGTTTGGCACCACGGCGGAATCAAAGGCCATCCCTGACCTGAGGGATTGGGGTGACTTGACCCGGCCGAATGCCCATAGCGCATGCGCCGACATTGCCCCGCCAACTGGCCTCGACCCGATGATGGCCGCAAGGTAGGTTGGCGAGGCGGGAGTCAGCTACGCCTGCTTGATCAGGTAGTAGCCAGCAGCCTTCTCCCTGACCTTTCTCTTGACCAGTCCCTTGCCCACCAGGCTCATCAGCGCGCTGTTGATCTGTCCCTTCGGCTTGTCCGACTTCTTCTCTACCTCTTCCGCCGTCTTCATCCTTGACTCCTCTGTGGCACCGAGGTTCTGAAGTGTCTTTATCACTAGCTGCTCGATTGGCGTCAGTTCCACCATGGTCTACACCTCCTTGAACATGTTCAAAATAGCCCTGTCGTTTCACGTGGTAACTCGGGCGCACCCGCGCCCTGCAAGATCAGCGCTACAATGGGCCGCCGGGCCTCTGAGGCAGCCCATCCTACTTACTCGAGCGAGGCCGGATGTACTCCCCGACGGGCTTGCGTTCCTCCTTGCCGCTGCCCACCGGCTCCTGTTCGCCGCGGATGAACTTGAACCTGACCGGGCCCCCGCAGTTGGGACACCGATCCTTTTTCGGGTCGACTTTCAGGTTGCACTTGAAGCAGTACGGGATCGCGACCATCGCACCAGCTCCGTGCCCCTCGCGCGGGCCGAGAAGATAATGCTTTCCATTACAGCATTACAGCAAAGGATCAGGCAATCGATGTGCATCGTGACCTCGTGGCTTTGCCCTAGGGGGGCTAGCCGACCCAGTCCGGATTTCATCAGAGCCTTCGGCGGTCCATTCGGACCGGCAGCCCGTGGGGTCCTCATCAGGCCCGACGGCCGAGGAGGGCGAGCATACCAGCAGGGCAAGCTCGGCCGTACCAGCCGCTTGGTCACTCGGCAGGAACGGCGCTTGCCACGTTTCGCCAAGAGTTATCAGGCCCTTGCTCGCTCACAGGCGATATGTCTGAAGCGACTCCCAAAGGCCCCATTCACTCGAGATCTAAGGACCGGGACTCGGTGATCGAACTTCTGAGGAAGTGCTTTCCCGGTACCAGGGATCTAGGGGAGCCCATGATCAACCGCCCGTACTGCTACCGAATAATCAAGGATTCGCTCTTGATGAAGGATGGGCCAAAGGTGGTCAGCCACCTAGGGTGCGTCGACCAAGTCGTCATGATCGGCACGCACACCATCCGGTCCGCGGGGATAGGCTGGGTGGGTACCGATCCGCCGTACAGGAGCAGGGGACTGATGACCCGGCTTCTGATGTCGGGCATTGAGGAGATGAAGCAGAAGGGATATGCACTGTCGGACTTGGAGGGAGACAGGCAGCGATATGGCCGATTCGGATGGGAGCTGGCGGGGAGGGCGTGGCAGTTCGGCATCAGCCCGCGTTCCCTCGAAGCATGGGTCAAGCCCATCGAATTTGAAGTCGCCCCCTTCACCGGTGAATCCGATGAGGTGGAAGCTACGCTTCGCCTTCACAACCGCCAGAGAGTCGGCCTCAAGCGGGACCGCGCTCTGCACGCCATCCTGCTCAACAGGTTCGGGAAGGAGACATGGATTGCGCGCAAGGATGACTCCATAAGCTCCTACGCGGTTGTGTACAGGCAAGAGAAGAGGTGCCGGGTCGACGAGCTTGGGGGCGATGCGGCGGCCGTCCACGCGATTTTGGATCACATGATCCGGGGACTGGGCGCCGAATCGGTGAACGTGTCCATGCCCTGGTCACATCCCTTGAACGTAAAGCTCCGCGCGCTGAGCTCTGGTTGGAGCCTTGCCTGTCTGAGGATGATCAAGATACTGGACTTGCATGCAACTCTGGAGCCTTTCACCGAGCACCTTGGCTCAGCCTACCAACGGATGGGCTTTGAGCGCGAGAGAGCCATAGCCCTTGGACTTGAGAGCGGCGAGCCCGATGTCGAACTGGTCTTTTCAAGGCATGGCGTTTCCATTGGTCAGGTCAGGCGGCGCAGAGCGACGGTCGTCATCCCCGAGAGAAAGATGGTCCGGCTCCTTTTCGGGCCTCCTTCGCCGGCGGACATCGGAGCCCTCCCCCCACAGGCGCGCTTCATCGAAGTGCTGCTTCCCCTCAATTTCTACCTATGGCGAAACGAAGCAGTCTAACCAACTCAGGGACGGGCTCCGCATCGTTGATCCCCCTTTGTGCCTGTGGGCATCTCCCAGCCATTTGCCGGCCTCAATCAGCCGCCCACGGCCAAGTTAGACCCATTGATGCGCCACGAGCCTGTCGGCCTTTCAAACGGGAAACTGGTCAAATGCCGGAAAGCGGTGCCTGGGGGAACGCGGGACCAGTGCAGGGGCCAATGGCAGAAGCCAGCTGCGCCGCCCAATCAGGTTCCATGTCTTGGCGCGGTTCTGCTCCTGTGCGCATTTATATACACACCGCGGCCTGCGACGGCCCACGGAGACCCACATGGTTGGTGATGGGGAAACCAAACACCACTTCCTAAGGCGACGGCCTACTGCAACTCTGCTACTGGGGTTCATTGCCGTTGTCCCCCTAGTCTGTGCCGAGACAAAGCTTGGCCTTGCCTCGTTCGGGGTCACCGGGGTGCAGCGGGTCGGCGACTCCCTTGCCGTTGGCATCTCCTATGACGCTACATCGGCCGGGAACCCTTGGCAGGGCGGCATCTACGGATACGGGCCAATCGAGGCGTTAGATAGGGTCGAGCTGGACATCTGGTACTTCAAGGAGGGGGGCCTTGCCAATGCTTCGCTGCTCGTGAACGCCGTCCAGCAGTTCAAGGCAGAGGGGGGAGGCTTCGGCTGGGTGGACTACCTCTACGACAATGTCCCCGAGCTGTACCGTATGGGCGCCGTGAAAGCGCGACAGATCCTCATCTTCAATGCCTCCTCGCCCAGATCCGGTTCCTTCGACATGGTCCTGGCGATCCCTGGAGGGCTGTTCCGTCCTGACACCATGGGCACCTACTACGCGGTGGCCATCGCCCAGATCAGCTACTGGGCCTTCAATGGGAAGTGGGCGAACACGGATGGATCCGGGGCCATACGCCTCAACACGGAGACCCAGATCACCGCATCGCTCACATGTCCAAGCCTTGTGGAGCAGACTGCGTCCCGGCTTAACCTGACTCTGAAGCTTGAGGGCAAGAACGTTGGATGGATCTCGTACATCAACTGGTCCTTCCAGTACAAGGGCAAGGCCGGGCAGTGGCAGCCTGCCTGGACCACCAAGACCAGCAGACAGAACCTGTCGGTTCAAAGCACGACCTGGCAGCAGTACGCCATAGACCACGGACAGGCCAAGGACGGCGGAGTGGTGGTGGAGATGAGGGTGGAGGCCGGATGCTACTATGCCCCTTCCTGGGACATTACGCGGCTCTTGGCCACCTCGAACTCATGCCCCTTCTCCGTTCAGATTGCCCAGCCGGATGTAACCATTGACGGCCCCGGCTATGTAGGGTCCTTCGATGAGAAGGTGAGCTTTGCCCCGAGGAGCAAGGCCAACCTGGCCAAGGCATCGCGGCTGGACTGGCTGTTCTCGTACAGGAACAGGGATGGGGGATGGGTGGATCTTGCCGCGGTGACCCGCACAGGGTACGAGGCCCTTGTCCTGACGCGGTCCACCAAGCCTTCCTTGGATGAATGGCTCGAGCTAGCCCGGCAGCATGCCACCGAGGACTCCGTACTGGGGAGGTATATGACGATGAGGGTTGTGGCGAAGGTCTACTCGGTTGACGGGCTGCTTGTGGCGACCTCCAAGACAAGCACCTTCGCGGTTTACCCACCTGCGCCCAAGCTTAACCTCACGGTCTCCGGCCCGGACAAGGTGGTGTCCAAGGATGGCGAGGTCGTCTTCAAGGTCACAGCTGTGGGGGACGGAAAGGATCTCGTCGACAAAGCCGAGTGGACCTTCACCTACACCGATGAAAGGGGTGAGTGGGTCTGGGAGTGGCAGATGTACCTGGAAAGGGCAGACCTCGCGGATCTGAAGATCCTCAAGACCACCGGAACGCCCAATCTGACCTATCTTCTGGGGCTGGCCCTCGAGATGGGGCTCCCGCGGGAGAGCGTTCGGGTTCTGAAGATGAAGGTCGAGATCGACGCATACGCCGGCGAGACCCTGATGGGCTCCTCCAACGTCCACAGCTTCACAGTCGAGGCTGAGGCCAACCTGACTCAATACCGGGTGGTGGCGCTTCCCCAGAAGATCCCACTGAGGCACATCACACTCGTCTTCAAGGATGGGGCGAAGACATTCGCAGCCACAACCGACTCGTCCGGTTACTACAATCTCCCGTTGAGGTTTGAGGCGGGCAAGAAGTACGAGTTGGATATCCGTTGGCGATATGCACGCGAAGAGAAGACCTACTTCACGCTTTGTGATCCTGACGGGGACGAGGTCGAATCGTATCTTGATGTCCTCGACGGCAAGGCGTCCATGGGGTATCTGACCAAGGATGGAAAGGAGCAAGTGACTAGCACGGATCTGGGCCCCGTTCTCTGGCTGGATTCACTGGGAACTGAGAGTGGACCCATCTTTGTCGACTATTCCACTATGTACATCCATTTCACAGAAGCTCTGGAGTTCTACAAAGACTACCTGGGGCAGCAGATAGCCTACAACCTTCCCCTGAAGATCCTCACATTTCTTGATGATGGCGTCGAGATGGCCTACCACTACGAAGCATCCAAAGTGTGGATCACCATTCCAGAGAAGTACTCGAGGGCCGCGACCCCCTACGCCCCCAAGAACAGGGAGTACCACGAGTTCAGCCACTTCGCCATGCACGCCATCTACGAGGGAAGATGGCCCAAGCCACCGCCAGGCCCGGTCAAGGAGATAAACCACGACGGCTACGTGAACCCGACCACCTCGGATTCCTTCGTGGAGGGCTTCGCCCACTTCATGTCCATGGTGATCGCCCAGTACTACGACTTCTGGTGGGACTCCTCGGATAGGCCCCGATTGGCGGGCGTCCTGGGGAGCATGGAGAATGACTACAAGGCCTGGGACAGCATGGGCTGGGCGGAGGAGTTGGCCATAGCCGGCATACTGTGGGACCTCTACGATGGGGAATCCGACTACAAGGCCGAGCAGCAGGAGTTCAACGATATGCGCCGGACGGCCAACGATGCAATGTTGCAGACCTGGGACTACAACAAGGACGGCGTCCTGACGAAGGCCGAGGCCATCCGACGCGACATCGAAACGGAGCTCAACTGGAACTTCGACAAGGACGGGCCTTTTCGTGAGACAAACCTGGCCAGTTTCCTAACCGGGCTCTATGGGCTGAGAGCTGACACGGATCCGGAGGGCCTGGCCAAGAGCCTCATGACGGCAGATGCCGACCACGATGGCTTGCTGAGGGGCGATGAGCAGGTGGCAGCCGCGGTTTCTTGGCAGAAGCTGGGCCAGTCGCCCGACGACCCGGATCGCGTGCGAACTCAGATGCTTGGATGCGACCGCGACAGCGACGGTGCCCTGGACTCGCAGGAGGTGTCCGACTTCATCTATGGGGCGCAGCGGGCCCAGGCAGAGGAGAGGGCAAAGAGCCTGATGCCTGAGTACGACGGTGATGGAAGCGGCACCCTGGACCGCCAGGATATGGATCGGTTGATCGACATGCTGCTCAAGGGATGGCCGGGGGCTACGGATGAACCAGTTCCGATCGCCAGGGCCTTGGCTGACGATGATGGGGCGGAGCTGGACTTCGAGGAGATATGGGGCGTGATCGGGGCCTACCATGCCGACTTCACCTCGGTCTATGAGGCCTTCGTGGCGAGGCATGGCGATAAGAAGGAGGAGATCGACGAGATCTTCAAGGCGCATGGCTTTTTTGCCGATCTGGACCGTGGAAACGGGCAGTATGATCAGGAGGAGCCCTTCAGGGATACGGATCATGATAAGCAGCGCGACGAGGGGGAGATGTTCGTCGACCTAGCCAGGGCAGGGCCGGAGTATGACGAGGGCGAGAGGATAGGGCCTGCCACCAACTACAACAGGACCGAGCGGCGGAGCACGAGGTATCTGCCGGGCCAATTCGTCAAGGTGGACAATGATGTGCCCGTGTATGTTGTGGAAGTGTACTACTATGATGGCAAGTTTGCGGGCGATGTCCTTCCCAGCGGATTCGACCGCGTCAGCGTGGCGAATGAGAATGGGTACGTCTACCTGCCGGTTCCGCCGGAGAGCTATAACGCTAGACTGATCGTCAAGCCGGTCGGTGTCGAGGCGGAGACGCCCCTCATGTTTGCGGCTGAGGATTTCCGCGAGCTGTATGTGGAGTCGGTTCGCAGGGGCTACTTTGTTGAACACAATTTCAACGTGTCGTACCAGCCTCCCACCGAGGAGCCCGAAGAAGAGGAGGGAGGGGAACTTCCGCCGTGGTTTGTGGAGTTCTTCCCGTTTCTGGTTCCCCTTGTCCGACCGGTCCTGCCCTATCTGCCTGCCAGTCTCATCTCCTTCGTTCCCCTGATGGTGCTGGGCCTCCCTGTTCTCGTGGTGCTCGCCGCCGTGGGCATTGTCCTGAGAAAAAGGAAGTCAAGAAGGAACACGGCCCCGCCCAATGCCAAGTGACGCAGGTCCACCTTGAACTAGACAAGACGACCAACATCTCCGTCATTGCCGCTATCTATCTCTCCCTCGCGCCGGGCAGGCACCGGGGACTCGAACCAGTGTGGACCTTTCCCTGGCTGTCGGAAAAGCGGTGCGAGGCTGGGCCATACGAAGAACACTTAAGGGCTAGTCTTGGCTCGGCCGTGTGTCGGGTGGCGAGCTCCCTGAAGCCCCCAAACATCCTCTACCTTCATTCGCATGACACCGGCCGCTATGTCGAACCATACGGCCACGCGATGCCCTCGCCCAACATCCAGCGTCTCGCCGATGAGGGAGTCCTCTTCCGCCAGGCATTCTGCGCCGCCCCCACATGTTCTCCCAGCCGGGCAGCGTTGGTCACTGGGCAGTCCGCCCACGGCAGCGGCATGCTGGGCCTCGCGCACAGGGGATTCTCCTTGAACGACTATGGCCGCCACATCATCCACGCCCTGAGGAAGGCCGGCTACACCTCCACCTTGATCGGCGTTCAGCACATCGCCAAGGATCCGACGATCATCGGCTACGATCACATCGCTCAGCTGGAATCAAGACGAGCCCAGCACGTCGCGCCAGCCGCATCGGAGTACCTTCTGGGCAAACCCCCCCAGCCCTTCTTCGCCTCCATCGGCTTTTCCGAGACACACCGGGAGTTCCCCAAGCCGCCGCCAGGGGCGGAACGCTGGACGGCTCCCCCCTACCCCATCCCGGACGCCCCCGAGACCCGCCTGGACATGGCTGGGTTCAGGACGAGCGTTCGTGACTTGGACTGGGGAGTGGGGCAGGTCCTTGAGAGTCTTGACGATGCCGCCCTTGCCGGCAACACGCTCGTCATATGCACCACCGACCATGGAATCGCCTTCCCTGGCATAAAGTGCAACCTGACCGACCAGGGGATGGGCGTCATGCTCATTATGCGAGGCCCCGGCGGTTTTCACGGAGGGAGGGTACTCGATGGCATGGTCTCGCAGATCGACCTGTTCCCGACGATCTGTGACCTAGCCGGGATTCGGCATCCCCGCTGGCTCGAGGGCGTATCCATCCTGCCCATGCTGCGGGGGAAGGTGAAGGAGATAAACGAACAGATCTTTGCCGAGGTCACCTACCATGCGGCGTACGAGCCCCAACGGGCCGTTCGAACGCGGCGGTGGAAGTACATCCGCAGGTTCGACGGACGCACCAGGCCCGTTCTGCCCAACTGCGACGACTCGCCCAGCAAGGAGTTTCTGCTGCAACACGGGTGGCGCGAGCGCCAAGTGTCCGCGGAGCAGCTCTACGACCTCGCCTTCGACCCGGACGAAACCAACAACCTCGCCTCCGACCCGGCCATGAAAGCGGCGCTGAACGATATGCGCGGCCGCCTCGAGAGGTGGATGCGGGAAACCGACGACCCGCTATTGAAGGGGCCGGTGCCCGCCCCGTCGGGCGCCCTGGTCAATGACCCTGACGGGCTCTCCCCGAAGGATCCACGGATGACCGTGCCATAGTGGCGCATTCCGATCATGCATGCATGCCCCCCAAAAGTTCGTCGTTTGGATCAGGACCGGTCGCCGGGCCGCACTAGGTTGTGAGACATCCTCGATAAGCTTTTTACCGCCGGTCTCCCTCTGAAGGGGCGCCGAAGGCCCCTCGGGGCAGGAGCACGAAGAATCGGGGAAGATGCCATGTCGGCCCCTCTTTCCAGGGGGACGTTGAAGAGGATACTCTCCAACCAGATGAGAAGGGACGCCTTCGACACGATCGTGAACCTGGGGAAGGAGAGGGGAATTGGCTTCGGGGACATCTGCAACGAGCTGGGCCTGAAGAGGTACATGACCTCGAAGCTTGCCTACCACCTCAGGATCCTGCTTGAGTCCGGCTTCATCCAGAAGGAGATCGTCGAGAACAACCTCGTCTACTTTCCAACTGACCTGGGAAGGGAGGCCTGGAGGGTCTCAAGGCCCGTCGACGAGACGCAGAGGAGGGTGATGAGCGTGCTGTTCGTCCAATGGGCAGTGGTCTATGCCATAGGCCTGATGGTCGCCTGCGCCTCCCTGCTGGCCGCCGCCCTGGGCGAGAGCTCGATCTACATGTTCAGAGGCTTGACCATACTCTCCATGGCCCGGGATGCCCCCCTCCACCTCTTCGTCATAGTCTGTGCCTCCGCCCTGGCGCTGTGCTACGTTTCCCTCAGAGGGATGAACGTCAGATCGGAGCACCTTGACACGCGGAGCAAGATCTTCGCACTCGCCTCCCCCATGGCCTTCCTCCTGGTGCCGGATGTCCTTGTCATCTCCCTCTTGCTGGCATCCTCGCTCACCCTCGGCTTTTCCTCACTGCCGGCCAGGGAGCTGTTCCTCTTCGCCTTCCTCTTCGCCAACACCCCCTTCCTCGTGATGCTCCTTGCCAAGAGCATCGTGGAGGGCAGCTGGAGCTTCGTGGCAAGCGAGGTCATCATCGTGATCCTGCTCCTGTCCATCCCGGCGACCATGGTATGCAGAAGCAGGCTGTTGGTGAGTGCGTAGAGATGTCGGTGCGCCTTGAGTCCCGTTTTAGCCGCCACTATTTTGCGGTTGAGCTTCCATCCCGAACCACATCGCCCCGGAGGCAATGCATTGCACAGAACCAGACTTGGTGAGTTGGAGCTTGTCCACGCCAGCAGGGCGGCCACCTTCGGCGTCCTTGGCCTCGCGCTGCTGGCGGCAAGCCTCAGCTCGATGCTCGGCAAGCTGACGTTCACGATCAGGTTCAAGGGCACGGCCTACAGCCATCTGCTCGAACTTGGACCGGCCTGGAATCTGGCGCTGTTGGCCGCAGGCCTGGGCTCCGTCTTCATCGTTGTCCGTTCGCTTTCGAGGATGGAAAGGGCCCAGGACAGGATCATAGAGCTCAAGCTGCGGAGCGACGAGGAGGCCGACTCGATCCTGAAGTATCACTACCAGGACTACAGGCACAAGTCCCAACTGCGATTCGCCGTTGGCCCGTTGCTCATGGTCTTGGCGTTGGTCGTGTGCGGCGTGGCCCTGAACCTCTGGCTCAACCGCGTGGCTGTGCAGCCCTGGGCCTCGATCACACTTTTCTACTGCGGCGTCGGCGCGGGGTGCATGTCCATCCTTGATCAGTTCGTTCTCTGGCTTCGGCCGGGGGAGTCGGAGGACGGCTCCTAGAGGGAGGGCTTGCGGTGCTGGTGACCACAACCGAGGGCGTTGAAGGGAGGCGGGTGACCAAGATACTCGGCATGGTCTCCGGGACCAGCGTGCCCACCCGCAACATCGGAAGGGACATCGTTGCCGCCGTCAAGAACCTCGCCGGTGCCCACCTCACCGAGTACGAAACCCTGATCGAATCGGCCAAGATCGATGCGCTCGCCAGGTTGAAGGCGGAGGCGGAGAAGCTCGGCGCGGACGCGGTGGTTTGCGTTCGCCTCGGTACTGCCCAGATCGCGTCGGGAGCCGCGGAGATAACCTGGTACGGCACCGCGGTCAAGCTGGACTGAGGCGACCACATCAGCGGCATGCTTGTGAGACTCGCCCTACCCTTGCACACCATTAAGCTCAATATTTGCAGCTAAATTCTTTAGCACCAATCCGTGGTGGCTTCATCACCCCCACAGGGCAATGGCTTTGAATCTCCTTCCGCTCGCTCGGCCCAGGCCCCATGTTGCCCAGCTCATCCGTTGCATCGCCCCAAGCCCGCAACTGGACAGGCTTTATATCCGGGTACCAGTCCAACATCGCGAGATGATGGGAATGTTGCGGACCCCCTTTGCCAGCGAGAGGATACAGAGATACGACCCAAGGACAGGGATCAAGGTCATCCAGCTCACGAGCTACCCCTTGCCGTCGGCACACTTCCTCTACGACTGGCCGTTCGTCACGCCGGACAACCAGCGCCTGGTCCTGTTCTGCCAACGCTCTGCGGCGCGCAATGCGCCCTGGGACATCTTCCGAGTCGACGCCGATGGGCTGAACCTCTTCCAGCTGACGGAGCGCGGCGACCGAATGGAGTCCGGCGGCTACTACGGCCGGCCCGCTGCCCGCCTCACCCTGGATGGCCGAACGATCTACGGCGTCTGGGGCCAGACGCTTTCCACGGTTGATGTCGAAACGGGCGGAACTGAGGATCTGTTCTCCCTGGGCAAGCACTGGCCCAAGGATGCGGTGGCCAACAACCTTCACATCTCGGCGAACGGGCGGCGACTGTTCATCCTCTACAGCGCACCGGCAGGACACGGCGTGCTCCGCGTCGACCTCAGGGCAGCTGAGATCAAGGATGTCAGAATCGACGGACACCTTTTCGCGTGCGACCCGACCGGGCCAAGGCTGGTGGTGACCAAGGGCAAGGTCGAATGGGGCACAATCGTTCGCAGCGACGGCTCCCGCGTCGTGACGAACCTGGGGCAGCTGGGCGCGAAGTGGCTCGTCGACGAGGATGGAAGGGAGATCGAGTACCTGTGTCCGGAGATGTACGCCCATGCAACGCTGCTGGGCGGGCATCTCACGGTCCAGGGCTGCGGCAAGCCCCCGGAGAGATGCATCTGGATCGCCGAGAAGGGAAGCGAACCGAGGAGGCTGGTCCAGGGCCCATACTTCTGGCACTCCGCCGCGTCCTGGAACGGCGAGTGGATCGTTGCCGACACGAACTGGCCCGACCAAGGCCTGCACCTGGTCCATGTGCCCACGGCCCATTTCGCGCCACTCTGCCACCCCGGCGCAAGCCAGGACCACTACGAGTTCGGCCACCCCCATCCCGCGCTATCGCAGGATGGGAGCCTCTGCGTCTTCCGCTCGGACCGAACCGGAATGCCGCAGATATACATCGCCCACATCCCCAGGGAGTTCCAGGAGAGGGTGATGGCGGGCGACCTTGATGCCAGGAGCAAATGGATGGCCTAGGCTGTGCGTTTGGTGATGGCCACAGGAGCCACCACTACTCGGGCTTGGCAATGGCAGCGACCATTGTTCCCCGCCTGGTCCCGTGAGTTCGCAGCCGGGTTCGCCGGCATGCCCCCGAAGCGCCGGGGGAAGGACTTGAACCCTCGAGCCCCACGAGGGGCACCGGCTCTCAAGGCTCGCCCCTCAAGGAAGAGGTCCAGCGCATTAGCCGCTCTGCCACCCCGGCGCAAGCTGGTAGAGGAGAAGCCAAAGAAATGTGTTGCGGAGGAGGAGCGATCAGACCTCGATGAGCTCTATCTCTATGCTGACCTCGCTCTCCGGCACCTTGACCCGCATGATCTGACGCATCACCCTTTCGTCGGCATCGATGTCGATCAGCCTGCGGTGGACGCGCATTGACCAGGTCTCCCAGGTCGCCGTCCCCCTGCCGTCAGGGCACTTCCTCACTGGGACTGCAAGATGCCTCGTCGGCAGCGGAATCGGGCCTGATATGTTGACGCCCGTCCGCTCGGCGATCAGCTTCACCTGGCTACAGACGTCCTCCAGCTTGGTGGGAGAGGTACCTATGAGCTTTATCCTCGCCTTCTGCATCGCTTCTCCTCGGAAGAAAGAGAAAACGTCCTAGGCCTTCTGCGTGATCTCGGTGCAGATGCCCGCTCCGATTGTCTGTCCCTGGTCCCGGATGGCGAATCTGCTCATCTGGGGGATGTCGCCGGCCGCCTCGATGACGAGGGGCCTTGTGGGCGTGAACCTGCAGATGGCCACGTCACCCTTCTTCAGGGTGGCGGGGTTCTTCTCCTTCACTGCACCGGTCTTGGGGTCCATTGTCTGAACGAGCTCCGTGAACGTCACGGCCACCTGGGCGGTGTGGCAGTGGAAGACCGGCGTGTACCCGACCGTTATGGCCGTGGGGTACTCCAGGATGACGATCTTGCCGATGAACTCCTTGGCCACCGTCGGGGGGGTCTCGAGATGCCCCGCCACATCCCCCCTGCGGATGTCGCTGCGGCCGATGCCTCTGACGTTGAAGCCGATGTTAT
>Ga0315309_1001706_pt1 | contig 13021 bp, 12 predicted proteins | sample TDP4_MG_FD_203080 | JGI IMG/M metagenome (GOLD analysis project Ga0315309, IMG submission 203080) | Freshwater sediment microbial communities from Lake Towuti, South Sulawesi, Indonesia - TDP4 | ecosystem: Environmental > Aquatic > Freshwater > Lake > Sediment | place: Indonesia: South Sulawesi...
AGTCGAAGTTTTCTTTTGCAATTCTCAGATGAGGGTTAAATCCATGGAGTATGCGGTTGAAGTTGATGGTTTGGTTAAGCGTTTCGGAGAGATAATTGCCCTCGATGGTTTGAACTTTAAGGTAGGGGTAGGCAAGATTTATGGCTTGATTGGACCGAATGGTGCGGGAAAGACAACGGCGCTCAGAATTATTTCAACCTTGATACTGCCAACCGCTGGCTCTGCCACAGTTTTTAGACACAACGTTGTTCGTGAAGCCTCTGAAATTCGCAGACTCATCAGTTACTTGCCCGAAGAGGCTGGAGCCTACAAAAACCTGTCTGGATACGAGTACCTGCAGTTTATGGGCAAGTTTAACAGCGACAACAAAAAAGACCTAAAAGCCATGGTTGGAGACGCCGCCGCAATTTCAGGTTTAGACGAACGTTTGCGTGACAGAGTGAAGACCTACAGCAAAGGTATGAAGCGCCGCCTTCTCGTTGCACGAGCGCTCATGCACAAACCTAAACTCGCTGTTTTAGACGAGCCCACAAGCGGCTTAGACGTGTTGCACTCCTATCATGTCCGTGGTATAATCAAGCAGTACGTGGAGAAACACGGTGTCACCGTTCTGCTTTCCAGTCACAACATGCTTGAGGTAGAGTATCTCTGCGATCAAGTGGCGCTCATAAACAGGGGCAAGATTGCGACTGAGGGTGCGCCAGCAGAGCTTAAGGCTAAGTATAAGGCTTCAAACTTAGAAGAGGTTTTTGCAGAGGTGGCTGGCCTTGCTTGACGGGATAGGCAATGTTGTTGTAAAAGAAGTCAAAGAGTTGATTCGTGACCCAAAAATACTCATCGGCATGATAATTGTTCCCGCTATTCTCTTTCCGTTCATGGGATTTGCTATCAGATTTGCCACACAAACGGCTGCTGAAAGCATTAGAGCGATGCCAGTAGGAGTAATAGACCAAGACAAAGACGCATACGCTCAAGCTCTGTTCGATGTTTTCTCTGGTTCAAACCTGACCATGATCAAACTTGAAGCCACAAACGTTGAGCAAGTTGCTAAGGATGTTCAAGGGTCAAACATGACAGCTGTTGTAGTCATACCAGAGGGCTTTAGCCAGAACATAACAAACGATAAGCAAGCTAAAGTCTATGTCTACGGCGTGTTCAGAGGTGCAGGCTTTGCTGAAACCGCTGGCCCTTCAGCCGTGGTTTCTGTAGTCAATTTGTTCAGCAAGTCCTTGGCGCTTTCGAAGGTTGGAAACAATACAGCTATACTCGACCCGGTGTTACCCTCTCAACAATCCCTTGTAAAGGGAAAAGCTGTAAGTGTGAGTCCCAGCGCTCTTTCCACGCTAGTGATGTCGCAATACATAGGCTTGCCAATTGGTATCACAGTGCTCATTATCTTCGCTATGCAAATTGCAGCCACATCTGTGGCCTCGGAGAAGGAGGAAAAAACCCTAGAAACCATGTTGACCATGCCCGTTGGCAGGTTTACGATACTGTTGGGCAAACTGTCAGGGTCTATAATTGCGGCAGCGGTTGGAGCCTTAGCCATGGTGATAGGGTTAAACTATTACATGAGTTCTTTGACCTTTGCTGTTCCAACCCAAGCCAGCCTTGACCTCGCCAGCATTGGACTTACGCCTACGCTCTCTGCTTACCTTACGCTGGGTGCTTCGTTGTTTGTTTCGTTGCTTTCAGCCCTCGCTTTGGCAATAGCCGTCTCTTCCTTGGCAGAAGACGTGAGAAGTGCACAAGCCGTCGTGGGCTACTTCTACTTCGTAACTTTTATCCCCATGATTTTCCTCATGTACACCGACATCAGCATGCTGCCTTTAGCTCTGCGACTCGTCCTCTTAGTCATACCCTACACACATCCAATGCTTGCGGCAAGAGCAGCCTACACAGGGGACTACACCACAGCCGTGCTAGGAATAGTCTATGTCACAGCCTTTACACTTGTCACATTATACTTAGCCGCCAGAATCTTCACTACAGAAAAAATCTTAACCATGAGGCTTCGCCTAAGAAGACAGAAACTAAAGAGAGAAGAATAAAGCTGACAACAACTTCATAAATGCTGGCGTGTGGGATATAGTTCACTCAAATAAGGTTTTTAAGCAGCGTTCTTGGCTAAAACTAAGTAAGAATATTCTAACTGGGTGGAAGCAACCATCAAAAAAGGCATTATTTTTGATATCAAAAAGTATGCCATTGATGACGGCCCAGGAATCCGCACAACAGTATTTTTTAAGGGTTGTCCTCTGCGCTGCTGGTGGTGCCACAACCCAGAGGGTCAGGTTTCGGAACCTGAGTTGATGTATAAAAGAAACAGATGCATCGGATGCGGCGAGTGCGTAAAGAATTGTCCGAGAGAAACAATTTCAAGTGTTGGTCAACACGTGTCAATAAATAGGGAACATTGTGATTTGTGTGGCAAGTGCTCTCAAAAATGTCCATCTGACGCTCTTGTTATTATTGGAAAGGAGATGAAAGTAGAAGAGATTATTAAAGAAATAGAGAAGGATGTGCTTTTTTATGACGAATCAGAGGGAGGAGTTACATTTTCTGGAGGAGAACCACTTATGCAGCCTAGTTTTTTAAACGCCCTCCTTGAAAAGTGCAGGGAAAAAAACATTCACACTGCCGTAGATACATGTGGATATGCACCGTATGAGACCATCAATAAAATCAGTGATAATGTGGACCTTTTTCTATATGACATCAAAATGATGGACGATAAAAAGCACAGGAAACATACCGGCCTATCAAACAAGTTGATTCTGGAAAATTTTAAGAAATTAACCAAAAATGGAAGGAACCTTCTGGTTCGTTTCGCCATTATTCCCGGCGTCAATGACAATGAGGATAATATCACCAAAACAGCTAATTTCATGCTTTCTTGCGGCATAAAGCAAATAAATCTTCTTCCTTACCACAGAGCGGGTATTGAGAAGTATAAAAGCTTGGGTAGGACTTACAGGCTTGAGAAAACCCAACCTCCCTCAGATCAAGACTTGATGTCTACCAAAGAAAAACTTGAGACTTTGGGATTAAGAGTGAAAATAGGAGGAGCATAACATGAATGAAAGGGTTAGAAAACTAAGAGAACAGAGCATTATTGCTAAACCGTACATCTCGCCTGAAAGGGCAATTCTTATAACGGAATTTTATCGCAACGATGCCTCAAACCAGTTTTCCACGCCTGTAAGAAGGGCACTTGCGCTTAAATATATTCTCGAGAACAAGAAAATATGCATCAATGACGGTGAATTAATTGTCGGTGAGAGAGGACCAGCTCCAAAGGCGATTCCAACATACCCTGAAATATGTTGCCACAGCCTTAAAGATCTTGAAATTCTCAGCTCCAGAAAGAAAATACCATATGCAGTAGATGAAGAAACTAAGAGAATATACAGAGAAAAGATTATTCCCTTCTGGAAAGGAAAGTCCATAAGAGAGATAATTTTTAGCAGGATGCCTGATGAATGGAAAGCAGCTTATGAGGCAGGCGTATTTACCGAATTCCTAGAACAGAGAGCCCCTGGGCACACAGTCTTAGACAATAAAATTTATGGAAAAGGCCTGACTGATTTTAAAGAAGACATCAAAAGAAGCATGCAGAGCATCGATTTCTTGAATGACCCAGAAGCATACCAAAAAATGGAAGAACTTAAAGCAATGGAAATTGCTGCAGACGCTCTAATGCGCTATATAGAGCGACACGCTGAGAAAGCGAGAGAATTGCAGAGAAAGGAAAAAAATCCTGAGAGGAGAAAAGAGTTAGAGAGAATAGCTGAGGTTTGTTCTCATGTTGCGGCTCATACGCCGCGAGATTTTTGGGAGGCTTTGCAATATTATTGGTTCGTTCATTTGGGAGTTATTACAGAACTCAACCCGTGGGACTCTTTTAATCCTGGCAGGCTTGACCAACATCTCTTTCCTTTCTATAAAAAAGGTTTGGAGAATGGAACCTTAACAGAAGAAAAGGCAAGAGAGCTTCTGCAGTTGTTTTGGATAAAATTCAACAATCAGCCAGCGCCACCGAAAGTGGGGGTTACCGCTGAAGAGAGCAGTACCTACAATGATTTTGCGCTGATAAATATAGGGGGAGTTAAAGTTGATGGCTCTGATGGAGTGAATGAACTTTCGTTTCTAATACTTGATGTTATTGAGGAAATGAGACTTCCCCAGCCTAGTTCTATGGTTCAAATAAGCAAGAAAAGTCCTGATAGTTACTTGAAAAGAGCATTAAGAATTATTAAAACAGGTTTTGGACAGCCATCAGTTTTTAACACAGACGTCATAATTCAAGAATTACTTAGACAAGGAAAAACCATAGAAGATGCAAGAAACGGAGGAGCAAGCGGTTGCGTAGAAACAGGCGCTTTTGGAAAAGAATGCTACATCCTCACAGGATATTTTAACATGGTTAAAGTCTTGGAGATAACTTTGAACAATGGTTTAGACCCGAGAACAAACCGAAAAATCGGACTTGAAACGGGCGATCCCCTTGAATTCAGTTCTTTTGATGGGCTCTTTGAAGCATTCAAGAGGCAACTCAACCACTTTGTTGATATTAAGATTAAGGGAAATAACATAATAGAGCGATTGTATGCTGAGCACCTTCCAGCGCCGTTTTTGTCGCTTCTTATAAGCGATTGTATATCAAAAGGGAAAGATTACAACGATGGAGGAGCACGATACAACACCAGCTATATTCAAGGCGTAGGACTCGGAACAACAACTGACTCTCTGACGGCAATAAGCTATCAGATTTTTGATAAAAGACAAATCACGATGGAAAAATTGCTCAGGGCTCTAAGAGCTAACTTTGAGGAGTATGAGAATCTCCGTCAGACGCTTTTGAATAAAACACCGAAATATGGAAACGACGACGAGTATGCAGACCACATTATGAAAGCTATTTTTGAAGTCTATTTTAATGCAATAGATGGTAGACCCAACACTAAAGGAGGGCACCATAGAATAAATCTGTTACCGACAACTGTACACGTTTATTTTGGAAAAGTTGTTGGGGCGAGTCCAGACGGAAGAAAAGCGGGTGAACCTCTTTCTGAAGGAGTGTCGCCTGTTCAAGGAGCAGACAGAAAGGGTCCGACAGCGGTGATAAAGTCTGTTTCTAAAATAGACCATGCTAGAACGGGTGGAACGCTTCTTAATCAGAAATTTGCTCCCCAACTTTTGGCTGATGAACAAGGGCTAGATAAGTTAGCCCATCTCATACGTACCTATTTCAAACTCGATGGTCACCACATTCAGTTCAATGTAATAAACGCCGATACCTTGCGCGATGCACAAAAGCATCCTGAAAAATACCGAGACCTAATGATAAGGGTTGCAGGATACAGCGATTATTTCGTTGATTTAAGTGTAGAGCTTCAGAATGAAATAATCAAGAGAACGGAGCACACGTCGTTTTAGCTGTGGTGGGGCTGCCCGGATTTGGACCGGGGTCAAGAGAGCCCAATTGGAGCACTTGTGTCTCCTAGCCTAGACCATGCTAGCCGACAGCCCCAACATCTGCCTATTCCTTTCAGTAAAAGACACTCGACATCTAAATAAAACTTCAGTTATTCTCTTAGCAAAGCTTATTTTTCTATGAGTTCAGAAAGACTCTGCGGTGCTTTGGCAAACATGAAGTTTTCCTTCGTTAATCCAGCGCCTTCGGCTGACACACCTAACATGGTTACTTCAGCTTGGCCGCCCTTAGGCATGCTGTACATCGCTGGCATCCTCATGCGCGAGGGAATAGAGGTTTCAATCCTCGACCAAGCCATAAAAAACGCTTCCGTTGAACAAGCGATCAACTGGGTGAAAAAAGAAAACCCCGACATCGTGGGCTTCTCCGTCTGCGGCAGCTCGGCACGCGAAGCGTTCAAGGTGGCAGAAACCGTGAAAAAAGAGATGCCAGACGTTACGGTTGTCTTGGGCAACTATCACGCAACTTTCAACGCTGAAAGAATTCTCAAAAAATATCCTTCGGTAGATGTCATCGTTCGAGGTGAAGGCGAATACACCAGCCTAGACTTGGTGAAATGCTTAGAGAAGAGACGCCCACTCAAAGAAGTCAACAGTATAACCTTTCGAAACAACGGAGAGGTAGTGTCCACACCTGACAGACCCCTAATCAAAAACATAGATGAACTCCCATTTCCAAACCGCAGCCTAATGAACGCTGAATACACTTCTCTCATACACGGCGTGAAAGCCGCCACAAAAAGGTTTACAACCGTAGTCTCTTCGCGAGGCTGCCCCTTCCAGTGCACCTTCTGCGGCTGCAGAAAATTCGCCAGAGGAGTATGGCGACCCCGCTCAGTTGAAAACATAATGAAAGAACTGGAGTATTTGAAGAGTGAAGGCTATGAACAGTTCCTCTTCGTCGACGACAACTTTACACTAAACACCAAACGAGTTGTGAATCTCTGCCGGAAAATGAGAAAAGAGAAGTTGAACATGGAATGGTTCTGCGACTCAAGAGTAGACCACGTCAGCTACGACCTTTTCAGAGAGATGGTGAAGGCTGGATGCAAAATCCTGTATTTCGGAATCGAAAGCGCCAACCCGAGAATTTTGAACTACTATAAGAAAGGGATTACCCCAGACCAGTCTCGCAGCGCTGTTAAAAAAGCCAGACAAGCGGACTTGGACGTGATTGTGGGTTCGTTTATTGTAGGGGCGCCTGATGAAACTAAGAAAGAGGTTGAGAATACACTGCGTTTTGCACATGAGTTGGATATAGACGTGCCCCAGTTGAATATTCTAGGCGCCTTCACCGGAACTGACCTCTGGAGAGAAGTGGTCTCAAAAGGCTGGGTCGATGAAGAAACAATGTGGGAAACAGGAGCTTACGTTGCCAACATATCGCCCTATGCCGTGCCGTTTGAAGAACTGCGCTCAATGGTCTTCGAATACTTCAAGAGTTTCTACCTAAGACCCGAACTGTTGACAAAAGAAATCTTGCGGACCTTTAGGAGTTCTTATCGACTTGTGGCTCTCGTTCAAAACGTGGCAAGAATCAGCGAAATCACCGAGAACGTGCAGAGAGGAATCAGGCTCGACTAAAAACTAGGCCTTAATGGGCTTCCCTGAGATTTTTTGACAAAACACTGCATGACCTTAGGGCAGATGGCACACTCGTCGGGAATCTGAGCGCTGTCGTCGAGAACCTTCAGGTAACCAAAGAAATGTTTGCAGTTGGCTGGAGCAATGTCAACAGGTTTGCTCGTTGCCTCAATTTTAATCACGCTGCCACTTGTCTTGTCAATTGACACATCTAGTTTGCAGTGGCAGTGAGGGCATGCATAGTAGGTTTCCCGTAAGAGCTTGGTTTCATCAGTTAACACGATGGGCTTTTCAAATCGTTTCCTACACTGAGTGTAAGGGCAGTGAAGCGCTCCTGAGTCTTGTGGTGCTGTCAGTGTGCATACCACCATATTACTTTAATATGCCTAAATATTACTAATAAATATGTGAACTCAGAAACCAATAAACATTTTCATATCACTGCGCAACAAAAATACAGTTCAGAAGACATGTTGAAGGAGTAGAGAGTGGGGACTTTTTTGGGCACTCCACAAGATTTATATGTGATATGAATGATTTATCATATGAAGGTTGTTTCATATGGGACTTACATTGAAACACAGTTTGGCTAAAACTTGTTACAGATTCTTTTCAACACTTTCAAATCCAACCCGCCTAGCCATTCTGGAATACTTGCGAGAAGGTCCAAAGAATGTTAAGCAGATTTCTGAGTCTCTGGGGCAAGAGCAGAGCATGATCTCACACAATCTGAAACCGTTAGTTGAGTGCAGGTTTGTGTTTGTGGAAAGGAAGTGGAAGGAACGCTTGTATTCACTTAACAAGGAAACGATGGAACCAATTTTCAAACTGTTCAATTTTCATGCAAAAAAATACTGTCCCACAAAGGGCGCCTGCCCAAAAGACTGGAGAAAACGACGTGAGAAGTTTGATTCAGCGTACATTCGTCATCATTGAAAGATTGAGAAGATGAAAAAATGAAGAGAACAATAATCAAAATCGATGAAGAAAAATGCAACGGATGCGGTCTCTGTGTGCCAATCTGCGTTGAAGGCGCGCTTCGAATAATAAACGGTAAGGCAAAACTTGTCAGCGACCGATTCTGCGATGGCTTGGGCGCCTGCTTAGGCAAGTGTCCCGTTGGCGCTTTAACAGTTGAAGTTCGAGAGGCTGAGGAATTCGACGAAGAGGCTGCTAAAGCCCATGCAAGAACTGCGCATGTGAGTGAACATGCTTGTCCTTCGGCGCAAGTTATGACTTTTCCAAGCGGCTTAGAAGAGAAAACGACAAAGGTTGATATGCCCAGAATTGATTCCATGCTCTCGCAGTGGCCGATTCAGCTTTCACTGGTGCCGCCAAACGCCCCTTTCATCAAGAATGCTGACCTGGTGATAGCCGCCGACTGTGTGGGTTTCGCCTACCCAAACTTTCACTCGGACTTTCTGAAAGACCGAAAACTAATTATCGGCTGTCCCAAACTCGATGACGCTCAATTCTACCAGAAAAAGTTGGAGATGCTGTTCAAAGAACTACAGCCAAGGAGTGTCACGGTGGTTAACATGGAGGTTCCCTGCTGCTTCGGACTATATAAAATAGTGAAAGAAGCGTTGGCTTCAGCTGGAAGAAACATACCTCTGAAACAAGAAATCATAGGTGTAAAGGGAAATCGGATTAGCACAAATCAAGAGTGATTGGAGCCCCGGGCGGGATTTGAACCCGCGACCTACAGCTTTCTTTAGCCCTTTTTATACAAGGCTGTTGCTTAAGCTGAATCTTCTCTAGCCGCTGAGCTATCGGGGCTCGCTGTTCATCTTCAAATATCTCGTGGCATTTAAAATTTGATGCTGTGAGATGTGATTGTGCTATTTGAAGTGGGGAATAACCGATTTTGCGAAGAGTCTCATGCCTTTTAGAGAGGGGAAATCGTAAAATCCCGCCACGATTTTTTGGGCTCCAGCTTTTTGGTATTGCTCTATTTTTTGTATGCATTGCTTTGGAGTCCCGATGAGGCACGCAGATTCCTCCACGGGCTTTCTCATTGAACGAATCAGTGGCTCTGCTAGTTTCTTTACTAACTCTTCATTATCTGCTATTAAGGCGCAGCCACTTCCTCCGTAAGCGACTAATAGTCTTTGAGGGCTTCTTCCTATGTGTTTCATTGTTTCCTTGATCTGCAGCACACCATCAGCTAACTGTTTGGGCGTGGGTAAAACTGGGATCCAGCCGTCGCCTAGCTCAGCCACGACCTTTCTGATAATCTCGGAGTTTCCACCGATCCATACTGGGGGATGTGGTTTTTGAAAGGGTTTTGGCTCTAAAGTGGCTTCTTTGAGTTGAAAGTATTTTCCAACGTAAGACATGCGATCTTTTGTCCAGAGGGTTTTTGTTATTTCTATTGTCTCTCTTAGCCGTTCGATTCTCGCTGAATGTTTGTCCCAATTGAAACCAAAGGCTAGGTGTTCTTTTCTAAGCCATCCAGCACCGATGCCCAACTCTAGTCTTCCTTTTGAAATATTATCCAGTGTTGAAGCCATCTTGGCTAACAATGATGGGTGGCGGAATTGATTGCACAGCACATAGGTTCCTAACCTGATTTTGTGCGTTGATGATGCTAATGCGGACAAGACGGTCCAGGCTTCTAGCCCATAGGAGCGACTGTTAGGTGAAATAAAGTGGTCAGAAACCCATACAGAATCGTATCCTAGTTGTTCGGCTTCTTTTGCTATGGTTAAGAAAGTGTCCCAGTTGGCATAGATGGCAGAAACGTGGAGAACTATTCCAAACTGCATTCAAACTCCCAAAAATATAGACACGAATTTCTCTTAATAGATTTAACACTGTCTTTCATGAAATATTGCTCCCGGGGAGTTTGAACCTTTGAACCCGTGCAAGAAACAGTGGACTAATCCGTAGTTTTATATGAATCAATCACTTAATTAATCCAGTGAGAGGAGAAGAGTTTCATTTGAAGACGAGTAAGCAAATTGGAAAAAAAGCATTCGTTTTGTGCTTTGTAGTTTTGTCGATTTTCGCCATCCAAGGGGCAGAAGGAGCCAAGGTTGAAAGAGCCAAAAGCTGGACTTTCATGGTCTACATCGACGCTGACAACAACCTCGATCCTTACGGGCCTTACAGTCTTGGATTGATGGAAGAGATTGGGTCAACAAAAAATGTAGATGTGATAGTTCTATGGGACGGCCTCTACATGCCCGCCTACATGTATAGAGTGATCGAAGGTGGTCTCGAAGAAGTCAAGGGGTTCGCGCTCAATGGGAAAGAAGTTAACATGGGCGATCCCTTTACCCTACAGACCTTCGTTGATTTCACTGTGAGCAATTTCCAAGCCGAACATTATGTCCTGTTGCTCTGGGATCATGGAAACGATGTTTCTGGATGTTGCTGGGATGAGCACCCTGAAGATCATTTGACTCATCCAGAGGTAGCAACAGCTCTTTCGAAGTATCACATTGATATCTTGGCGTTTGATGCTTGCCTCATGGCTATGGTTGAGGTTGCTTATGAATACAATCAATACGGTTTGAACACAGACTACTTAGTTGGAAGCGAGAACTACGTCCCGGGCTATGGTTATCCTTACAACACCATCTTGGGGGATTTGAACCAGAATCCAACGATGTCAGAGCTTGAATTAGCTCAAATGATTGTGCAAGATTACGCGGAGTTCTATCAGCCGAGGGCTTACTTCAACGGAGGCGTCATGGGAACCCTGTCAGCAATCGACCTTGCCAAAATTGAAGAAGTGGTGACAGACCTTTCGGTGATGACTCGGGCTCTCATGAGCAACATTGAAGCCAACCACGAGATGATTAGCAACGCTCGCGGCGAGGGAATGCTGCCGTGGAGCGAATACGGGTGGGATCGCTACATCGACTTGCCCACCTTTGTTGAGAACATCGCAACAGAGACCACAGACCCAACAGTATGGTATGCTGGCAAAGCTGTGTTGTCATCGCTGGCAGATGCAATCGTTGCGTTAGGCAACACTGAGCCTATGGAGTCAGCGTCGGCGAAGGGCATGGGAATATGGTTTCCATCGTCTTATCATTCAATGTGGGGCTTAACGCCTTACGCGGCCACAAAGTTCGCAGGTCAGGGATGGCTTGACTTTCTCTACGCCTACTGGAACGACCACCACAGCTAAACCACAATCAATCTCTCTTCTTTTTTCTTTTTTTATCAAGACACTGCTGTTCCATAAAAGAAAAAAAATCACGAGTGGTGCGGGGGGTGGGATTTGAACCAGTGTCATATTATCTCATCGCCTACTTTCTCTGACTTTTGGTCTGGCTGATTAAAGTCTCATGCAACTTCCTTAAGGCTTCCTTGTTTTCTTTCCAGAGAAGTAACCTCAGAGCCTCGTGAAAATTGCACCACTTGTACTCAGAATGCTCTTTCATGTTCAGAACAACTTCCTCATTTACAGGAATTTGAACACCAAAAGCATATTCCTTTATCAAATGAGGGTCAAAAAACTCGAAGCGGTGAACATCTCTGATTATCCGAATAACATTCTTTATCCCAGTTTCTTCGCCCATCTCTCTCTTTAAAGCCTGAATCTTGGTTTCTCCTTCTTCAAGCCCTCCAGTTATGGGTTGCCAGAATCCACCTGTTTCTGGTGTCCTCTTTAGAAGCAAATACTGTATTTCCTTGTCAAGCTTTTTGAAAAGAATTGCCTCAATTGCTTGCTGGGGTAATTTCATAGAGGAACATAACCAAACGCCAGTAATTTGGATTTCGCTATCAGTGTAATTCTGTTCAAGCTCATAGTGGTCCTGTTTTGGTGCGGGGGGTGGGATTTGAACCCCCAGTCATGTGGAGATGTCACCCGCAATTCCCCTCTTTTTTCTCTTGCGCGATCGATCATCCTGAGTCTATGGATGTATGCTGAAAAAATCGATCGATTATGTTATTCCAATTTTCGGACGGAGAGCTGCACTATACAGGATAAAGCGTTTATAGCGAACCGGCCTAAGGGGTTGGGGGGACGATAGTTGTCAGAGCGCCAAATTGAATACCGTGAACTCAAGTGGGATGACTTCTCCTCGTTTCAGAAGCTCATGCTTCAAGCCCCGGGCGCGTTTGAACGGGCGACAGGGTTCGATCAACTCAGCGACTTCCTCTGGAAGTACCTGCATCGTCGCAGCTTGTGGACTCTACTTACTCTTATGCGAGCATTAGGTCGGGCTCCATTCCGCTTCTTCGTCGGTCTTGATCAGGATCAAATCGTGGGATCCGCTGGCCTTGTTATGCTTCCTAAGGCTGGGTACATCTTTGCAGTAGTGACTGATTCCGCGGCACGTAACCGTGGGATTGCCAGCCATATACTCGGGCAGATGCATCGCGCCACCCAAGAGAAAGGCAGGCCGTGGGTAGCCCTTGACGTCGATCCAGATAACGAGACTGCCATCCGACTGTACCGGAAACTTGGCTACGAGGAGAAGGCGCAGTTCAATTGGCACGTAGGACCAACGCCACCGGCGATAACTCCCCCGAGTGGCGTAGCTACTGAGGTGCCTAAGTCGAAGATGAATGATATGGCGGCCTGGGTGAATCTCCGTCAGCTTCCAGCCCTTCGCGACCCGTTGCCTGCAACCGCCAAGATGTTCTCTCACCTCGAGAACTTCACTAGTCTGCCCAACACGCAAAAGAAGACATGGAGTATCTCCTCCTCAGGTCAGACAACGGCTGTGGTGCGAGCATTCTACATGCCTATGATCAAGACAGGTTTCCTGATCCCAGCAGGCTACGACTCTGCTCTCTCAAGCGACTCGATTCTCTCCTTGGTGGCGCCAGCGGTTAATTGGACTCGCTCTTTGGGCGGCACGCGAACAGAGGTCGTGGTACCCGAACCGCCCGGCGAATGGGAGACGTCAATGATTTCCCTTGGTCTGCCAAGGGTGACCTCGACCATACTGATGATCCGACCTTCCACATCGTGAGA
>Ga0315309_1001707_pt1 | contig 13018 bp, 11 predicted proteins | sample TDP4_MG_FD_203080 | JGI IMG/M metagenome (GOLD analysis project Ga0315309, IMG submission 203080) | Freshwater sediment microbial communities from Lake Towuti, South Sulawesi, Indonesia - TDP4 | ecosystem: Environmental > Aquatic > Freshwater > Lake > Sediment | place: Indonesia: South Sulawesi...
ATGGTGATCATGGACAAAACAGGAACGCTGACAACAGGCTATCCCGACGTTGTTACCATAAAAGGAATTAACGGGAGAAAGGAGACAGACGTCCTTTTTCTCGCTGCGCTTGCAGAAAGGTATTCTGAACATCCATCAGCTAAAGCTGTGCTGAAAAAGGCAGGTGCTTTGGGTATAGATATCGCCGATCCTTCTGATTTTACGGTCCTACCTGGCTACGGCGTCGTAGCTAAGTTTAATGGTAAAGAAATCACCGTTGGAAACAGAAGGCTGTTAGAGAACAAAGGAATAAAAATCGACGAAGTCTCTGAGAATTATTTAACAACGTTAGAGAAAGATGGAAAAACTACACTTTTGATTGCTGAGGGTCGAGAACTCGCAGGAATGATTGGCGTCGCCGACTCAATGCGAGAAAATATTCCTCAAGCCATCAAGAAGATGAGAGAGGCTGGTATCAAGAAAGTTGTCATGCTTACAGGTGACGCTTCACAAATCGCCAGGAGCATCGCAAAACAGGCTGGAATAGAGGAAGTCAACTCAAGATTGCTTCCAGAAGATAAGGTTGCCTATGTTGAAAAGTTCAGAGTCACTCATACGATAGCTATGGTTGGCGACGGGATTAATGACGCACCTGCACTAGCTTCAGCTGATATCGGAATAGCTATGGGGGTCGCTGGAACTGACATAGCCATAGAAACCGCGGGTATCATCTTGACGACCGATGATATGGCTAAGGTGCCTGAAGCCCTCCGCTTAAGCAAAAGGACATTAAGCGTTATAAAACAGAACATTCTGTTTGCACTTGCAACTAATATTCTTGGCATAGCTCTTTCAACGATTGGAACAGTAAGCCCGATCTTAGCATCGGGCATTCACGAAGGCAACGCTTTGTTAGTTGTTCTAAACTCGGTTCGCTTAATTAGAACAAAATGACCATCACCCCACCATTCCAAATCATTGAAAAATGAATGCTAAGCATTTACACTCCATAACGAGACAGGAAAACCGATAATCTAGACCTCGACCTGTCCACGGTATAAAGGTAGCCCGGGAGAGATTTGAACTTCCGTTTACGATCCGTCAAACCAACAGAAATTGGGCATGAAAGAGGTCCAGATACAGGTTAAAACAGAAAAAAGAGGGGAGTTTGCAGGGGATATCACTAAGACTCTGGAAGTACACATCTGCAAAGCAAAGCCAATGATCCAGATCAAGAACTATCTTGAAATAAGATCAGTGATGATCCACTCGTGAAAGGATCCGCCTCTCCTTGAACTCTTTGGCAAATCTTATCAAATTGTCTGCAATCAACCTAGAAAATGCCTCTAGGAATAGACAGATATATATTCGATTAGAACAGAAAAGTTTACATCTATAAAAAAAGGAGAGGAAAAACATGTCAAGCAAGGAACTCTTCGTATACATAGATGGTGAATACTATCCCAAGTCCGCGGCGAAGATCTCTGTCTTTGACCACGGTCTACTGTATGGTGACGGTGTCTTCGAGGGCATCCGATCCTACGGCGAGATTGTCTTCCAGCTCAAGGAACACATAGACAGACTCTACAGATCTGCAAAAGCAATCATGCTAAATATTCCATTCTCAAAAGAAGAGATGATTAAAGCGGTTCTGGAGACCATTAAAAGGAACAACCTGAAGGACGCCTATATCCGCCTGATAGTTACGAGAGGCCTAGGAGATCTCGGATTAGACCCTAGGAAGTGCCCCAAGCCATCGATCATCGTCATAACGGAGCCGAGGCTACAGCTGTACAGCACAGAAAAAAGGGAGAAAGGCTTGAGCATGGTAATTTCCTGGGTGAGGAGGGATGCCGTGGACGCCACAACCCACGAGATAAAGTCGTTGAACTACTTGAACAGCATACTCTCAAAGATCGAGGCCAGCAATGCTGGAGCAGACGAAGCCCTTATTCTAGACGGCAGAGGCTTCATCTGCGAAGCAACAGGCGAGAACATCTTCATCGTAAAGGACGGAGAAATCATAACACCGCCTTCATCGCCTGGGGCGTTACCAGGTATTACGAGGGAAGTCGTCAAAAGACTAGCAAAGAAGCTCGGCTACACTGTTACCGAGAGGGATGTAACACCGGTTGAGCTATACTGGGCTGATGAAGCTTTCTTATCAGGTACAGCAGCAGAGATTATGCCTATAACGGAAGTGAATAAGAGGACGATAGGCAGCGGCAAGATGGGTTCGGTTACAAGAAGGCTCATCGAAGAGTTCAACAAGATTGTTAGAGACCCAAGCCAGGGGGTACAAGTCTGGTAGAGGGGTGCTCATTGAAAACTCTGCTCTTGACGGACGAAGAGATAAAGCCTCTTCTATCGATTGGAGAAGTAATGGAGGCTGTGGAAGAAGCCTTCAGGGAGAAAGGCTTAGGCTACGTGCAGATGCCGCCCAAGCCATATCTCTTCTTTGAGAAGTACGACGGCGACCTCAGGGTTATGCCCTCTTATCTTGAGAGAATTGATGTCTCAGCTGTAAAGGTCGTGAATTCTCACCCGCACAATCCGTCTTCGTACGGCTTGCCGACTGTCATGGCAATAATCATACTCATAGACCCAAGGAACGGTGCACCTTTAGCAGTGATGGGCGGCTCCTACATAACTGCCTTGAGAACGGGCGCAGCCGGAGGGATAGCGGTAAAATATCTAGCTAGAAAAGACTCCAAAGTGATTGGACTGGTCGGAGCTGGCACCCAAGCTAGAACTCAACTGGCGGCGTTAATCTCGCTTTACAAAGAACTTGATGAAGTGAGGGTTTGGAGTCGAACCAGAGAGACGAGGAACAGATTCGTATCCAAAATGAGAGAGTTATATAGAAAAGAGGTAAATCGGATTCGTCCTCTAGAGAGTGTGAAAGAAGCTGTTGAAGAATGTGACATCGTGGTTACATCAACCCCCTCGAGGAATCCCATAGTCATGAATGAATGGATCTCCAAAGGCACACACTTCAACTGCATCGGGGCTGATGCTCCTGGAAAGGAGGAGATCGACCCCGCTGTACTGAAAGGAGCAAAAATCGTAGTAGACGACTGGGAACAAGCATCTCACAGCGGAGAGATAAACGTACCCTTGACAAAAGGCCTCATCAAAAAGGAGGACATCTGGGGAGACTTAGGTGAAATCGTGGCTGGACTAAAAGCGGGAAGAGCCTCTCGTGACGAGATAACAGTTTTTGATTCTACCGGACTAGCTGCACAGGATGCTGTAACCGCTAAGATCGTCTACGAGAAAGCCATCTCAAAGAACATCGGGCGGTTCATCGAACTTATATAAACTCGTGCGAACTTAACATATTCTTCCCTTATAAGCCCAAGATTTTCTCATTTTTCTTAATGTGAACTCGTGGCTACGATTATTTCTTTCCTTCCTGTCCATTTCGAACCATGGGATATCAAGGGCAGCGATGAGAAGCCGTTGAGTTGTGGTCAGTGTGTAGTTTGCGGAACTGCCTAGACATGTTTAGGGGGCTGAAAGTTTAATAACTTGGTAAGATCATAACAGAGATTTGGCGGGTGAGTGGGGACGCCTCCACCCGTTCCGCCTTACAAACCCCGGCGTTGGAGGTGAAGAGAATGGATGCAAAGGACATCAGCCTGACAACGGTCTCTGCAAGCTTGTATGCAGTTCTATCAGTTGTCTTGGCGCCTATTTCTTTCGGTCCAGTTCAGCTACGTATAGCAGACTGCCTCCTGCCGCTAGCTGCGTTGTTTGGTTGGCCCATCATAGCCGGAGTCACAGTCGGTTGTCTTGTCGGCAATATTGTGGGTGGAGTTATCGTGTTTGGCATGGTGAACCCCTTTGACATAACGTTTGGTCCGGCTGCGAACTTCATCGCGACTTCGTTAATCTTCGTTCTTAGAAGACGAAGACTAACCTCCTGCGTTCTAGGCTCATTTACGATCGGCATCATCGTAGGCGGCTACTTGTGGATCTTCATTCCTCCACCCGGAATCTTCGGGTTCGCGTTGCCTGCATGGTTAGCGATGATGATAAGCATCACTGTTAGTAGCCTTATTGCAATAGCTGCTATAGGTTATCTTCTCGTAAGCATCCTAAGAAGACCCAACATTCTAATGATGTTTAAGTCTAGAGGATTAAAAGTCCTTGAATAAAATAAGGAAGATTATTCAAATGACATGAATTGTTCAAGTCTAGTTAAGCCTATTATCTCGTCGAATTCTAAGCCTAAAGCATCGAGAACCTGGTCGAAGGTTGAACGGAGATAGTCTACATACTTGTCGATGTCAACTTCATTCTTCGTTGTCAGTTCAACGGGTTTAACGTGGGGCGCCTTGATAACCTTCACGAATCTAATGGTGTCCCCGGCTTTGATCTCTCTCCCTCTCTCCTCGAGGAAGGATGCGGCTTTAACGTGTTGCGGAGTTGTCTTATCGTAATCCTTAGGGATCTTACCCAACACAACCTCGAAGGCAAGGTCGTTCATGTCATCCCATTCACGCCGCTTCAGTTTTGAGTAGCACTCTTGGATGATGCCTCGGACATCTTTCTTAGCCTTTTCGAATTCAGCTGGGGATTTCACCTGGCTTAACCGTTCCTCCATCCTGTCGAAGGACCTCTTTATCAGTAGCGGGATGTGTCTCTTCTTTCCCGTCAATCCTTTAACATCGACTTTTCCGTCGTCCAGTATCCCGAGGTAGTTCTTCTTCCGAGAGCTTAAAACAGCATAGCGGTAGAGCTTATCCATCTCCAACTCCATTCCAAGGGTGTCTTTAGACCACTCGACCAATGCCTCAATCTTGTCCCGAGCTGGATTCTTTAAGAAGAGGCTATCTGTGTCGCCGTATATCACCTCGATGCCCAACTTGGAGGCTTTATCAATCGTCTGCGTTATAACGTTTCTACCAATAGCTGCAGTAGCCTCAGCTACCGGAGGACAGTAAAGGTCGAAGGTTTCTGCTCCGAAAACACCGTAGGATGCGTTAAGGATAACCTTCAAAGCGCTCTGGATGACGTCGTACCAGTTCCGCATCTCCTTTGGAAGGTTTCGATCCTTAGCCTTAGGCTTGTACCAGATGACTCTCAGGTCTCTAAGCGAACCTATCAGCGCGCTTTCCAGGGCTCTCTGCTTCTTACAGATCCAGTGGGGAGTGTCCGGAACCTTGTTGTCCCTACATTCTTTGTGGGGGCAGAGGATCGACTGATAGCCAAGATTGAAGACTTTTATTATTGATGGATATAGGCTCTGGAAGTCCATCACAGCAACGTTGAAGTGTATCCCTGGGACTGGCTCAACAACAATGGCGCCCTTGTACTTCTTCCCCTTTATGATAGCCTTGGTGACGGTCTCGCCTTTAACCGCGACTATGTCCTCTTTGTTTGGGATCAACATGCCCCTGCGGCGGTGCTCATACTGCATGAAGCTCCGAATCCACCTTGAGACGCCTAGGCGGCTCACATCCTCCATGGGCATACGGCTCACTCTTGTGAGCACCAGAAGAAGCTTCATCACTAGATCATCATCGTAGGCTGTAAGTTTTAAAGTGATCTCAGCATCGTTTAGGCAATACTCAGCGAGTTTACCGTACGAAAGTTCAGATAGGGGCTTTGCTATCTTAATCTTAGCCTGTCCCAGCAGAGCCTCACCGATTTCGTCAAGGGTTACATTCCGATATCTCTGCGCGAAGGCATATATCTGAATAGACCGATTGAAGAAGAACTTATAGAGGTCGATGTGAACGCCATACCTAACTAAGCATGATTCTCTCCCATGCTCTATCGGAATTTCATCTCTCCCAAAACCTAAGTTCAGAGCCCTATGATACAGGTAACTCAAATCAAAATCGTCCCCATTAAAAGTTATGATAAAAGGATAATCTGACAGCGCTCTAAAGACTGCTCTAAGCAGATCCCTCTCAGAGCTGTAGAATTCAAAGTTAACATCTGGCGACAGCCCAAGATCACCCATTTCGATTCCTTCACGCTTCAGCACCAAAACTCTCTTTTTACCGTCCGAACCAACAAATGAGGCACAGATGACCTCGTTACCGGCTTCCTGTGGATCGGGAACGCGAGTTGCCACAGGCGAGAAAACTTCAATGTCGAGGGCTGCCCTCCTCATCTCTGGAGCTGGATACTCCAGAAGCCTAGCCCAAATCTTCAGATAGGGCACAAAGTCCTCAGATTCATCCTTAAAATAAGATTTTAAGAGGTCTTCAACCTTCTTTTCGAATTCTTCATCCTTTATCGGGATCAGCTCGCTATCCTTGATTCTGTAGAGCATTCCCGGCTCTAATTCCTGGTCGTAGATGTAGCATTGGTAGTATTTTATGGCTGCCTCCCAAACCTTAGCCCCCATTTCAGATCCGAACATGACCGGATAATCCTCAGGTATGATGTCTCTGATGCAACCTTTTGGGCGTCCCCCGATCGCCAGCGGATCTTTAGCCAGTATCTTGGTTACGGTTATCTTCCTATCGAGAAGAGCGTCATACTTCTCAACGGTCTCCAACGAGTCAAATCCGGGATGACTAACCAACCGCACCATCTTCTCAAGCTCATTTTGCGGTATATTCGTGAAGCAGTAGGGTTTGTGTCCCCGAGTGTCGTACCAGCATTGGATCCGCTCTGATAGTGGTTCGTACAGTTTTATGCAGGCGCTTCGGCGTTCTCCGTCATAGGTGGCAGATATGAAGAATGATGGAGGCGATTCCCTAGGAACAATCTGTTGAGAATTCCTGATCGGTTCTGGTCTCTTAATTTCTGCTGAAGGAGACGGCTCAGTGTAGCTTCTTTCGTTAGATTCCTTTTTAGGTACGCTTAGGAATTCGTCCAGGGATTTGAATCTCATCCTTCACCGATTCTCATTCTATTTGTGTCACGGATAAATATTGGTTACAGTATTAGTTAACGCTTTTGATTGTTAGGCGAGCAGGATTTTGATGTTTCTCATATTCATAACACCGTTAAGATTATATATGCGAGCTGTATACATAATGGTAAGCGGGGGAGCTGGGTTCGACCCGGCTGAGAGGACGATTGATTGGACCGTCGACCCTTTGAACCTGATCCAGGTAATGCTGGCGTAGGGATGGCAGAAATGAGTAAAACCACGTCCGAAACTAAGATACTTGCCGAGGGAACCGTTATTATTGCCCTCACTTTTATTCTGAAGGACTTTCTGCCTCCCATATACCATTTCCGCGAAGGAGGTTCGGTAAGCGCGGCAGGCATGGTGCCCCTACTCTGGTTTTCCTTAAGAAGAGGCTTGCGTTCTGGACTTGAAGCAGGCGCCGTCTATGGTCTCGTTCACATGGCCTTACCGGTCAGCTACATAGTGAATCCCGTCCAGGCTCTGCTTGATTATCCCATAGCTTTTGCCTCCCTCGGATTGGCCGGAATATTCAAGAGATATCCGATGCTCGGCGTTGCGGTCGGAATCTTTGGGAGATTCTTAGCCCACTTCGTTTCTGGTGTAGTCTTCTTTGCGATTTATGCACCAGCTGGAATGCATCCAATCGCCTACTCAGCCATATATAATGGCAGCTACCTGCTTGTAGAGTTCATCATAAGCTCAGTCATCACGTATATCGTTGCCAAAAGAGGATTACTTGAGATATACCTCTAAACATATTCCTAACGCGATGTCTCCCAACACTTGAGTATGAAATTAAAGACTTGAGAAAGTGATGATGTAAAATGGAATTTCCAGAAGTAACAAGCCACGCAATACTGTTAGATGAAACTCGAACGCGGATTCTTTTAATTAAGTGGAGAAATCCATCAGGACAGAAGGTATGGGGGTTTCCAGGTGGGCATATAAAAATAGGAGAGAAAGTTAGAGACGCTGTAATACGGGAGGTGGAGGAAGAAACGGGGTATCAGATAGAGGTCAATTGGCTTCTAGGCGTTTACGATAACATCGTTAGAGATGTCTCTTCAAAAAAGATAATCGCTCACATCATTAACATAGTCTGGATGGCAAAAGTTGTTTCTGGTACCTTAGATTTTCGTAAAGATGAGGAGATTATTAGAGCAAGATGGTTTCCTTTTGCCAGTGCTAAGAAATTGAGGATGTCCCCAAATGCAAGGAGAATTCTCTATGACGCGTTCTCAATAGTGGTAGATGAAGCTGAAAAGAAAGGTGGATGTAAAGGTTTTGTCTGGAAGTAATACTCAGGATGCGGTAGACTATATCAGAATTAGCGAGGGGCAAACACTTGCTAAGAGGCTCGAAAGCTGGCAGGAATAAAAAAGTTGAATGATCTTGGCACGTAACACCAGAATTCCATCGCCTAAAACCAAAGGGTAGCGCCTGCTTGAGAGCGAGCCAGTGGGCTTTCTATGCGAGCCTTTAGTGACTGCAAACATATATGATATTAACTTGGAGGAACTTACAGGTGATCATTGCGAACTCGAGTTCATACCCCCTATCCACCTTTTATAGGCTTCGAATATCCTTCTGAGTTCCCTCACAGGTTCGTCGTGTAAGTCTACTCTCAAGCTCAAGATAGGCCGAGTCTGCGTCAATTTCTCGCCGCCAACAACTAGCAGAGCGGCGGAAACCTTTCCCCTCTTGTCCCCTCCTGCCGCATCTCCCGCCTCTAAAGCTTTCATAAGCCTTTCAGCCAACCATCCGCTTGAGAGATCGAAGGCCTGAATCATAGCCTTGAGAACGTTGTCGGAAGCAAGCATGTTACCAGCCGCTACATAGTCCTGTCCGATTATATGTCCCTTCCACTCAACATTCTTTCTACCTGTGAAAGCGGCTTTCTCGCCCGAGCTGTTGATGATGATGACCTGTCTTTGCTCCTTGCGTGGATCTTTGCTCAACATCGCCTCAAGCGCTGCTTTCGGTGAGAAGCCCATCTTTAGAAGCTTCAAGCCCTCAATGCCGTAATCTGTATTCGTAAAGCCTTGCGTGGCTATGGCTCCAACATTAGCCTCGATGTGGGGAACGACGCTTCCAACAGCTGGGACAGCGGTTGAGACGCAAACACCTAAGGCAGACGTCTTCGCGCATCTTGCAACAAGAGAAAAGGTACCCATAATATTCTCCTGGCCCCAAACGGCTCTCAAATCGGCTCGGTCACGATCACTGACGTTAGTCGCCATTCTAATTATGCAAGCCTCTAATATCCCTTCACTAGCTCCAACTAGATTCGGAAGGCTAATTAGGCTTTATACTTTACTTCTCAACAGGAGAGAACTCTTGGCTTACCTAATGGGAATAGACATAGGAACATCGAGTGTAAAAGTCTTGGTTATTGATGAACATGGAAGGCTCATGGCAGAGACCTCCGCCAAATACCCAATCTTAAGCCCAGCACCAGGATGGGCTGAACAAGATCCAGAGTCGTGGTGGTTCTCCATCAAAGAAGCCATCAAGAGAACCTCAAGCGAGTCTAGGGTCGATCCCAAACAAGTTTCAGCCATAGGACTCTCAGGTCAGATGCATGGAACAGTTTTGCTTGGCAAGGATTTGAAGCCTTTGAGGCCAGCTATAATATGGGCTGATAAGAGGAGCCAAAGTCAATGCGAAGAGATCTACGGAAGAGTTGGAAGAGGCAAGGTCTTAGAGATCACGTGCAACCCAGTCATGCCAGGTTTCATGGCGCCAACCCTATTGTGGGTGAAGGAGAACGAGCTCTCAGTCTTCCGAAGGATTTTCAAAGTTCTACTCCCGAAAGACTATATCAGGTTCAAGTTAACGGGTGCCTTTGCCACCGATGTGTCCGACGCGTCAGCCACGCTTCTATTCGACGTTAACAAGAGGAACTGGTCTACCGAGATTATCTCCGATTTGGGGTTTCAGCCAAGTTTCTTTCCAGACGTTTACGAGTCTACAGATGTAACTGGTGAAGTTTCGAGAGAAGCATCCGAGGAGACTTCCTTGGCCTCAGGGCCTATAGTCGTGGGTGGAGGTGGAGATTCACCCGTCGGAGCAGTAGGCTGTGGTGTAACAAAGCCGGGCATACTCTCGTCCAATATAGGTTCAGCTGGGCAGGTTTTTGCTGTCTTGGATAAGTTGAGGGTTGACCCACAATTCAGGGTTCACACATTCTGTCACGCTGTCCTTGGGAAATGGTATATTCAAGGAGCGATACTCTCAGCTGGTTTGTCATTAAGTTGGTTCGCCCAGAACCTGGGGCTTGAGGAGTCTCTCAGAAGCACCGATGTTGATCCCTACGAGATCCTCTCCAAAGAAGCCGAATCTGCTGAGCCGGGATGCGAAGGTCTGATCTTCGCGCCGTACCTGCTTGGGGAACGGTCTCCGCACATGGACCCTCGCGCAAGGGGTGTCTTCCTCGGCTTAACCTTGTCCCACAAGAGGGCCCACATGGTTCGGGCTATAATGGAAGGCGTGGTCTATGCACTCAGGGACTCCCTTGAGATCTTTAAGCGGCTAGGTGCAAAAGTCGATAGGATCATTGCTCGGGGAGGAGGAGCTAAAAGCACCCTATGGAGGCAGATCCAAGCCGACATCTTCAACTCGGAGGTGATGACAGTCGGGGTTAAGGAGGAGGCTTCCTTCGGCGCGGCCCTTCTCGCCGGAGTTGGAGCAGATGTTTACGCAGACTTGGAAGAAGCTGTCAAAGAAACCGTAAAGATTAGAGACGTTGAGTATCCGTGTCCAGAGAGAGTCAAGATCTACGAGCACTATTATAAGAAGGTTTACAGACGATTGTATCCAGTGTTGAAGTGCTATTTTAGATTATTGTGAAAAGGCAATCATCATCAACTTTGATCTAATTCTTAAGTAACTAGAAGATACCTCTTTGTTGTTAAATGGAATAAAGGTGGAAGAGCATGCCTAAAGAGGTTGTAGCCACAGCGCCGGGGCGCCTCATCTTCAGAGAGTATGAGGAGCCTCTGCTTAAACCCAACCAGGTCCGCGTGAGAAGTCGATTATCAGCCGAGAAGCATGGTACGACGCTAGCCGTGTATCGGGGTTTATCATCGGTAAATGAGAAGGTTTACGATCCTAGGCTCAGCATGTTCTTTCCAAAGGATTCTGGAAGAGGGTGGACTGTCTCCTTTCCGATGCATGTCGGTAATATGACCGCTGGCATAATAACCGAGGTTGGAGACGCTGTTACACGATTTAAGGTTGGCGATAGAGTCTACGGCTACTTCCCATTCAGGGAGACCCACACCGCGACGGAAGACAGAGTTCATTCAGCTCCTCCAGAATTAAGCGATGAGGAGCTCGTTTGCATTGATCCTGCTACTGTTGCCTTGATGGCCATCCGCGAGGGAAACGTTAGGATCGGCGATAGAGTCGCTGTCTTTGGCCTAGGGGCAATCGGACTCATGGCTGTTCAGATGGCTAAGATCTCGGGTTCGATCTTAGTAGCTGGCGTTGAACCGGTTGAGAAGAGGCGGAACCTTGCTCAGAGATACGGCGCCGACATCCTGTTTGACCCTGAAGGATGCGATGTTGGTCTTGAGATGAGAAAGGCGACCGGAGAGAAAGGAGTAGACATATCTATAGAGACAAGCGGCTCCTACGAAGCTCTACATCAAGCCATCAGGGCAACAGCGTTCGGAGGCACAATTGTTCCAGTCTCTTGGTATCATGGCGAAGCTGAAGGTTTGAACCTTGGTGAGGAGTGGCATTTCAACCGTCAGATAATGGTGTCGGGTGCGCGTGTTGAGAGTGAACCTTACAGGGATCATCCACGTTGGGATAGAGGACGAATCTATGAGACAGTCATAAAACTATATGGTCAGAATAGGTTGAATGTCGATGGTATACTTGATCCCATTGTCAGATTTGAGGATGTGATTGATGCTTACAGAATGGTTGAAGAGGAACCTCAGAAGACTGTAAAGCTCGGTGTGAAGTACGAGTAAACCTAGATTGAGCTTTACATCTGGTTTTGTGGAAGGATCTTCTCGATTGTAAGGTTGAGGACTATCTCGGCTACGTCGCTGGCATACTCAGCCGTTCTTCTAATGCTCTCTGTGATCAATCGGAGGCTTGGTGCTTCCGGCTCCGCCTTCTTTAATATGGTTCTGATCACTTCCTTCTCCATAAGCGTAGTCTTCTCAGCTTCCTCGACGACCTTATCGGCTGATTGGAAATCCTGATTAAACAGCGCCTCGATAGCTTGCGTGAAGACTGAGTTGGCTGAGCTACTCATCCTAGAGATTCTTTCAATCGTTTCTGGATTAGCTTTCTCCTTAAGTTCCAAGACCTCTCTTGCGATGTTCACGGCGTGATCAGCCATCCTCTCAATAGATTTTGTTATCAATCTGTATCCCAAGATCTCTCTAGGAGTTGTAAGCCCGATGTCTTCCAGGAGACTCTTGTCCTGTATCGCGGACTTCAACTGCCGGATGATGTAATGGTTGAAGCGATCAACCTCATCGTCTGTGGCGATGACTTCCTTAGCCATCTTCCTATCAGCATTCCTCAGAGCTGAGATAGCGTCTTCATGCATGGCCATTGATATGAAGCTCATTCTCCTTACGGCGCTTTTAACAGATAACTCAGGCGAACTCAAGACAACTTGAAGCGTCAACCCATTCGGGGAATCAGAGACTACCTCTGTGCCGACCAGCATCCTCCTCGTGAAGTTTTGAATGGAATTCCTTAAGGAAGTAGTTATCCCTTCGTCGCACCTTATCTCGATAGTTTCGTATCCGACAAGATACAGGGACACGATCTTCCTGATTATTGTGTCAACTTTGTCACCAACAGAGACACCGACGACGGCCAAAGCCGCCTTCTCCGGTTTTCTGATACTTCTCGGGAAGATGAGAATTGTCCCATCCTTTTGTCTATTCAAAAGTAGGGCGTCGCCCTTCTTCAGGTTCATTTCTGTAATCCAATCCTTAGGCATAGAGATCGTGTATGTAGCTCCTCCTGTTAACTGGAGCTTCCTCGCCTCCTCTTTTTCCGTCATTTTTCTGCATCCTAACTTGGCTATATAGCCTACATAGACTAATTACGTAAAATATATATCTTCTGATCTTCATCAAAAGTTGGAAATGGAAAGACAAATTGCAGAAAAAGCTGGGGAAGATG
>Ga0315309_1001709_pt1 | contig 13017 bp, 11 predicted proteins | sample TDP4_MG_FD_203080 | JGI IMG/M metagenome (GOLD analysis project Ga0315309, IMG submission 203080) | Freshwater sediment microbial communities from Lake Towuti, South Sulawesi, Indonesia - TDP4 | ecosystem: Environmental > Aquatic > Freshwater > Lake > Sediment | place: Indonesia: South Sulawesi...
TAAAGGCGACGCCTTACGAAGTGGGTTTGCTACTCAACTTTGGCCCCAAGCCGGAAATTAAGCGCAAGGTGTACGACAACGAACGCAAGGGGGGACTGGGCTGGAGACAGGAGGAATAAGGTATGGGCCGACGCATAAACACCAAGGATAAAGTTCCGTGTTGATCCGTGTTCGTCCGTGTCCCATGAAAGAGGTCACCGATCGCAGCCTTTGGAACGAAGCTGTGGCTCAATTGCCCTGTAGCCACGTCCTGCAATCCTTCGAGTGGGGCGAGTTCAAGGCCAAGTACGGCTGGAAGCCGACCCGTCTTCTTTTCGAGGAGGGAGGCCAGGTGCGGGCAGCGGCTTCGGTGCTGCGCCGCCAACTCCCTCGCTTCCCCCTCCGCGTGATGTACGTGCCTAAAGGACCCCTCCTGGACTATGGCGATGGCCAACTGTTGAGCCACGTCCTGGCCTCCCTGGAAGAACTGGCCAGGGCTCAACGGGCCATCTTTATCAAAATGGACCCTGACGTGCGCCTGGAGGAAGATCAAGTCATTGAAACGCTGCGGGCTCGCGGCTGGCATCCCTCTTCTGAGCAAATCCAATTCCGCAACACCCTCCTCATTGACCTGCGGCAGAGCGAAGACGAGCTCCTGGCCGGCATGAAAGCCAAGACACGATACAACATCCGGCTGGCAGCGCGGAGGGGGGTGCGGGTGCGCATGGGTGGCCCCGATGATCTGGCCCTCTTCTACGAGATGTACGCCGAGACCGGCCAGCGGGACGATTTCATCATCCGCCCCTTTGTCTACTACCGTGATGCCTGGGGCGCTTTCATTGAGGCAGGCCTCACGTGTCTGTTTCTGGCCGAATACCAGGGGGAGCCTTTGGCGGGGCTTATCGTTTTCCGCTTCGGCCAGAGGGCCTGGTACATGTACGGCGCCTCGACGGAGAAGCACCGCCACCGGATGCCCAATCACCTCTTGCAGTGGGAGGCCATGCGCTGGGCCAAAGGTGTGGGCTGCACCGTCTACGACCTGTGGGGCGCTCCCGACGTGCTGAGCGAAGACGATCCGTTATGGAGGGTTTACCGGTTCAAGGAGGGCTTTGGCGGACAGTTTGTGCGGCACATTGGCGCTTACGATTATCCTGTGTCGTGGCCTCTCTACTGGCTCTACACCACGCTCATGCCCCGCTATCTCGATCTCCTGCGGGCCAGGCACAGGCGGTGGGGATTTTGAAACACGAATGGCACGAAGGGATGAAGGGCACGAATGGGGGTTGGGGGGGTGGATATTGGATATTGGGTATTGGAGGTTGGAAGGGATGGGGCAACGTTCGTGAGATTCGCCTATTTGTGCTGTTCGTGATTCGAAGCCTTTGCGTTTGACAAAGGTACAGTAGCGAGTCTGAGCTAAATGCATTGAAAACTTGTAGCAGGTGTGGTATAATGGAATATGCAAAAACGAGGCTACATCATGATAAGGGTGCCTTGTACTACAAATGCAGAATGACTGGAGATGCGAACTTTTCCGTGCCCTTACTTGAAAAGTGAGGTCGAATTAACGGACGAGCGTGAAGCGCATATTGCTCACACTCACCCGGATCTGTTGCCGGACTATCTGGCCCAGATAGGGCAAACGCTGGCCGACCCTGATCAAGTTCGGCGCAGCACCCGCATGAGCGCAGCCCGGCTGTTTTATCGTTGGTTTGAAGATGTCCGTCAAGGCAAGTACGTGGTGGTGGTCGTAGTGAGCGAGGTCGCGCCTACAGAACGACACTGGATCATCACTGCCTATATGACCCGTAGGGTAGCGAATGGAGAAGTAGAATGGCAGGAAGACTAATCTTCCAATATGACCGCGAGGCTGACATCCTGTACATCAACACCGTTGTGCCTTATGCCGAGCAGCAATCAGAGGAACTGGGTGACGAGATCATTGCGCGTCTGAATCCGCAAACAGGCCAGATTGAAAATCTTGAAGTGCTGTTCTTCACCAGCCGACTGCTGAGAAGAGAATGGTTCTCTCTGCCTGTCATCGCCGACCTGCGGCAAGCGGAGCCAGCCTAAAAAGCGGACGCCTCTCAGGATGAGGCAAAACATCCGGCCACGATGCCTTCATTTCCAGCCTTGTCCCACGACTCGATAACCTCAGCTTACTTTGGTTTCGATACGCCCTTCCGCTTTGGCCAGAGGGCCTGGTACATGTACGGGGCTTCGACCGAGAAGCACCGCAGCCTGATGCCCAACCACCTCTTGCAGTGGGAGGCCATGCGTTGGGCCAAGAGTGAGGGCTGCACCGTCTACGATCTATGGGGCGCTCCCGACGTGCTGAGCGAAGATGATCCGCTGTGGGGGGTTTACCGGTTCAAGGAGGGCTTTGGTGGGCAGTTTGTGCGTCACATCGGCGCTTACGATTATCCCGTGTCGCGGCTCCTCTATGGGTTCTACACCGTGCTCATGCCTCGGTATCTTGATCTCCTGCGGGCTAGACACCGGCGGAAGGTGGAGATGGCCTGAGGTTGGAGGCAGGGCAAGTCAGGTGCCAGGCACCTGCATAGTGCTGGAATAGGGCGTGACACCAGGCAGAATGGCCTTCACAAAGGGCTCGGGGCTTAGGCAAATAGGTGCCTGGCACCTTGAACCCACAGGCGGCGGAGGACGGAGGCGGCTGGGGCTCAAGGTCTTGACCTTGCCGCGTGAATGAAGTATAATATGTGTAGTTGGGTTAACTCCATCCGTCGTTGGAGTAGCTGTCCGAAAGGCAGCCCATGGCACGCCAGTTGACTCTGGTGCTGCAACTTGCCCCTGACCAATGGCGCTAGCTTCTGCAATGGGCGATGCCTTTCGTCCCATGCTGTTGAAAAAAGCTACCATAATCAGGGGTGTTTGTTTTGAATGTGAGTATGCAATCTGGATGAAGCACCTTCATCATCCAATGCCTGACCTCCTTGAGGAAAGAGAGTAGGGGGATGCCTAGAATACCGAATCCTTACATCGCTGGCCCGCCGGTGAGTGGCCCTAATTTCTATGGGCGGGAGGACATTTTCCGCTTCGTGCAAAACACCTTTTCCTCTCCCCAGCAAAATGTCATCGTGCTCTGGGGCCAGCGCCGCATGGGCAAGACTTCTGTCCTGCACGAATTGTCTTCCCGTCTCTCCCCTGAATTTCATCTGATCTACTTCGACCTCCAGGATAAAGCTCAGAAGAGGCTTAACGAGGTGTTGTACGATCTGGCCAGGAAAATTGCAGGCTCGTTGAACCTCGACTCTCCCCCCAGGGCTGACTTCCTCCACGATGACAACTATCTCCACGAACGCTTTCTGCCTCAAGTGTATCAGAGTCTAGGAGCAAAGCGCCTGCTTTTCATGTTTGATGAATTCGAGACGGTGGATGTACCACCGGTAGAAGGCCCGACCGGGAGGGATGTGGCTTATCGAGCCTTCTTCCCCTATCTTCGTGAAAGATTGGTGAGTGACAGACGTCTGGCCTTTATTTTCGTCACGGGCCGTCGTTTGGATGAACTTGACGAGCTAATTCTGTCCACTTTTAAGGAGGCAAGGACCGAATCTGTTTCATACTTAGAGGAGGCAGAAGCCAAGCGGCTCATTGTCGAACCGGCCTCTGGCATTCTTGAATTCGATGAAGAGGCCGTTAACCGAATTATCTCCATCACCGCCTGTCACCCTTATTTGACTCAGCTTATCTGCTTTGAGCTTTTTATCCACATAGAGGCAGCGGAGAGGACCTGTGTGACAGTTGGTGACGTGGATGCTGGAGTTGACGAGGCTATAGCGGCCGGCAGTGGGGGCCTGGCCTGGCTGTGGGATGGTCTACCTATGGCTGAGCGCTTTGTTCTCTCTGCTGTGGCCCACGCTGGTAGGGAGGGACGGGCCGCAACCCAGGACGAGATTAGCCATATCTTGGAGGAATACCGCGTCCCATTTTCGGGTCCGGAGCTGACCCAGGCTCCAGATAACCTAACCAAATGGGGTCTGCTCTGGCGTACCGCCGACGGCTACGAGTTTGTGGCGGAATTGATGCGGCGTTGGATTCTCAGGGAACATTCCCTGGAACAGGTCAGGCGCGAGCTAGAAGTGCTCAGCCCCAGAGTTATTCAGTTGTATGAACAAGCCTTCAAAGCTCATCGGGCTGGTGAGCGGGATAGAGCAGTCCGCTACTACAAATATGCCCTGGCAGCCAATCCCAATTATGTGCAGGCACAGTTGGGACTGGCTCGAGCCCTTTTTGAACAGGACAGAATAGAGGAGGCGATTGCAGAGTACGAAAGAGCATATTGGCTTGACTGGGCAAAGGCCAAGGACGGGCTGATCGAAGCGCGACAGGCCTGGGCAGAGATTCTGGAAAAAGAAGGCCGGCTAGATGAAGCCGACCAGGAATATGACTTCATTTTGCGCACAGCGCCGCCTGATCGAAGAGTCGTGGAATGGGTGGCCAATAGATGGATAACGCGTGGGAGGAAATATCTGGCAGACGATCGTTACGAAGAGGTAATTGCAGAATATGAAAAGGCTGCTGAGCTGAACGTACCGGGCATCCAAGAGGGATTGATCGCAGCCCGACGGGTCTGGGCTGAGATTCTGGAAAGAGATGGTAGGACAGATGAAGCCGACCGGTACTATGAAATCATTCTAGGTATGGCCCCCGATGATAATAAACTGAAGGAGTGGATAGCTGATTGCTGGATGGACCGCGGGAAGAAATACCTGGGAGGAGAGCGCTACGAGGAGGCTGTTGCAGAGTATGATAAGGCCGTTGCTCTCAACGTACCGGGCGCCCGGGAGGGGTTGATTATAGCTCGACGTACCTGGGCCGAGGTCCTGGAAAGAGCAAATAAAGCAAGTGAAGCTGAACAGCAGTATGAAGCCATTTTACGTCTAGCGCCTTATGACGTGAGAGTGAGAGAGGGGATAACAGCCAGTCTGATAAGGCGAGGTGACAGGTACCTGGAAGAGGGGCGTTACGATGAGGCATCGAAGGCTTATGATCAGGCTGAGGACATACAGCCTGAGAAGCAACAGGCCCTGGCCCAACGCCGTCATCAGTTGGAGCTGGCACCTGACTACGATAGGGCGATGAAGGCCCACGAAGCCGGAAATTGGGCTACAGCGGAGAAGGAGTGGGCGGAGCTATACAAGAAAGACCGAGATTATGCCAGGAGGGGTGGCAAGACGGTTGCTGTCCTGTTGGCAGAGGCAATTGAGAAACACGCAGGCATTGCCAAACGCCGTCAACGACGCCTCATCCTTGTTTCATCTGCCGTGGTGGTTGTAGCCCTGATTCTCTGGCTCGGCTGGGGATCGGTTGTAATGAGTGGCCAAATCGGTGCCGGACCACTCGCCCTCGTTATCAGAGCGGCGACTCCCATTACACCGCCGATGCCTGCTCCATTGCCTACAAATACACCATATCCGACCTACACCCCTTATCCAACTTATACTCCTTACCCGAGCTACACACCCTACCCGACGCCGGTGACGCTTGGGACACTAACACCATTGGTTGAAACACCGGTGGCACGTACACCCCTTCCCCCGACCCCGACTCCACTTCCAAGCCCTTTAGGTGCTTTTCAAGTGTTAGATGTTGACATCAACCCTGAGAACCCTGAAGAGATGTACGTGGTAGCCAAAGGGCAAGGCATCTACAGGACGACAGATGGTGGTTACCGCTGGGAGTTGATCAAAATTCTTGCCAATGTCGAGAGCCTGACCTTAGGGCTAGCCAATCCACAGACGGTGTTTGCAGCAGCAGATCGCCTCATCTTGAAATCAACCGATGGGGGTGCCAACTGGCAATCACCTATCGAGGTCAAAGATGTAAAGGGCGTGGTCCGTGTGCTAGCTATTGCTCCAAACAATGGCCGGATCGTCTATGCCGGGACAGATGAAGGGGTTTACCGTAGCGACGACGGTGGTGTGACCTGGGAGCTCAGAAACCGGGGCGTGGGGGGCAGGCCAATTTACGCCCTGGTGGTTGCTTCTGGCGACGGCCAATTGGTCTACGCCGCCGGAAAGGGTGCTGAGATCTGGCGGACACTCGACGGTGGCAATCTCTGGAGCCAATTGCCGTGTTCTGGGGAGATAGGAGTAATATATACCCTGGCCCTTTATTCGGCTTCTGACTACGAAAAGAATCGGCTCTATATTGGAGCTGACAATTCCACGATGGCGGTAAGTGTTGACGGTGGTCACAATTGGCGCACAAGAAAACTGGGAAATGAGAGACCGTTGCCTTTGCGTGATCCTCTGAAGATTGTGGCGGTGACCATACTGGATTTCAGAGATTCGGAGACCATACTCCTGGCTGCTACTGGTGATAGAGACAATCTTTTCCGAAATGGCATCTATAAGAGCACCGATAACGGTCTAAATTGGTGGCCCAGGAACAATGGGCTGCCCACTGACTCATCAGGTACATACTCGGTGCATTCAATAACCGTTGACCCACAAAACAGCCAAATTGTCTACGCTGGAACTTTCAGCGGACTTTATAAATCCACCGACGGTGGGGAGTCCTGGACACGGATACCGTGAACTTTCCGGGCGCATTTCCTGACAGGAGGCAGAAGTGCCAGATTATAGAGACCCATTTATCGTTGGCGGCCCTGTACCACCGAAACGCTTCATCGGGCGAGAGAGGGAGGTGAAAGCCATCTTCGACCGGCTGGCCAGTCCCGCTCCCTCTCCCGCTGGCACTGCTATCAGTGGCGAGGCGCGAATTGGCAAGACCTCGCTTCTGCATTATATCTGCGATTCCCAAGTAGCAGAAAAGCGGGGTCTTCCACCAGAAAAATACACCTTTGTCTTCATAGACAGCCATACGATTGTTCCTTTCACACCAGACAGTTTTTGGCGCTATATCCTGAAATCACTGGTTACACAGCAAGTTTATGATCCCAGGCACATCGAGTCGCTGCTTAAAGACGGGAGAAAAAAGGTTGGGTCCTTTGAGCTCGACACACTCTTTGAACGCATTGCCCAAGAGGGTAAGTTGGTCGTGCTCTTGCTTGATGAGTTCGAGCGTGTTGTTGAACACGTAAGCCCTGATAACCCAGAAATTCTATCTTTGCTGCAGGCGCTGATCAACCGCCCAATGCGTGGGTTGGCCTTGGTACTTTCTAGCCGTGAACCGCTGAGTGCATTGTTCTGTGACTTCCGCTTTTCCGATTCTCCTTTTCCTGCAAGTTTTACATCGCTATCACTGGGTCCCTTTTCCCGAGCAGAGGCCGATAAGCTGATCGAGACTTATACACGGGACACTGGGATCAGATTCAGCAGAACAGAGAAGAAACGCGTTTACGAAGTTTCCAGAGGCCATCCTTATCAATTACAAAGCGCATGTCATGAACTGTTTGAGCAAAAAGCCAGATGCCACCAGTTTTAAATACTACGAAGTCGCCCCTGGGCGCATTTTCTGACAGGAGGCAGAGGTGCCAGATTACAGAAACCCGTTCATCGTCGGGAGCCCTGTACCACCGGAACTCTTCATCGGGCGAAAGAGGGAGGTAGGAATCATCCTCGACCGAATAGCCAATCCGGCTCACGGCAGCACAGCGGTCAGCGGTGAGGTGCGGATTGGCAAGACCTCGCTTCTGCATTACATCTCCAGCCCCGAAGTAGCGAAGAAATGGGGGCTTCCGCCAGAGCAGTGCACGTTCATTTTCGTGGATAGCCATGCCATTGTCCCTTTTAGTCAGAAGAGGTTCTGGCATTACGTTCTGAAATCGCTCGCGGCGCGCAAAGCTTATGAGCCAACAAATTACATTGAGGACCTGCTCCAAGGGGAAGATATTGGAGGCTTTGAGTTGGGCGAGCTTTTTGATCGCATCGCACGAGATGGCAAACTGGTGGTGCTCTTGCTTGATGGGTTCGAGCATGTTGTTGAACACGTGAGCCCTGATAACCCAGAACTTTTATATTTGCTGCGAGGGCTGATCAATCGTCCAGCGCGTGGACTAGCACTGGTGCTCGTCAGTAGTAAGTCCTTGACGGAATTGTGCCAGAACGTGCGCTTCGTGGGCTCTCCTTTCCCCACGAGCTTTACCTCACTATCTCTGGGCCCCTTCTCCCCGGAGGAAGCCAACAAACTGATAGACGTGTATACGCAGGGTACCGGTGTCACATTTAGCGTTAGAGACAGGGACTTCGCTTATTATGAGATTTCCAATGGACATCCCTACCTGTTGCAAAAGGTCTGTTTCAAGCTGTTTCAGCGCCATGTGGAAAAGAGGCAAAAGGAAGGGAGAAGTGAGAATGAGTGACGAGCAATTCAGCCTATTGGATGATTCTGACTACAGGCGGATCGCAGAAGAATTTGCTGAAGAGGCGAAGGAGCCAGATGAACACTTGCCGAGCGAGGAGCAAGCCGGCTCATTGGGCGGTTCTGACTACAGAGAGATCGCAGAAGCACTTGCTGAGGAGAAGAAAGTAGAGGCTGAGCAGGAACATGCCGCGGCCGTCCTGCCCTCCCTTGAGAAAGTTATTCGGTCCTCAACTGAAGAAATTAAAGAAGAAATCAAAAGCACGTTTAAGCACTTTCCATTTGCTGGCGTAGAAGTGCTTGGTAATTTTGAAGGGTTTGTGCTGATAGAAATTGCCGATGGTCGAGGGAACCTCATTCCTCCTTCAGAAAAGAGGTCCTATGTTTTATCAGGGGAGCAAACTTATCAGCTACGTGTCACTATCCAATCTAAAGAACCTATGGAAGGCATTTTTGACTCTATTCGATTGACGGACGGTCAGGATGTTGAAAGTGTTAACTTTACAGTCCGTCTGGATTGTGATACCCTTGAATTTGAACCGGATGAGCTTGGGTTTACCGTTAGAACCCAAGAAACAGGAACTACCACCGAAACCTCTTATATGGTAGCTGAGGAGGGGATTCACACCCTGTTCATTCAGGTCTACCAAAAGAGTGTACTTGTGCAAGTCATTCGCTTGGAGATTCAGAAGCCGTGAAACAGCAACCCAGACGGAAAGAACCTATCTTGACAATTGAATTGGGCCATCAATCAAGTACTGTTAAAATCATCCGTCCAGGTTACCCTGAAATGAAAATCGAGAAAGCATACTGGGGATATGGAAATCTGGCGGAGTATTATGAACGCTATCACCAGGCGCTAGAGAGTTTCAAGTTCGAACTCCAAAGTGACAGCCTCATTCAAGATTTGGGGGCATTAACGAACGCATTCAAAGCGCTTTTCAAAACAGGCAAGGTCCTATTTGAAAGATTATTTGAAGATGGCACTCGAGAGATCCTTAATTATCTAAGAAACTATATAATACTGGCTTCTGCTTCTAAGCATCTCCCGTCTTCTGAAGTAGGTGTAATTAAAGTAATAGCAGAAAATTTTATAGATATTATTCCAATAGAATGCCTGGTGATTATAGGCTCAGAGCCTGAGGTGAGGTGCTTACCAGATGTGGCCAGAGCTACATCAGGAATTCTGGGATTCTCATTCATTATCAATCGAGTCATCAAAAGCGAAAGGCTAAGTCAAAAACGAGAGCTCAACAATGTTCCACAGCTACCTCTGAAGTACTTCTATGATAAGTCGCTCACGGGCACAAATACTGAACTCGAGTTCTTCGGAAGAAACAAAAGGCACTTTTACTTGGATGGTCCATGGCCAGAAGAATATGCCGAGTCCACAGTGAAGGATTTGGTTCGGTACCTTTTTCGACCAGATATTGGATTCGGTCAGACCGACAAAACTGACACAGAAGAACGTCCACGAGACGAAGTTCACCATCTGTCTTGCCACGGCTATACTGACGAAGAGTGCCCCTGGAAATGTAGTTTGCAACTAACTGGGCACCAGCCAATTACACTAGAGGCGATGCAGGAGCTTCTACCGGATCTTAGACACTCTGGAACCGAATCCAAAAGGGAAGCAGATATGCCCTTGGTTTTCCTTAATGCTTGTGGCAGCTCAAAGCTGACGCCCAAAGGTATGACTTCCTTTCCGCAATACTTTTTGTTCGACAATAAGAATTGCGGATTTATCGGCAGCGAAACCAGCGTTCCAGACTTGTTTGCAAGCGAATTCTGTCAGCAATTCTACTTACATTTGCTCAGGGGGTTCGGGGTGGGCGAGGCTATTTTCAGGGCACGTCATAAGATGTTGGAGAGGTATCAGAATCCCTTGGGGATTTTATACACGTCTTACGTGGATCCATACTTGAGGGTTACAAAAGCAGTAGATAGCATTTGAAAGGAGGCACCATGACCGGAGGGAAAATCAAAGTAATTGGAAGACAAGACACGACGGATCGAGGTCCGTTGGGAAAGGCCAAAGATTGGTTATATAGTCAGGAAGAGGTTTCTGTTGAAAAAATCAAGTCCGAACTTTCTGACTTCCTTTCTAACATGCAAGGAATTCTTGACGGTCTTCCTGATAAGGTGGCTGGCTACGAACTGGAGTCAATGGATATAAATGTGGAGATCAGTTCCAAAGGGAATGTAAGCCTCATGGCGGTTGGCGGTGAGTTAGCTGGCACGGGTGGCTTAACCCTACACCTAAAGAAAAAATCGCCAGGCTCAAAATAATTAATGCTCAGGCTGACCTCGTCCAGATAGACTGTCGTCGGCTTTTTAGGTGGGACCCTTCTGGATGAGTTCAGTGTAATTGGAACTGAGTAAGAGATGAAAGTCTACCACATCCACGGCCTGCGCCACCAGGCCGTGGTCTTTGCCGAAACACCGGAAGAAGCCGTGGCCCAGGCCATTGAACGGGGGATGGTCGGCGATTGGGAAGCGCCGGAGGCCATCGAAGTGCCCTTGCCAAAGGGCTACTGGATTGTCTACGACCCGCTGGTTGCCTCGACGGAGCAGGCCGAGCTGCCCCTGTCCGTTGATGAGCCGGAGCCTGACAAGCCGCATACTATCACCCGATCGGGCGTCAAGGTCTACTACGACTGGCGGGATAACATCATCGTGGATGCCGATGCCCCACCCGTCGTCTGGAAGGCTGGCCGCGATCTCTTTGGTGCGAATACAAGCGTGCCTGGCCAGCCTTACCTGGCCAGCGAAAACAGCGAGGATGCCCTCTCCTGGAACCTGTTCCGCACCCTGGAGAAGGTAGGGCGGCTGGATGTCGTCACCCGTGCCCTGGGCCTGGAGGACAACTTTCAGGTCCTCTACTGGTATCGGCCTTGGGACGCCGCCGAACCGCTGCCTGAGATTAGGGAAGCCCTGAACCAGGTCGAACCGTGGGGTAAGATTAGGGGACGTTTCCAAACCGAGACGGACGTCATCTTTAAAGGCCAGCGCTACCTGGTGATGGTCGAGAGCAAACTGGGCAAGCCGGGCGCGCACATTCGGCCCTGGGAGCGCACCAGCCGCACACCGGTGCCCGCTACCTACGAAGCGCCGTTACGCGCTTTGTTGGCCGACATGCACGATTGGCCGGAGACCATGCGCCGCTTTTATCAGTTACTCCGGCACCTGGTTCTGGCCAATGAGTTGTGCCGCCCTGAGGTGTGGGGGCTGGAGTCCCATTTGCTGGCTATCGTCAATGAGCTGAACGTCCATGCCAGCCTGCGCACTCACGCCGAGGAGTTTGAACAATTTCGGAAGCGCCTGCGTCTGCCAGCGGAGCGCACCCACCTCCTTACCTGGCAAGAGTTGCTGACCCGAACTGAGGCAACCCTGGACCCAGGCGTCCGGCCCCTGTTGGCCCATGCCAGGCGGTTGAGCAGTTTGCAACCATCTTGGGTTGGAGAAAAGACCCTTAGGGTTTCCGCAAAAAACCCTAAGGGTCTAGCTAGTTGAGCAGCCTGCAACCATCTTGAGAGTCTGAGATACAGGATGTGAGTAACAGGTGTGGGAGCGCACCGGAAGCAGAAAGGGGGACAGTGTTTGTCCCCCTTTTTCATAGCCGTTCGGTCGGAGGCAGAGAAACCCGGTTTTTCCGTCACCCCGTCTGTACTTGCTGCCAAAAAGTATCTTAGAAACAACCTGCTATGTTTTTGAGCACCTAAAAACCAGGTTTCTGGACATCCCCTTAACCCCCATACCCCTTTACCGTGAGCGGCAAGTAGATTTTGTATGGCCCCTGGCCCAGGCTGACCTCATCCAGATAGACCACCGTTCCAGAGCCGTTCCACCGAAGGTCGAAGGAGATGCCCAATGGCCCGGTGTAGACCTCGTCCAGGCCCAGGGCCAGCCACCAGTGGGTCCAATCCACGTCGGCGGTAGGGGTGACAGCGAAAGTGGCCGCACAGTCTGAGGGATCATTCTGATAGAGGCAGGCTTTGAAAGAATCATCGCTGTCCGCGTTGGAGATCTTGTACCAGAAAGACAGGGTGGGTTCGTGCATCCCGCTCACGGAACGGGTCTGGGTTATCCCTGATGTGCCACTCATGACCAGGCTGTAGTCCCCGCTGCGTAAGGGGCTGGTGACGACCGTGGGCACTGTACCCGTGGTCGCCCAGCCGCTCAGACTGTCCTCGAAGTCGCCGTTGACGACCACGTCGTCGGGCGGGCGCAGGGTGAAGGTGAGGGGGATGGTGGTAGTCGTGCTGTACACGTCAATGGCGATGGCTGGCGGGGAACCATATCCGCTGTGGCTGGCGGTCACCTCGTAGCTGCCTTCGGCAGGCAGAGGGAGGCCATAGCGGCCGCTGCCGTCAGCGGTAGTAGACGAAGCGGTGCCGGAGATAGCCACCGTGGCTCCTCCGATGGGGCCAGCCCAGTGGTTCCGCACATAGCCGTAAACCCCGCCTACAACCGTAGACGTGTCTCCACTGCTATCGAAGACACCAGGCAATTTCACCTGCACCTCGGCGGGCCAGTTGTCATAGTCTTCTTGCCAGGCCCGGGCGCGGAAGTGGTAGGTACGCCCGTACTCCACAGTGGTCGGAGAGGTGGGACCAAAGGTGGCCGAGGTGCTTGCTGTCTTGCCTTTCCAGCGAGTCCAGGGACCGTTGTCCACCTTGTACTCGACGTCGTACTCCAGGGGGTCGCCGCTGTAGGCTGGCGTGCCGCTCCATTCGACGGTGAAAACTGGGT